>JAABUL010004450.1_pt1 | contig 18763 bp, 18 predicted proteins | sample 5559151 | NCBI WGS metagenome assembly JAABUL01 (sample SAMN10711876, study PRJNA513368) | rock metagenome | isolation source: Antarctica rocks | place: Antarctica: Victoria Land, Pudding Butte sud | reverse complement strand
AACCAAAAAACAAAAAAAAAAAAAAAAAACCCAAAAAAAAACCACCACCCCCCCCCCCCCCCCCCCCCCCCCCCTACTCGTAAATCCATCAAACAGCAGAAAACAAAACAAATAACAAAAAACAAAACCAAAAACTCACCCCCATTAAAATCACCCTGACACACCAACAACCCCCCCCTCGTATTCTCCAACCCCAGATCTCACACTGTAATTTCTCATAATACCGACTTTCCTCTTCCTCTCCCTCTCCCCCTTCCCACTCTCACCCCCTACTAATTTCCCCGTCTCAAACGCACTCATACCCGCACACACACACACAAAAAACCCCAAACCCAAATCCATATCCCATAAAACCCCCAGCTTACAGATCTGATTTTCCAATCTCGCTCGCAGCCGCATGATAGGGTTTGTCAGAATACCCTTTTTTCTTACCTTTCAATGCGTGCGGGATATTCACCAAGGTATGCTCGAAGCTTTTGCTACTGGGTTGATGGTACGGTAGCTTCGGGGGGTAGGTATTACGGTTAAGAACGCTGTAGTGACCGATACTCTCAATGTAACTGTTGATAATGTCCATTAATTCCCCGATACCCCTAGCCCTCCCAATACCTCTCCCGTACTTCCCCACCACCACCTATACTTCCACTACTCACACGTCGCACATTCAAACGTTCCACACTCACAACCCCTCCGGCTCTGGCGTCTCATCCAACCTTCCCCTCGCCTCCCACCTCCCCCGCCGCCCCTCCCTCCTCTGCCTCCTCTCGGCCTCTTCCGCCTCAGTCACATTCTCCTGCTCCTCCCTTCCTCGTCTCGTCGGCGTGGCTGAACCCTGCCATCCATCGACAGTCCTTGTTCGGTTGCGGCCCAGGCCAGCAGGAGCCGTAAAGTACGGGTACCGGCCAAAGGGGTTCTGGATGCTCATAGCCGGCAGGCCATTGCGCGGGAGGCCGACGGGAGTTTGTGGTTGGGTGGCTGGGGGGAGGGCGTCATTGTAGATGGTGATGGTTGGGGTGTGGGGTGGGGTGGTAGAGGTGGGAGAGGCGGTGTGGGGAGGGGAGGATGGGGGATGAGGGGGATATGAAGAGGATGAAGGGCGGGCGAGGTTGAAAGAGACGATGCGGGGGGTTGCAGAGAAAGGTGGCGGAAGGCGAGGGGAGAAGGGGTTTGAGGTGGAGGGAGGAAAAGGGAGAGGGCGGCCGGCGGTGTTGCCGAACGGGGTGGTAAGGGGGCTCAGGTGGCGGGTGAATTGCGCGGATGGAACTGGTTGGTGAGTGGATGAGGGTGCGGTGGAGTGGTTGTAATACGTTGGGGGTGAGGACCCTGGATCTTCGAGCACCTCTGGGGGCGAAGACGGTGGGTAATCAGCCACGCTGCCATCAAGAAAATGGTGTTTCGATGATTGATAATCGGACCCCACTATGGAGTTTTCTGACTCGACGTATGAGTAAGTTTCGGTGCGAGGCTTGTACTTCCTACGACGCCGTGGAGGCTGGCTGAGGAAACCCGATATTTCCGCGGTGCTCATCTCGCTAGAATTTGTCGGCGATCTAGGACGTTTGTCTGGCGAGCTTGAGATTTCGGTTCGCGAGATCCAGAGAGGTGAGCGAGGCAGAGCACCTGAGCGACGCCGAAAGAGCTCGACTGATCGTGGCTGAGGTAGTTGCGGCGGTGTTGACTCATTGGCTGGCTCGTCCATTGAAGACAGTGAGCCATCTGAGTCGGTCTCGAGGAGTGTCCCAGCCTCCGAATTAGAAGGTTCGGCCCGTGGGTGATAATCGTGACGAGTTTGGTAATCTGAGTCAGTCGGGTTTTCTGCAGTAGAAGATCTTGTCCAATGTCCACTGGGGGCTAACACCGGATCAAAAGATCCGTCCAAATCAATCTGACCGGAGAAGCGAGCCTGAACTGTCAATACAGGGTCTTCACCCGGAGTTTCTTGAGACTTGCGGTGGAAGGAGAATATCGACCGACGACGTCTGCGAGAGCTATGTGGTGTTTTCTGTTCAGAGGGGTTCTTGAAATTGGGGTTCTCCTTGCTGTAATTTTGGGAAGCTAGAGTAGATTCATCATCAGCAGAAACCTGCACCTCCTCATCAGACTCCTCAATAGACGCCGCCACAGCCGAATGATCCTCCGATCTATCAAGGTCCTGTGAATGGCTAGACAACCCCTGTACGGAACCTTTTGAGGAATTGTGGTATTTTAGGAAGTTTTGCGAGGGCTCAACAATCATAGGATGCCTGGCCAGGTCTTGGGAATAGATTCGCGGAATAGTACCAGCGTCAGCGAGAATTCCATCCCAGAAACTCCTCTGACTTTGTAGCACCGGATCACCCGAGATTATTGAGTCCAATGGACTATTGCTGGCTACGTTTTGTTTGGTTAAAGGATGGCGTAGGAAGCGATCAGGTAAGGCAAATCGTGGACTCTCCTCGGTTCGTTGAGGACTGGTAGATGAAGTGGTCACCTCGATTGATTGGCCTTTTGCACGACGGGTTTGACGGTCATCGTGGCGTTCTGTATGCCAGCTGAGATCTCTTGAATTCAGGCCAATCGTCGTCGAGGATAAGCGCAGCATACTGATGGAGCGTGCTTGACATGGCAAGTAGATAAAGGGATTCGAACCTCGAATAATAAAAAGCTCGAAGTCCCGGTAAAGAAAGAACAAAGCACGCGAGAAGACATTTCAGTGGTAGGCAGAAGGTGCAATGGAGGAGACAAGGTTTGAAATTGCACCGCAACATAGCATCGAATATGAGCTTTCGAACATCAAGCTCCTGGTATAGAAGTAGGAGCTTGAATACGACAACAACATGAGATTGCCTACTGGGCTGTAGTAGAAACCTTAGATCGATCCAGTTGGTTTTTGATATGCACAGAAACCCCAAGTCATTAAGCATAATCAAGCATGACAGCAAAGTGGCCTTCCATAATCTGTGCCCAGATGTACATCTGCTCTGACCTATGATACCAGTCGGTCCATTTGGAGCATCGGCGTCGTGTATTGCGTCGTGTACACCACTCATTTCATGTCTGACATTGGTCCTGCTGAAACCGGCTGTTCTGAGACCCTGCGCTCGTACATATACGAGACGGCATCGCATGGCCCACTGTACTGCCGCCGTTCGGTCTTCGCTTTCAAGTACCTTAGTCTGTAATTGTTGCTCCTTTCTATTGCAACGTTGTGACCACCACCGATATCCGTAACTGACAAAGTCGAACACCTAGAGAGTAGATATGATGCTTTGATAAACACGTGAGGGGACAAGGAACAGGAATAAGGATAAGAATAGATCACGGAGATCGACCGCCGACTGCCGACTCACGCTATTCCCACACTGGAACGCTAGCTGTCGATCACACCGTCTTAAGCGAATGACCAATCTTCGACCCTTAAGGTACCTACTGTGCCTCCAGGCTTAGGGAGGTACTTATCATACTGACCTGGGTACCTGCTCATCAACTGGCTACCTGGTAATTTTTATCAGCATCCTGGCGTAGCTACTTGCATAATCTATGTCAGCCTGTCCTCCGACACAGGTACCTCTCACCTACAGACACAAGGACAACAGTGGCCACGGAGGCCCTTCTTTTTTCCCAATGGACGGTGACTTGAGTCTGTCGAAATCGCTCGGGGGTTTGCGAATAGCCAATCCTGACCATGTATCCCTCAATTCGATCAAGGACGACCCGATGAACCGTGTATCCTCAGTGTCGCCGGTCTCCAGCCCACGTCAGGCTGCAAGCAATGGAGATGCCAGCCCAAAATCACAAACATCACAAACATCACCCTCGTTACCTGCTAATGGTTTCTTTCGATCGCCATCTCCGTTGGACTTCAATCCAAGAACCTTCTCTACCGATCCGACCTTCGCATCATCTCTGCCGAATTCTGCAGACAAACAGCCTAGTCCTGCAAAAGAGCGATCCTCGTACGCTCAACGCCATGCCAACCGTATCTCCATACCTCTTACGTACCAAGACCAGCAGCAAGCTCAATTTCCCCAGTATCCTACAATGATGCCCTTGAGCCAGCGAAACCCAAGCTCTGCCTCCCGCCCAGTATCCGCAATGTATACCCAGTCACCCGGGACCGGTGACATGTCGAAAAAAGATGGTTCATACCGTGTGCGTAACCAATCCTCGCGATCATCAATACTAGGAATGCCTCAGCGAAGTAGCTCACGAGGAGCCTTGACTGCCATGCAAGCGGGCGTCCCAAATAATGAAGGAAACCATACAGACCGATCGTATAGACCAAATCAGCAAGCACATAACAGTAATGGACCATTGCCTCCACGCAGGAGCTCACGGGCTGTGGGAGGACTAGTCAGTATCGCTGGTGACCCCATAGTAACACCCATTTCCGGGTTACCGAATGGCTCAGGAGGCGGCCAAGCTGCAAGCAGCGAGGATTGGCAGGAAAGGGGCGCCGCCGTCGGACAGCGGCAGGAATTGGATGCGAATGGCAAGCTTGTGACCCGGCATGTGAAGAAAGGTGTAAAAGACTTCCAATTTGGACGGACGCTCGGAGAAGGGTCATACTCTACCGTCATGGCAGCTACGGATAGGCAGACGGGTAAGGAGTATGCCATAAAGGTACTTGACAAGAAACACATCATCAAGGAGAAGAAAGTGAAGTATGTGAGCATCGAGAAAGAAACACTCAACAGGCTGACCGATCATCCTGGTGTGGTGCGCCTCTACTACACTTTTCAAGACATAGACTCACTTTATTTTGTGCTTGATCTTGCCACTGGTGGGGAGCTTTTGGGTGTGCTGAAGCGGATGACGACTTTCGACGAAGAGTGCACTAGGTTCTATGGCGCCCAAATTTTGGATACAATCGACTTCATGCATGCTCGAGAAGTCATACATCGGGACTTGAAGCCGGAAAATGTTTTGTTAGATGATCAAATGCATGTAAAGATCACTGATTTCGGAACAGCTAAGATGTTAGACATGCCAAATCGTACAGGAGCGAGCTCGAACGGTTTAGGCAGCCCCGATCTAGGAAGCCCGGCGGATGGCGAAAATCAACGGGCAAATTCTTTTGTGGGAACTGCAGAATATGTCAGCCCGGAGTTGCTTACAGACAAGAACGTTTGCAAAGCAAGTGATTTGTGGGCTTTTGGCTGCATAATATACCAACTCCTGGCTGGGCGTCCTCCGTTTAAGGCTGGCAACGAGTATCTGACTTTCCAAAAAATCGTAGCATTAGACTACGAGTTTCCGATAGGCTTTCCTGAGGTAGCAAAGGATTTAGTCGAACGGCTGCTCGTGCTAGAACCTTCAAGACGTCTCTCAATCGAGCATGTCAAGAATCATGAATTCTTTGATGGCATCGTTTGGGGCCGTGGACTTTGGAGGCAGAAGGCACCAAGGCTCAAGAGTTTTGTACCATCAGCTCCAGTTCCAATAAAACTGACCGGCCAGTCAAGTACCAACATCAATGGTAGCGGAAATAGCTACCCATCGAATGTTCCGCGGTCACATAGCACCTCAGCTACGCATTTCGAGAGTGGAAGTGGCGGCAACAGTAGTAATAACGCGTCAAAGCCTAGTCCGAGAATTATTACTGAGCTTCCACCTCCAACCCAGCTGGATATTGAATGGTCACCAGTCTTGACCAGAACCAATGAGCGTATATTGAAGCTTGGGAATCTTTGTGTACTGTCTTCACCTGCACCGCATAGCCCGTCTAGTCGGAACAGTACGCAAAACGGTGATGACGCCCCCAAGAAGTTTTCGAGATTCTTCGGTGGCAGCGCAGCGAAGAAGCGTCAACGCTTGGTCATGGTCACGTCTAGTGCTCGTATCATTATAGTCGCAGCTGGTGGCGAGGAGAAGAAAACCAAAATCGAGATATCATTGCTTGCTGCAGGTTGTGCATGGAGGAAAATGCAAGACGCGAAGGGTTTGACATATTGGTGTGTCGATACGGTAAGTTATGTTTTTCCAATACGTACTGCAAGCGTCATGGTGACTAAAATCTCATGTAGCGGGAGAAGCACTTCACGTTCGAGGACCCAAAGTCTGCATCATCAGACGGCTCTGCTACTTCTGCGGCAGCACAAGAATGGATCGACGCAATCGAGAGTGCTAGAGAAATGGCTCTTTCACAGAGTGCTTCGAATTCATATTCCAGCGACGAAGCGTACAGAGGAATGCAAACAGGCTCCTCGCAGAACACAAGTGGCTTATGTCTCGACAACGATAGTAGTCCGGACCTGTCCGGCCACAACATGTTACAAAAGCACCTAGCAAATAGTGACAGGGACTCTTTTATTGGCCGGAAACGATTCAGCAAGCGGCAATCGAAGAATGGCTTGGCGGCTGTCTTCTGAAGTTCGGATAATATGGCCATAACCTCTCCTTGGTATTCTTCGTCATGGTCACCTCGCCAATTAAGTGCCTATCATGTCCGCAGGCTTCAGTACTACCATCACCAGTAATTCTAATTAGCAAATATGCTACCTTCACGACCCATTTACGCAGCGTTGTTCATCGCATTTCGCCGGGAGTTGGAGATATCAGACAGAGGAATGTCAACAGTATGTATTCACAAATGGGATGGGTTAGAATCCTCATTTGGCAATGCACAAAAGCAACTCTCACTGCGGTTGTCCTCTTTGGAGAACAATCATCTGAGCAGGATATTGTGTCACCTGTCTTCATAGACATATTCTGCGACTTCAGTTAAACTGTTACTCTTGTAGAACTTACAAATAAATATTCTACACGCTGTCAAGTGATCTCAGAACCCCTTCGTAATATTCTACCCTGATCGATAGTCACTCCAACATTGAAACGGAAACTCCATCACGATCCACCACGAAACATAGGTCCAAACCCCTGTTGTAAAAAAACCATGTCTGAGGGAGCTCTTGGAAAATGCTACTACTATGTATAAATAATCGTCGCGTTTGCCGCGATGCGGATGCCAACAGAATCGTACCGGATGCGCTGAATTATTGTGCCGCCGGAGGTCCCCTTTTCATCGAAGAAATGGCTACTGAACCGCGCCTAGAGTAAGTCAGTGGTGCAGGAATACAAGAGCGGCAATCCAGAACGTAGACTTTTTTAAATTCTTTTATACGTCGTTCACGCTAGTCTTGTGGCACTTGGATATCAGCTCGTAGCGCTGAATACTCTCTCTATTTGTGCGACTGGGACGCGATCTAAAAGGGTATCCTCGCTAAAACCATCGAAACCCCCCGCAGGTCAAAAAAGAACACCGAAAGAATGATACTCTTTCAGATGTGGGCGGGTGGGTATGAAGACCGAGATTTTGGTCGTAGTGATGAGTAGGTGGAATGGGTGGGGGAATCACCTAAATAAGTGCAGTCGATCTTCCCAGGTGACCTGGATTTCCCACCCTCGCCACACGCACTAGCCCCAAGTCATGATGGTGTGTTTATCACCAGGAACATTGGTCGATGATGTTCTTCCAAGGAGTGCTGGTTGCACTCCCATAGTCCCAACTCGCTTGAAAATTCAAGTCAGTTATCTTCATATGTACTGTGTGATCGTAGAGTGTCCTAACTCACGATCGATATCACTGGCTGGTCTAATGTCTTCGAGGCGAGGTAGCCTCCACCAATCATTACTCCTGCATATGCATTAGAACAAAATCGAGATACAAGACCAGAAGGCTGGTGATTCTACCTATACTCATCGCCTAGCAAATCTCTTTCTTCAGGGCATTTTCCGTTAAAGATGGTCTTACGATCAGTGTTTCTTTCGGGGAAAGATGCGTGAGAGAAAAATCCGACGTAGACCTTGTACCGGTCAGCGAGTCATTCCTCGGCTCGAGCCTCAAGTGAATTTACCTTGGGATGCCTTTTGTTCTGGCCTGTGCTCTCATCTGAAACATCAGTGGTGCCTGGGACATCCCTGAGAAGCCGTCAATGGTCTAGTAACATCATGATGAAGGAATGTATCTTACACGTCGACAGTGTTCAGTTGATCCCACCTGTACCAATCATGCATACAGTGCTTGTTGTAGACCGCGCCCTGTCTTAATCTCAGCCCAGATCGTCGGCTTCGTCAAGATGGGTTAGAATATTACCGCGCGATGCCACCAGTCTCCTTCCGGATCTTTCTGCCAGATCACGGAGATGCCTTCCCAGTCATGTTTGTGACCCAGATACGTTAATATACCATCGTGTCTAATGATTCATCAGTCTCTAAGAAATGTTGGGTATCAAGGTCGGGGCCTTACACATAGTAGTTGTAGTATTGAATTCGCCATTCACCTTTTTCACCACACCAACTAGCGCTCACATAAGTCGGGAACGAATTTCCGAGAGTATATGCACCGTTCAATGGACCGGGGTCATTGCAATTGGTTCCCGGATTGGCATTGATGGGAACATCAGTACCCGGATTCTGTCCGCCAGAGCCGAGTTCAACGCCACTCTCCGGGTAGCAAGGTTGCTTTGCACGGTCAGCTAATTGCCAAGTCTATTTAGGGCAAAACGGCAATGACGAACAAATTCACTCTGGGTTGTTGAGAAGACGAAAACCGGCATTGCGTCAACGGCTGGCGCATAACCAGTCTGCTCGAGAAATTGGAACTGGCTTCCATGGAAAGAGCCTGGACCACTGGTTGCAGGACGTTCAGGGATTGGTGGTGGATCTTCTCTGGTGCGAAGGCGGTAGTTTGTCGTCAAAGCTTGAGACGAACTTGTGAATATGGCGACCAAAAGAAAGAGGAGAAGCTCCATCCCCGAAGGCTTGCTTTGAGGCGTTTCTGTTTCGGGAAAGACTGTCTAATTCAATGAAGATCAAAGATGTAAACAAGCAGAAGGATGTCGCTGTCTTTCACTTGAGACGCCATGCTCCATGGATGAGGGGCTATTATATGTTGTTTGGAAAAAGGATAAACAGATCGAAGATAGTAGATTGCGGGAAAATGAGCAGGGCCTCAGGATTGGGGGAGGAGGGTTTCACGTAACATCTAGGCCTAGTCATACGCTCCTCCAACTCCTTGCCTGTTTGACCAGACTTTGCCTCATGAAGCCGACGAATTGCAAATATCAGCAACTTTAGCCAAGAGATTTTTCACAGCCTGAAACGAGTTGCGGCGGCCAAACATGACCAAAATAAGAACATGGTAAGATACTTTGGGTAGGGAGGAACACCAGGATCAGTTTCATCCATTGCTTGGGGGGGTTTAGATGAGGAGAATTGCGCAGGATGCGCTGAGCGTAGGCTCTTGGGCTAAGACAATGAGGATTGCACAGTACAATGACAAAAAAACCGAAGCGTGCGAGCAATTCCATTTAGCGCGTGAGCGACTGATGAGAGCAGAGAAATTGTGAAATGATCATTTACACCTCGGTGTGGTAAAGGTGATGCCAACGAACGATACGTTGGAAGTTTACTCGGTTCGGCTGTGGCTTTGCCTTTGACGCCTTGCCTTTGCCGCCAAGAGGCTCGAAGCGCCAACATACTATAATATCTTACATGAATCCCTGCGGCAATACAACGCACTGCATGTTACAGACCTAAAACAGAAAATCTATTGGCCATCCTCAGTCGATAGCTAGTGGTGGCTGCATCACAGCTTCGTCGAATGTTTCATCCTACCGTACACATTCACACACAACACAGCCCCATCATGCCTACCCCAATCTCTGTAACATCACGAAGAATGATAAATACTCGACACAGCTTCGTCATCTATCGTCTCTATTCTACCAGATATTTTCCCGGCGTCTGACTCGGGTGCCCTTGTTTACCCTTTCGAAACCCCTCATCATGGCTACGACATTCGCTCAACGTTGGCCAGGTCTTCTCCGCTTCGCTCCTCTCACCAGCATCGCCATCCTCGTTTTCTCAATCATTGCTTTTGGGCTTGCTACATCCTACGCTCACGACGCCGCCGAGACTCCAATGTTCCCACAGTCAATGGTCTACATGAGAGTGCGTCCATCCAACGCGTGAGTGGCTACGTTGCTGAGTCCCCGTCTCCCTCTCATCCCTCGGTCAGACCTTGAAAGCTGATCAAGGTCGGATGTATTTATCTAGGAAAATCATCTTCTACTCGGCAACCATGCCGTTCCTCAGCATCATCCACTCTATCGCGGACCTTGGGCTCTCACAAACTAAACGGCTCTCCCCAGTCTATGTGGTGACTGCCTCGTCGATATTCTTCGTCGGCTGGCTGACGCAGTGGACAATCTGGATGGACTGCGAAGTTACCGGCATCGGCTTCGATAATGACAGCTCTGCTTGTTTCCAGCGCGATCTTGATCACATCGAACCAGGTCTTATCCCGACCAAAAGCTCTGAAGCGGTCGTGAATGCCAGAGCCGGAGTCGGATTCCTTGTCCTCTTTCTCTACGGTTCCTACATGGTCTGTGCCGCCCTTGCGCTTCACAAGAACCGGCAATTCAGGAAGTTGAGTTCTATGCCTGGGAAACCAATTGCATTGGAGTAAGGAGGTTGCTTTTGGAGTTTTAGCCGGTTGAATGGGACTTGGAGCCCTGCCGACTTCAATTCGAGCCCTCTGTGTCGCTGTTCAATCATTCAGTGGCTCAACAACCAAGTTGCTGAGGACGAGCAGTTCATGTTTTAATGATAGCAGCGGTAGATTTCTAACACGTGCCGAACAAGGCAAGTCGACCGTGGGAGAGAGATTCGTGTGAAGGTGCGGTAATTTGACAGAAGGATAGATGTGGTTATTTTGCTATTCTCTTGTTTCTGCACTATGCCATAGGCTGGCAAGTAGGGCGTTCGTCTTGGCGCTACCACTAAGTTATTGTATAACTTCAAGATGCTCCTCCCAGCAGCTCCCTACCCTACCAATATACTCTTTACAGATCTCACAACGATACTTAGTCCTCTTCATATTAGGCCTCCGCTCCTTCCTCGCTCGATCTGGCCTCTGAATATCGTATGAGAGTTCTTCTAAACCTTTTCGCTTCATTGCTGATCCAGAACGTCTGCCCGCTGTCTTGCATACAATGCAACTTGCTGATTTCTATAAGTGAACAATATGCCGATGCTCGCTGACTGTTTTAAAAATGACGTAATGTATAAGAGATTTTAATAAAGTTAATCAACCTGGCTGTAGACAAGTATATTCTAAATAATTGAATAACGCCATAACTAATTTAGTACGAATTTCTTGTCAAGTCAAAGTCGAAGACGATATTGATGATGGCTTGCCTTGCTGCCAAAGAGATAGGAGTGGATGACAGGCTGCCGCCGAGATTATCTAGCGGTTCAAGCGGGATAGCCATGCTTACGCTTTTTTTCCCGACAGCGCGGCTGATGTTCTTTTCGAGACGGCGGCATCACTGCCTGGGCACGAAGCCTCGAGAACAACACCATGTACGCCCGACCAAACAACGAGGCTGTGCAACGCTACAACGCTGGCTTGTCATCCGCTGTTCACCACACATTAGACGCTGAGGCTGAATTGTCTAGAAATCAATTGGCTCACCGGTTGCAAAGGTCGTACTTACAGTATGCTTTGCTTTTGTGGTTCGAACAACCCTTGCGCTCGCCGACCCTTGCTGCATTCACACACTCGATTGGCTACAAGGCTGATCGGGCAAGGCACAGCCTCCTTCTCTGTACTACGGTCAAATTGTTGTACTGCTGCTCTACCTTTTAGGGAACAGCCCATCCTTATTGTTGTGTCACATTGGTTTTGATCACTTCACGCTCTTCGAGGCATGTCGATGAGTCAAGTGATCCTCTTAAGATGACTCCAGTTGGCAGTACCATCCATACTCCGATCGACTTCCCACTTATTTGAATCTCAGCAACCAATCTGGCCAGCTCCCGAAGACTCTGTCGGGTCGAAGTGCCAGTACGTTGGTAGCCTTGTAGCGTGGGAAGTAGTGGGCCTAGCGCTGGAAGTAATGGAAAAACTTGCCGTGGAGATCGGAGCACTGCTGGAGAAGCACAAGGATAGCCTGGAACATTCCGAGGAAAAACCGAGGACTATCTCCTACAACATGTGGATAGGTAGGATCATGACCTATGTGTACAGAGCCAACCCTCGTCTTTAGCTCCAAGAGCAGAAGGAAACGCCGTCATGCCAAAGCACTCAAGGATAGTAAGCTCCTTGACGCATATCCTGGTGTGAGGGTCAAGACGCAGGAGAAGATGCCTGCGGTTTACAACGCAGCAGTACATGACGCAGAAGAGCTTCCTGAGACCTTTTCCGAAAATGACATTTACTTAGTCAACTCTCCTGGCGGTGCTGGCGGTTCGCTTATTGCTCTAGGGGCCTCCAAATTAGCTACAATGGGAATTGTAATCGAGATTAACGGGGCCTATTACGGCACCTCTCCGCAATAGTCTCGTTTCGACTACTTTGTAGAGCCGGGAATCCTGGCAACTTTGATGAGGACAGCGATTACGGTGAAGATGAGCTTGTCGATGTCACAAGTCAAGGTGAGTTGCAACTCATCTTAGACTTTTCTCGAAAGGGCTGGCTAATAAGGTGTGTCATGAACAGGAAGCATTTTTCCCGGATCTGGATCAGAAACGGATACGGGTACCTCCACATTCTCAGACAGTCGGAGCATATGCGATTCGACGCCTTCTCCAGTGATTGTACCACACCCGCCACCAAGCTTATTCGTAGAGCATGAGCCGAACCCACGGTATGAAAATCGGGTATTTGGTCCAAGGCTTTCTGATTTAGCTCCTGATTGCGTTTCAAATGACCTGGATGACGAAATGTATCCACGTAGTGACCCCAAGTATCATGTGCCTAACAGTATACTACTGCCCGCAACCGAGGGGAGCCGCTCACGAAAAATAGTTCTCAAGAGCATTGCGCGGGCGGCGGCCGAGACCACTATTTGGGCTGCCACAGGGACCACATGCTGTGTTAAAGGCGCGCTCATGAAGAAACCCTTACTTTATTTAAATGACAGGTTCCCGGAGCTACCAAAAAATGTGGCCGGTGAAGCTAGAAAGGGGCACAAGTGAGTGTAGCCTTCCTCACTCAATTCGCGGTAAGCTAACCATCAGGACTGCAGTACCTGGAGATTGTGGTGCTTGTGTAGTTGGCGAGATTGGGAATCTCTATGGCCACATAGTGACCGGCGACTCGGTTTCAGGCCTAGGATACATTATCCTAGCGTACAAAATACTGGATGACATCGAACAACGCCAAGGTGCAAGACCCAAGCTGGCAACCACAGAGGAAGCCGACGAGAAGGAACTGCGGATGAGAAAGCGGAAAATCAGGAGGCCGCAGATGAAGCTGCTGAATATACCGTCGCAGTCGCCGCACCGATTTCATCCTCACTATTAGAAGAGCCAAATAACTCTATTATATTCATTGACGCAGATGGCAGAAAATTCGGCTTTCCTTTTCATCTGTGCAATACATGGCCGGGCATGGAGGATCTGATCCGGAAGGCATGCCTCCATGTTGAGGTCAATGGCTCACATGTCGCCGAAGGGCATTACGATCTGTTTGGCCCGAATGGCGAGCTTATTCCACCTCAGATTTGGGCGACGATGATCGAACCAGGTTGAGTCATAAAAATGTACGTGCGGCCTATGACGGAGCCTTCGGAATTGAAGAAGGATACGCCCACCAAGGGCGGCCTGGAGGTCGTTGTGCTTTTCGATCCGAACAATGGCGGTGTCCAAGGTGTGTCCCCTCACCTCCTGCTTCTACTGCCCCTTGTGCCGCAGTTGCTAATTCTATGGCAGAACAATTAGCAATCAACGGTCCTCCAATCGAGCCTAATCAACGTTTTAGAAATCCGTCATTACTTTCAGTGAAATTGAACTTTGGGGAGACTACATCATCCACAGATATCAAAGGCAACAGCTTCTTGCTTGAATATGTGCCTAGTCCTGCTACCAGGGCGGAGTTTATGATAGAAGAGCATTTCCAGAGACGCAAACCACCACCTTACGAAGTAACAATAAGTTACGGTCCCTGGAGTCCCCTCGCTGTCGGCTCTGAATAAGGCAATCTGCCATCACCAGCAGCCGACTCCTGTCATGCCCCCAGACCCTACGACGCCCCAATATTTTATGATGACCCGAAAAGCTCTGTTGATCTGGCTGACGTTTTCTTAACAAGCCCCTCGCTTACAGCATCACACAGTCACCTTTCTCAACGGGAGCAACATCGGCTACTGAGACATCATGCAATGAGCATTAGAACCTCCAGCTCTTCCCAACCTTCTTCTTCACGTACGTCGCAGAACACCATCGCGACTTCCCTCGGAAGTGACGACTTGAGTCGGCAGAGCAATCGCGCATGCAACTCTATCCTCGAAGACTTCCCTATGATTGACGCTGATGTCCCAGGAAGCCCACTCATTGGTCATAGTACGAAAACATACCTTCCAGTGGATTATACCCAGCCACCAAACGATGGTTTTTTTGATTTGGCTCCTCTTGTCGAGGGCCGTGTCGAAGACAGTTTGATGAAGCGATCAAGCTTGATAGAGACTAATGAATCGACTAAGCGCTCTAAAGTGATTCGTATGAGATCAGCAGATGGGTCGTTAGATAAGTCTATGCCAATACAGAAAACTCCTTATGCCCGTCGAAAGCGCGGCAGGGTCGAATGTACTCAATGTAACGACCACCCCGAAGGCTTTCGCGGCGAGCACGAGCTACGTCGACATGTCGAACGCGCTCACAATACTCAAAGAACTTACTGGGTTTGCGTAGACATCTCCCCAGATAAGAACTTCTTGTCGCCGTGCAAAGCTTGTCGTTCTCGCAAGAGATACGGTGCATACTACAACGCTGCGGCTCACCTTCGGCGAGTACACTTTAATCCCAGGCCAAAAGCCCGAAATGCAAAGCTTCCGCCAGAAGGTAAAGGAGGCGGTGAAGGCAAAGGCGATACTCCTTCCCTGGAGACCTTAAAGATGTGGATGACTGAGGTTGAAGAGTTGAATTCCCCTACGCATTACTTGAATACTGAGACAGATGATGATCGGATGGGTGAGGCACCTCCCCCGTTGGCCCTAAAACATGAGGCAGCCTTGGGAGATCCCATGGGCGTCGGCCAAAAACCCGAAATGCAAAGCTTCCGCCAGAAGGGAAAGGAGGTGGTGAAGGCGGAGGCGATTATCCTTCCATGGAGACCATAAAGATAGGGATGACTGAGATTGAAATCCCCTACGCATTACTTGTATACTGAGACAGATGATGATCAGATGGGTGAGGCACCTCCTCCATTGGCCCTGGGACATAAGGCAGCCTTAGGAGATCCCATGGGGCGTCGGCAGGATGTTCATCGCACATCATCTACATTGCAATTACCAGGGTCTGCAGGGTTATTCTTTCATGAACCCCTGTCCCACGGCGACACGTCTTTACAATCAAGTACAGCAACTCCGTCCCCACCAGCGCGAAGCTCATTTACACCAGTCAATGACAATATTCTCGGCACCTTTCAGTGTGAAAACCCATCGGACATCAAAGGTTCACATCCACTTCATTGGGATTACGATACCTTTGATAAAGATAGTTTTGCAATTATGCCAAGCCATACTAGCCAGTGGGATCCGAGCGCCCTGACATCTACCTTCTCGGATACCGTTTCAGACCAAACTTACGATACGGCCAGGTCAAGTCTCAGAATGTCTCCCTTGACCGAAATGTCTTCTACGAACGATCTATCGTACCTCGAAGATTCACAGTCGCGTCTGAAGCATTGCAATGCCATTGCAGAACAGAGTGTTCCCTATGCGTCAGGCCATACTGCCCCGTGGGACCCATATACCTTATCATTTTGATTATTGACACGCAAGAGGGCCCACTGTCAACATCTCTTGATGCTTTCGTTGAATTTTGTCAACGATGCCGCTCCATAAGCGGCCGTGTTTGATTATCCAGGAGAGCGGGTGGTTTTGGAAATTGACCCTATCTGCTTCAATGTTTAGAAAATTACTGACCTTTCCTGTTTGCGCAGCGATTTGATTCTCAAAATAAGCGGGAGTTCTGGCGAGTTACCCGTCGATATCACGATCTTGAAGTATTGTTATCTGCACAGCGATTTGACTTAGTGAGGAGGCGGGAGATTTGGAAAGTCGTCACCTGTCTGCCTTGTTATCTTTGGAATTCATGGACGGCCGCGGTTTTGGTCTATTGTGACCATGAGCGTTTAGCAGAGATACCCCCTATAGCGGCATTGCTTTGACTTCAAATGCGTATCATATCTCACTCTTCTAAAGCCTAACTTCTGTTCTTCCAACGCGCCATCTCGCCCCCTTTACACTAGCAAAGCCAACAATCTTCAAATAGATACCCATTCACTCCCTTTTGCAATTACTTTGGTCAACTGCCTCTGCCCATACAATCCCGCCCTCGTCCTCCGAACCTCCCTCCTCTCGATTCCATCCCGTGACCAAAAACCACCGTGAGGGCAAATCCGATCCCTCTTTAGCATTTTGCGTTGGCTGTACAGCTGCACTAGATGAGCATCTTGTCGGGGATATCTGTATAATGCTTTATCATGAGAAAAGTTAACAAGCTTGAGTAGATTCAGTCATTGGGTGAATGAGTTTGATGAACACTAGAATATCCCTTAAACCGTCATTAAAGCTGCCATCCCAGGATTAACGAAGCTAAGCCTATTTAGGCACCCCACCAAAATATTTGCTTACTGCACAGTTTCTCTACCTCGCACTAGGAAATCTAAATATTAATCTCCAGATCCCCATTGGCCTGGTTAGTCATCTCCCGTCGCTCCCTAGTACCCTAACAGGTAAGGTGGCCGTATACCTGGGATGGCAGCTTTAATGACGGTAGGGAACGAATAAAACCGTTTTTTACATTCGACTGAGATAAGTAACGATCATCAAAATTTTACTTTTATGATCATCCAAAGTACGGAAGACTATTTTTAAACTCGAATAGAGATTATCTCCCAGCTACGTCACACTGCCATTGCTGCTCTATTTCTGGACGCTCTGTCTGCTGTTATAACAATGAATCCGTCTTCATTCAAAATTCCTGGCTCTTGTACCGCCTTAAGTCAATTCAATTTAGGTCTCAATACTCGAAATGTCTCCGGCTGCCAACAGTTCCCCACCATTAGATATCCCAAGGTCTAGTTCGACAGTCCATGTCCATATCATCAATACTACATCTCGCATCAAGAATATCCCATTTTCCGTTTTCGTCGAGCCCCCAATCAAGGGTCTCGATTACTTGAATTGTCCTGCCTTTTCATTTTTGATCGAGCACCCCACCAATGGCCGAAAACTGCTCTTCGATTTAGGGGTGCGGAAGGATTGGAAAAATTTTGCTCCAAGGATTACTGATAGAATTAGAGATGGATGCTGGCAGATCACAGTGGAAAAGGATGTTGCGGAGATATTGCAGGAGGGAGGAGTGAAGCTCGAAGATATCGATGCAATCGTATGGAGGTGGGCGGTCGAGTCTATTCCAACACCATGGGGACCAGTCTACTGACCAGGTCTTGTAGCCACTTCCATTGGGACCACACGGGTGACCCTTCCACGTTCCCTACATCCACCGAGCTGGTTGTTGGTCCAGGGTTCAAAAAGGCGTTCATGCCCGGCTACCCGTCAAACCCTGACGCACCTATAAAAGAGAGCGACTATAGAGGGCGTAATGTTCGAGAAATATCCTTCACTGACTCGAGTCTCCGTCTTGGCCGCTTCAGAGCCCTAGACTATTTCGGAGACGGGAGTTTCTACCTACTGGATGCTCCTGGCGTAAGTCCTTACTTGCCTATATTATTCCTACCCCACACCCTCTCGGCATCTCCGCTATGAACGGGTACAATTTACTGAGATTGATTCGTAACGGGAAAACAGCATGCAATCGGTCATTTATGTGCGCTCTGCCGTACTACCACGTCCCCAGACACCTACATATTCCTTGGCGGCGATTGCTCTCACCACGGGGGCGAGTTTCGCCCTACACCGTTCCTCCCTTTGCCGAAAGATATCTCACCCTCCCCACTTCCGTCTATGCGACCAAATATATGCCCAGGCTCCCTTTTCACCCCCATTCATCGGTTATATAACCAAGAATTTGCTGCGGAGCACTCGCCCGCCATGACCCAGCCTTTCCTCCTGGCGTCTGCAAATGCCGCCCACGATGTCAAAGATGCAAAGGAAAGTATAGATAAGATGGGGGAATTTGACGCTCGTGACGACGTGTTGACTTGTATAGCGCATGATGACACGCTGCTGGGGGTTGTGGGTTTGTTCCCGGATACCACTGCGAATGCGTGGAAAGAAAAGGGCTGGAGGGAGAAAGCCTTGTGGAGGTTTCTCGGCGACTACGAAGAGGCAGTGAAGGAAACAATGAAAACGGCATGATCACAAATCTTGTAACTCCTAGATAGCACTCACTACAGGATTCTACCAAAGATGCCAGCATCATTGGACCTTCCGCTCCACCTCTACTCCATTCTTAGCACCACCGTCTCGCAAACCATTCTCCGTACTATGTCCACCGCCACCCATTACCTCATCCACCCCACTCCACCGTCTAACCATCTGCTGCATCCCTACCGGCAATACTCCGAGACAGCTAATCCACCTCGCATACGCCGGCAACGCCAACACCCCTCCCTCGCCCTCATCAATCATCTTGACCAACCTAACCGCCAACTCCCTGACCTCGACTACCGGGCCAAAAAAATTCCTCAACCATCCCATCTTCACATCCGCAAACATGCCCGTATCCAATTGCCCTGGCGTTACTAGGATCGTCTTTATAGTAGGATGGGAGGTGGCAAGTTCGGCGGTGAGGGATGAGTGGAAGGCTA
>JAABUL010004449.1_pt1 | contig 18770 bp, 30 predicted proteins | sample 5559151 | NCBI WGS metagenome assembly JAABUL01 (sample SAMN10711876, study PRJNA513368) | rock metagenome | isolation source: Antarctica rocks | place: Antarctica: Victoria Land, Pudding Butte sud | reverse complement strand
ATGCAGAGGCTATGAGTAGGCTAGGTAACTATAGTGACTTTTTACTTTAATCTCGAATCGCTGGTTCTCCCCGACTCTCAAGTCCATCACTTTTATACATCGTCTTCCAGGCCTATCTTCGGTCCTTCTCGTTTCGAGTTCAATGGTGTTTCGTCGTCGGCGAGGGGAAGCGTAGCGAGGACAATAGAGGCGAGCAGAGATAATAGGCGTTTGAATACTGACAGTGATAGCCTCGTTTCGTATTACAATGAACAAGGTTGCACCCCGTTTCAGAGTATAATGCCGGAGATAAGCACTGGTTGCTTATTGTCGGCGATGTTCGTCTATATTATCCGAGCTTCAACTCACGATCGTGACACAACTCCAGTTTAGGTCCACCTCATTGGGTCACAGCCCCAATTCCTCGAGTGACAAGTCAGAGACACTCCGTGTTCCAGTCTTAGTCTGTGGCACCCCCCGATCGGATCCGTCATCCGTGACAGGATCCGTGACAATAGCTTTGTGAGGACTTTGCATGTCAAAGACTGTGTAGCGATGTGGTGACACCTTGAAAGCTCCGACAAATGCTGACCCAATAAGGATGGAGCCGGCCTAGATTTTGATGGCTAGTGCGATTGATTTAGTAACACACTTTGAACAACCTTTTTGAGTGCCTTTCAATGAGGCTGAAGCTGGCTGTCACGGTGCTACGTCGACCAGCAAATAGGCCCGACGCTCAGCTCCTAGAATCGGCGACGGTCGTCTGAGCTTCGGCAAAGTTGGGCTACCGTGGAACTTAGCTGGAATAACCCGAGGACACGCGTGGATGTAGCCGAGTTAAGTGCCGGTCGAGTAGCGTGGGCTAGAGATGCAGAGGCTATGAGTAGCTAACTATAGTGACTTTTTATTTTAATCTCGAATCGCTGGTTCTCCCCGACTCTCAAGTCCATCCCTTTTACACACCGTCTTCCAGGCCTATCTTCGGTGATGTTCGGCGATGTTCGACGATGTTCGGCGAGGTTCGGCGAGGTTCGGCGTTCGGCGAGGTTCGGCGATGTTATCCGATGTTCAGCGATGTTCGGCGATGTTCGACGATGTTCAACGATGTTCGGCGATGTTCGACGATGTTCGGCGATGTTCGGCGATGTTCGGCGATGTTCGGCGATATTATCCGATATTCCGCGATATTATCCGAGCTTCAATTCACGATCGTGACACTGGCCCTCTTTTATGATTCAACTTCCAAAGTAAATGAAAGACAAATGAAAAATAGACGAAAGATGCCCACGCTCCTTGCCATGGGCTGATGCTAGCCTTCTTCTATCAGAACGGTAGAGGAAACAAAACTGTAGATGAAAAATAGATGAGAGCTCTCGTCCAAATCTCTTTCATATCGGAACGAAGCTGGCCTTCCCATGAAGCCCTCACGCAGGCCTCCTTTCACAGCCATGAAAGCTGGCGTGGAATCTACGTGTGCAGTCAGCCATATATCTCAACAGCACATTTGTAATATCATTTTTACTTGATCATCAAATTGTTCAGAGCATCAAAAAGAAGTCAATCGTGAATCAGTCTTGAGCTGCAAACATGCCTCACAACGTCTACGTCGACACACAAGACATTGCCTGTGTTTCCGCTTCTGACAATGTCAGTGGCAGCAGTAGAACCAACTTACCCAATGTATTTCATTGCTCTGACCCGGCGACTCGGTTAAGTCTTACATACCCAAGCCAAACACAGACCTCCACCTTGAGATACGCTTCCACCTCTTCCGGACAGAACCGCGAGGTCAATGTTCAATTTGACACAGAGAAATCTTTAACCCATCGCACCAATCTCACTATCCTTCAAAAGGCATTGAAGGAGGTCTACAAAACTCGTTCGAATAGGCAGAAAGCCAGCAACCTTGAGCGGAGTGCAAACCAGCAATCCACGTACATTGCTAGGTTTCTGATTTCAGATGTGAACAAATAACCCCCAGCTGGGTCTGTTTGGATCTGACTATTGTTGATGCCTGAGGCCGTTGTTATTTGGTACAGATTGATGGAAAGGTGTGTTATATGACAATGCATAGGGTAAACTTGAAGCTACTCAGCCATGTCCTATCATCTCGCTCGATTCGAATACACATTTCTGCGTAAGCTATAAGAGATAATGAGCAGAGACACCATCCAGGATCTTCATCTGTGTCGGCCATAAAGACGAAAAGAGACTTAGATCTCAACATGGGCTGTCGACATCTGTCGTTTTCAGGCGAAATTCCGCACTGATATGCCAGGGGATTGCCAGACTGCTCAATGCATGCACCTCCCATCAAAGCGCAGTCGTCCTCGCCGCACCCTTCAATCTCCCACCCCTCGTCCCCGCCCTCCCACTCTCCACGACCGTCTCCCTCCCTCCAAACCCACCACCCTCAAACCTCTCCCCATCGGCACTCAGCAACCCCCTCCCATCCACTGGGAACGCGACGTGCGCACTACTGGGTAATCCACTTCGTGTAGCTGGGACGGGTCCGGCGCGACGGGCTTGGTCGCCTCGGACAAGGAAATGGGCTAGGAGGGCGTTCACGGCTGCTCGGTGCTCGGCCATTCGGAGGGAGGAGCCGTGGCCTTCTCCGAGTTTCAGGCCGAAGGAGGTGAATATTCCTACGTTGAAGAGTGGGGCTTGCGATTGGGCGCCGGTCGATGCGAGTAATCTAAGGGAACACGTCAGCTGGTCCGTGGAGGATGAAGGGGAGAACAGGGACGGGGTGGGGAGGGGGACTAATCGGTGGGAGGGGGAGAGAGTGGCGGGTCCGGGGGAAACGGGGGAGCCTGACCTCGCTTCGATACGCCCCATTCCGTTGGATGGGTGAACACCGGCTTCGATGAGATGCCGAGCGACGACGGAAGAGAGGACGTGTTTTGGGTTCTTGAAGGAGAAGAGGGAGGCGAGGTCGAGGTGCCGGGTGAGGAAGTGGGCGTGGGTGAAGGTTCGCGCGGCGTGGATCCCCTGGGGAGGTCAGCGCTGACGTCGGGGCCAGCCAGAGAACAGCCCAGATATGGTAGCCTAGTAAGGTCATGCAGCCTGGGTAGAAAGGTTTGAAGATGGCTTCTTCCAACTCACTCGCTCCTGGTAGATCAACCCCACAAACGCCTTCACGCTCGTCGCGACCATCTCCTCAAAGCTCTCCCTCCCATGTGTCCTATGTTTCGCCTGATCCTCCTGCCCCGTCTCCTGCGCCTCCTGCCCAGCACTGCGATCCAAACCCTGTCCAGACTGTTTCCCTCTAAACCTCCTAAACCGCTTCGCAACAGGTGTGCGTTCCGGCCCATCCACCACCACCTCCTCCTTCTTCCACCGCAATGCCACACCAGCGCTAGCCATCCCCGCCCCTTCTCCCATCAACCCCATATTCCCGCCCGCCTGAACTGCCACTCCAAGTTCCCTCGCTACCGAGAAACATGCGTTCGGACCAACGTAAGCCGTGACGGCGGATTTGAGGGCTTCGGTTGGGAGGAGTGGGAAGAGGTAGGCGAGGTGTTCAGAGGCGAAGAGACCGAGGAGTGCGTTTCCGAGTGAAGAGAGGACCTCGTTGGTGGGTATTCGAGGGGAGGAGGAGAAGGAGGGGTGGGTGAGGCACGCGAGGAGGGCGGGGTGGAGGGATGGGTCGGAGCGGAGGGAGAGACGGGAGAGGAGGGCGGAGAGGGCGGTGGAGTTGGGGGCTTCGATGGGTGAAAGCTTCGGTAGGACGGCTAGGGAAGGAAGTGTGGAATGGAGAGGCCGGAGGGGAGGCAGACGACGATGGAGGGCAGCTTTGGCTATTCGACGTTGGAAGGCAAGGGAAAAGAGGGATCGGGGGGGCATGGCGAGAGATTGCCTCAAAAAATCAGGTTGAAAGTGTCCTGTGAGGAGTTGGACGCGAAGTCTGGTTGATCTGTGAGACCACCTGGAGCTCTTGCTTAAGGTAGGCTCGAGCCGTCAGTTTTTGCTGCGGTTGGTGGTCGGGAGTTCGACGTTCCTGGGGGAATGCCATGTCACATATGTCACAAGCATGATAAGCTTTTCCGCACGTGATCAAGCTCTCGTTCGGTGCACATGATGACCCATCCCTTATCTCTTTGCTCTCCCACCTGGACAAATCTATATTCTCAAGGTTGCAGTATGACCGCCCGATCAAGCCTTTTCCGGACCCTCTCCTCTGCCCGACCCACAACCCGAACCCTCATCACCCTTTCCGCCCCAGCCACCACTCAACGAATTCGCCCCTCAACCATCAACGCAACCGCAATCCGGTTCAGATCCGAATCTTCCTCATCCTGGACAGAAAGCTTCTTCGGTTCTTCCAAACAAAAATACGCCCCTGGGGAATTTGCGAAGGATCCGATTATCACTTATGACGAGTTACTGCCTATCACTGAACAGCCTAGCGACGTAAGTCTACTACTACCAGCCCCGAGTCGGTGCAGCATATGGGTTATTACAAACGCGAGGAGATGTCTGGCTGACAATGCGGCTAGGACGTTCTGCTGATCGATGTGCGAGAACCGGACGAGGTACAAAATGGGATGATCCCATCCGCTGTGAGCTTGCCGCTTAGGGAGATGAAGGATGCGCTGGGTGGGACGGGTGAGGGGGATTTCTATGAGGTGAGCTCAGAGTCCGGCGTCGCCTTCTGGCCGAGGGGACAGAGCTGATCTTGTGTCTCCCTGATTCCCCCCCCCCCCCTCCCTTCCCGTCCCGTCCCGTCCACCCCGCCCACCCCCAGAAATTCTCCTTCCCCAAACCCCTCCCCACCCAAAACCTAATCTTCTACTGCCGCTCCGGCAAACGTTCCGCCGCCGCCGCCGAAATCGCCGCCGAACGAGGGTACAAATCTGTCCGGAATTATACTGGGAGTTGGTTGGATTGGGATCGAAAGAGTAAGGGGAAGGAGGAGGATGAGGATTATAATGATGATGGGACGGCGAGGGGTTAGTGGATGCATGGGCTTTACCTGGACGGGCACACTCTGTGCATAGGGGCCCATGATATGCAGCGCAATTCATGCGTTCATGTACTCTCTGATCCCAATCATCTTGCTCCCCGAAGAGAAGAACATGAGGCGCCAGGGGTATCACCACACGGAAGAAATGCCGGGAATTGCCGCCATTTGCTTCCGGCTAGTGACGTACCTGCCACGCTCGATCTTTCGTATAAACTCCGATTATGCGTAGCGTCGTCCGTTTCGTGTCCCGACTTTCTTCGTACCTGGTCAACAACCTCAACTTTTCGTCTCTACGACATCAACGCTTCAAGTGATTCCACGGGTCACAGCTGGCGATCACTAACCCATACTCGCTCCGGATACCTCTTGTTTGAGAATCACTCGCGACATCACTCAACATGGCCGTCGTCGACCCGCACTATCTCTGGGCCTTGGGCCACTTCATCATGCTCTTCGGCGCGGGTACGTCGTCTTCACCTGACTTGTCTCACTACCATCTCCTCTACCTCTCGTTCATCCTCACTATTCGTGTCCTCTCCCGCGTAGCCTCGCTAACCCTCGACAGCCAGCGTCCTCCTCCAAACCCTCTTCTTCCGCCCGACCCCTTCCCTCACCTACAGAGCATGTTACACCGGCACCCTACTCTCGTACTCGATCGTCGTATTCAAGTCCCTGGGAAGACCGGCGTTGAATCAGGCTTATTTGAGGAGGGCGTTTGTCGATGAGAATGTTCAGTATGCGGTTCTGGCGCTTTATTGGTGAGTTCGAGCGGAGCGAGTCGTTGCGGGCAAGCATGGAGAAGCAGGGTCCTGTGCGGAAGGTCCTTGGACCTGGCGTTCATCCGATGGTCCTGCTTCTTTGACTTGATCTATCACTCATGCTGACGAACGGTCTGCAGGTGGATTTCAAAGCCCATCAACAGTATGCCTTTCTCAGTTGTCCCGCTGCCTAGCTCACCCCGCAGTCACCATCATCCCCTTCGCCACCTTCTCCCTCTTCCACACTCTCACCTTTCTCCGCACCAACATCATTCCCAAATTTGTCCAGTAAGTCTTCACCCTCTTGACCACATCCCCGCTGAGCCCACTCAGCGCACCTCCCGCGCAAGCACAAACCTCCGGCCAGCCCCGACCCCTGCCAGCCGCGCTCGACAACGTCTCCCGCATGATCCAGATGTGGGTAAAGGGGAACTACGACGGAGCGATGCGTTTCGTAGCCTACGCCGAGCTCGCCATCTTCGCCCGTACCGCCGTCGGCGCTCTCACGTAGGTCCCCTCCCCCCCCCCCCCCCCCCTCTCTTTCCTTGCCGAATTAACCGCTGATGGTTCCAGTTTCCGCTCATCATTGATCGCACCCCTCTTCCTCGCCCACTTCATTCGTCTACGATACCACGCCTCCCCCTTCACCCGCCAAGCAGTCGGATCCGTCTCCTCGAGGATCGACGGGTTCGCGGGGAATCAAGGTGGACCGGTCGCGAATGTTTGGGGGACGATCAAGAGGCTGATCGGGACATGGGGTGGGGGGAATCTGGTACCGTCACAGCCGCAGCCTGCTCCGGCTGCGGGTGCTGGTGCTGGTCGGGGAGCTGGAGGAGCGGCGCGTGGGACGGGACGGGGACCGCCAAGTTAGGGATGGTCGGGGGAAGAGGGGATGGCAGAGAGAAGGCGATTATAGTAAGGTGTTATACGATGTGAATGGCTCGGTGTGACGTCTATAGGAACAGGCCAATCAGAGGATTTGACGATGCGCAATGAACCCTTTGGATCGCGGATGAGCCGGCCATGGAAGCCGCACGGCTCTAGCAAGTCTTTCGAAGGCAATCCAGAGTGTCCTGATGATACTTGATTGGTCCAGCAACAGGTCAAAATTTCTGGATCATGAATAATTTTCGCTCAATGTACAGCCAGTCTGCGTCAACACGATGCATGCACCTAAAGCATTTGGTCCGTCCTTGGGAAATTGTGGTGAGGACAAGAGGTATTGTGAGAAGGACAAAGGCATTAGATGCCGAGACATCCAAATGGGGGTGAACTACAGGCGTGGCATTGCATATCCTGAAGAGTCCACAAGGCGGACAGACTCGGATGGTCTTCTCGAAGGTCTAACTTTGCATAAATCTACTTTGCCCAGGATCCTAACTCAGCCACTATCGGATTGTCATGGACCATCAAGCGCTTGGACACACCCGCCGAGTATACGTGGTTCTCCAGGGCTTAATCAAGTGGGGAGGTTTTGAGGCAGATAGGAGTAGCTTAACGTAGTTTGAGATTCTTCAACATGACTTGGATTATGAAAGGACGGTCTGAATGTTTGATTTGCCGGGTGTAGCAGGGTAATCAAGACTGTGTATCCACCACGCACCCCGAATGACACGTCATGGTGCAGTATCACCGCCACTCGTCGACTTCGACCGTGCCGTTTCGTTGAAACGTCCACTCGCTCCGTTTTGTTGGTAGAACGTCTACGGAGAAGGAATAGATATATAGCACAGCTAGCCTCGTCTTGTATAAGGTTTCCCAGTGATCCTCGATTGAGTCTCATTGTCCCTATCACGGTGCTACGTCGACCAGCAAATAGGCCCGACGCTCAGCTCCTAGAATCGGCGACGGTCGTCTGAGCTTCGGCAAAGTTGGACTACCGTGGTCGAACTTGGCTGGAATAACTCGAGGACACGCGTGGGTGTAGCCGAGTTAAGTGCCGGTCGAGTAGCGTGGGCTAGAAATGCAGAGGCTATGAGTAGGCTAGGTAACGATAGTGACTTTTAGTGACTTTTAGTGACTTTTAGTGACTTTTAATCTCGAATCGCTGGTTCTCCCCGACTCTCAAGTCCATCCCTTTTATAAACCGTCTTCCAGGCCTATCTTCGGTGATGTTCGGCGATGTTCGACGATGGTCGGCGATGTTCGACGATGTTCGGCGATGTTCGACGATGGTCGGCGATGTTCGACGATGTTCGGCGATGTTCGACGATGTTCGGCGATGTTCGACGATGTTCGGCGAGGTTCGGCGATGTTATCCGATGTTCAGCGATATTATCCGAGCTTCAATTCACGATCGTGACAGTCCCATTCCACGTCCAAGACGATCTCGTCCGGTTCTCTGATCTCGTCTACGCGGCTACACTCATTTGTCCGCTTAGACCCAGGTCCCGCCTGTCTCGACGACTTGGTCGACTCGACGAGCTCGTTGAGTACCTCCCTGTCTGTTCGATGTGTGATTGGGCTATCTGATCGGAGACGGATCGGAGCACCGTGACAGTGATACTCTGGAAGCTCAATACAGATTTAGGGGATGGTACTATTACAGTTCTGGATAGTAACTACGGGTTGACAATATTGGTTCTCAGAGCTTAGGAAAGACAAGTACCTTGGCCATCTAATTATGTGTGTCCAGTGACCTTGGCAAACCCACTAGAACCTCACAGAACCTGTCACGGATCCTGTCACGTATGACGGATCGACTCGGGGGGTGCCACAGACTAAGACTGGAACACGGAGTGTCTCTGACTTGTCACTGGAGGTATTGGGGCTGTGACCCAATGAGGTGGACACTAGGACGAGAGGTGTGATCAACGCCGCTGATCGAATATGACCGCCTGTCCAGAAATGTCGAGCACATTCCATGACCGAACGGGTGCGACCGTTGATAGCCGCATATCGGTACCTCAATCCACACCGGGCAGCGAGTAAATACCCTCAAGTAGGCCGGACCCGCGATAGTGGCCGACTATTGCGGACGCTCATGAGTCTGGCGGACAAGCAGAGGACGTGGGTTGGTAAACCTCTAGAATGCCCTAGAAACGGAGAGAAGGATCATGAGCGGAAAATGCCGAGGTATGCAGAGATAAAATAGAGCGACCAGATTGGCTGATATCCGCTAGAGATCTAGTATCGAGGTACTTGTAGCTAGTTTATGCAACGTCCTGTCACTAGCGGATCTACCCTACCGACGACCAGCCTGGCTGTGGAAGTGTCCACCCTCAGGTTGAGTGATCTCTTATGCTGTGCAAGACTAGACTGGTAAGTACGTCTTGCCCGCATTCATCGTCTGTTGTGTTCGACAAGTGTTGACCATGTCAACCTGTCTTTATTTTAATTTTCAAGACCATATCATACCTGCGATTGTGTTCGACAATCGTCTCCATATATTGATAGTCAACGGGGCATGAGGTCGATCCAAATCATAGTTGGTTGGGTACGGTCATAACAGAAGCCATCTAGGATGTCTTGGGTTTCCTTGTCAATGTTGAGTGAATGATCAGCTGAAACCTTAGGCCGACCTGGAGTTGATGTCCTTATGCTTCGTGAGTCTGATGTGTAAGGAAGCTTATGATTGTATTAGGGAGCTGAATTATCGAATGGATTGAAAGAATCATGATGGACAATCTCACTCGAGCGAAAGAGTTACGGAAGACTACCGAAGGCTTATGTAAGAAGACCCGGGGGGACTCGATGTGTTCCGATGATGGCAAATGTCATTGTACAGGTGATCTATATACTCTCCAGAGGCTATTTACCCAACAATGAGTGTAGCAACATCTATACATAGCTAACAATCGATCAGACCCTGCTATAAGGCCCTTTGTCCATACCCTTTCTGTCTCTAGATATGGACCCGCTTCTCCCCGGAGCTGTATTACGAATTTCAGCCTTCCCTCCTCCTATCGCTTTACGCCGGTAATTCACCGGCCATGTGATGAGTCCTCGGGACCTGAGGTACCTGAAATCCAGACGCGCTAACGACCTCTCGATCAACCCCCGTGAAACGTGATAATAATGATCGATGGGAACTTCCTTTTGCGGTTCCGTTCCCATCAAATCAATCATGGGATTGGTCCGCCCTGAGATTGGTCACCCCCGTTTCATCTCGATGCAGGATTGAGGGTATGGTTGGGTTAATAAGACCGAGCAGACTCCGCCCGATCTTGTCTCTTTCTCTCATCATCTTTACTCAGTCTTCCTTCCGTTCTTCGATAGAACAGTCCGCTCTGTCCTATCTCCTGCCTACCGATCCCGACCTTGCGATCATCATACGCCTACGCTCGTTCCGTACGATCTTTCCTGACGTAAAACAAGTGAGTATCATCTTCTTCTTCTTCTGTAAACGCGTGCGATCGCTTCCACAGATCACCGACACTCTCTCATCATGCGCTTCCTCACCCTAGCGGTGTCCGCTCTCATCATGCCCTCTGCTCTCGCCGTCCCCAGTCACGGCAAGCTCGGCCGACGTGCATGCAAAGCTCCGGCGAACGGCACGTCCGATGACGCCGGCGTCACTGGCGTCGGTGCGGCCATCGCCAATGCAACTCCCACAGACACCGCTGCGTCTCCATCCGACACCGCGCTCCCTGCTGATAAGGGCACTCACCCGATCGCCAACGGTACCACCACTTCCTCCCTGATCACCAATAATACGACCGCCAATGGTACCTCGTCCGCTCCTGTCGGATCTGGCACGCCCACCTTCCCACCTGGCAACAAGCGCGGTATCGTCGTCCTCGGTACCCCTGAGGAGCAGTGGATGGTGAATGCGGTGAACAAAGTCGATTCCATCAAATGGCTCGGCAACTACTATCACGGTCCGCCATCAGATGTCACACTCGACCCCAAGATCGACTTTGTCCCGCAGATGTACGACAAGGGCAGCTACGACAAGGGGTCGTTGATCACGGATATCGACATGTCCATCAAGAAAAACAACAAGTACATCCTTGCTTTCGGAGAGGCTGGCACTACCGGCGACTACTATATGGACGCCGCAACCGCCGCCGGCCTATGGAAGCAGTACTTGGCTCCGTATGCGGCAAAGGGGATGAGTGTGAGCGCGGCGACCAACCTTGATGGACCTGGACCGGCGGATTGGACCTACCTCGACCAGTTCATCGGCAATTGTACCGGCTGCGATTTCGGTTTCCTCTCCTTCCACGATTTCGGCTACACCGACGACCAGGCGTTCGAACGATTGAAGGTGTACGTCGGCAACATTACCGATCGCGCCGACAAGCTCGGGGGTCTACCGGTCTGGGTCGACAACATTCAGAAATGGGGTACGGCTCAGAAACAGATGGAATACCTCGCTCAAGCCATCCCCTTTCTCGAGAATCATCCGAGGGTGGAACGATACGCCTACATCAGTCCTTCCGGTGCCGACGCGAGTGCGACGTTGGGTGACAGGTTCTTTGACGATAATGGCGGAGTGACCGAGTTGGGCAAATACTACTTCGATTTCCCCTCCGATGGATCTTCTCCGGGTAACGGGACTATCACCTAAGTCCAGTCATTGGATTATGTAGAGAGTAGCATGCTGGTCATGTCTGAGTGATGTATATTGTTGGTACATGGAATGCACGAAATCGTGACGCAAGAAGTTTGGCCTGACAAATGCAGCGAGCTCGGTCCACTCTTGATCTCGCCTGATGCAGTGTGCCTACATGTGAAATGTGAGGAGAGGAGCGGATGAGGTTGAAGCTGCTTTCTGCATCTCTAAATCATTGGTATCAGTGACAGGCGACTGGCGCACGAGTCTCAACGAATGGTTGGATCATTCTTCTTGCCAGTTCGAAGGTGGGCCGGCCGCCACATGAAATGCCACGTTTGGTCGTTTGGTGCTCGGGTCGCGTTTCAGATTGGGGTCATGGAATCAGGTCTTTCCTTTTCCTCGTCGCGCTCAGTCCGCCTTTTCCACCTATCAAACCACTATTTTCCGCTTCATCTGCATCACCGTAGAGCCCGCTTGTCTACTGGTACCGCCTTGTCAAAGCCAGTCGAAAGGACGGGACTCTTCGCGTCGTACCCTGTCCCTTAGGTCGATCATCAATTTACACTGCCCAAGCCCTTCTTTCGCCATCAACTCGCAATCGCTAGGCCACGATCTTACGCCTCTTCCTTTCCTCGTGATTGCTCTCGATACTCATGTAAAACCTCGTATCCTTCCGCTCACTCTCCCTTTCCAGATCGTCTCGGCTTCCGACACTTCCTAAGACCTCTTTCATCTCTACACCGAGCTGTTCGACAGCATCATGGCGGCGACTCGGAATATCAAATGTGCGTTGCTCCATACTCAAGCTGCCTCTAGCTTTCCGCTCTGAGTCTGCAAGAGACATGCGCTGATGAGTGGCTATCCGCTTCTTCCTTATCCCTTGATCGTATCCCTGACATCGGTCCTGTCTCTGATCTCTGACTCGGTGTCAATCATCCAAACGTCTCTGTCATCAATCTCCGGTGCTCGAGTAGGCGTGGTAGTCGGCGACGGAGCAGTCGGAAAGGTCAGCGGCGTCCCCTGCAAATCACCCATCCCAATGCTGGATTGCGGTACTTCATGAAAGAGACCCGCTGATACCCCTACACAGACCTGCCTCCTGATCTCCTACACCACTAACGCCTTCCCCGGCGAATATGTCCCCACCGTGTTCGACAATTACTCGTCGCAAGTGATCGTTGATGGGATGACTGTTTCGTTGGGGCTTTGGGATACCGCTGGACAAGAGGACTACGAGTGGGCTTTAGCCAACCTCGAGCGGGCGGACTCATGCTGAGCTGGTCGGGCGAGTGTAGTCGGTTGAGGCCATTGAGTTATCCTCAGACCGATGTCTTTCTGTTGTGCTTCTCGGTCGTCTCCCCGCCTAGCTTTGAGAATATACGGACGAAAGTACGTCTCAGCTGCTCCCTCCGACCAAGGACCGTCGTCTTCCTTGTGACGGATCGTTGTCAGCTGGAGGACTGAAGCTGATGGCATTCGAAGTGGTGGCCCGAGATCCAACATCACTGTCCGTCCCCTTCAGCCTCTGCCATCCAGCCACGCTGACTCGGCGCAGCCCCCTCCACTCCCATCCTCCTCATCGGCACCAAGCTCGATCTCCGTGCCGATCCCGTGCAGATTGACAAGCTGAGGGAAAGGAGGCAGGCGCCAATACAATACTCCCAGGTATGACATGCGCTCAACGAAGTCATGCTCGCTGATCCGGTGTCATAGGGCTCGGAAATGGCAAATGTCATCAAAGCGGCGAAGGTGATGAGCTTATCGAGGAGGTTGGGCGGAAGCTGATGCGGAGTAGTACCACGAGTGCTCGGCCTTGACGCAGAATGGGCTGAAGACGGTGTTTGATGAGGCGATTCGGACAGTCTGTGAGTCTGCCCTTTCTTTCCGGCATCACTATTCGGACCAAGAGCTTCTTGCTTTGAATCTCGCTCGACCTTCATCCTGTTTCGCCTTGGCCGATTCTCCTTTGGATGCTCCACGTACCCAGACTTCGCTGACCCCGGCCAGTGAACCCAAACCGACGCACCGGCAAAGCCAAGAAAGGTTCCGGCTGCGTGGTCATGTGACCCCGACCCCTTCGACTCCCTCAGCATCGTGTACCACCATCATCTAGTCTCACTGTGAATGTTCATCCGTCAGTCCTATACGACGATTTCACGACCTTCCTGTCATGCGCGCATGCATATTTGTCGCGCAACGTAAACTTACCACCATTAAAACGTCCAGTCTTTGTTTCGGTATATTGAGGTATCTGATGAAATCCCCAGTGAAGAGCAGACAGCCAAGGGGTGCTGGTAATGAGCAAAAACGACCGAGGCATATGAATCCCATCGGAGAGAATTGTTAGATGACAAATGACAAAAGTGGCTGAAGATGGTGAGGGTCTTTGCAGTATCCCACAGCTGAAGAGGAGCCCACTAATTCCGCTTTGGGCCGACAGGCATGAAAATATAGTACTTGGGGGAAAGATACTGCAGTTTTAGTGCAGAGATAGTCAGGTTTTTGGAGATGCCTGGGCAAGAGGTGAACCAGACCATGCAGAGACATGCGGCCAGCTTAAGAGGCAGCCTCACCTCACATGTGGCAAATTTCCCTTGCATCTGAGGAGTCTGCGACACCGGGGGTATATCGATCGATCCGTGAGTCCATCGAGATTGAGTCGGTGGCCGCGCATGACGAATGCCTGTTCGTCCCCGATCTGGAGCACTACCTGACACCGCTCACGATATTACTCGGAATCCAGCGAGGGTAATGTGACGGATCTGCCTGCTTGTCGCTATGGATCCGGCCGGAATATCAGGTCCCCAGAGCAATGTATCAACCAGACCCACCCGCGTCAACTCTCCCATCCTCACAGCGCTTCCTCCGTCTTCATAGGTGCCAGGCAGCTTATTCCTCATCATATCCTGCGTCTCCGCCATTTCCCAGCCCGAATCTTTCCTCTTCCTCGTCCTCTTCATCCTGCCTTCTCGGCTCCAAACCCTGCATCATCCCCATAGCTTTAACCAAGAACGGCTTCAACTCCGTCAATTCCAACGGGGTCAAATTCGTAACCTACGCACCCCACCTCGCATCAATACTCCCTCCGACGCAGACTTGAGCGTTGAGGGTTGGACGACGTACCTGGAGATAGCTGCCGCGCATAACGCCCTCGCTCTGTAAACCTATTCGGATCTTGGCTTGTCGGACCTCCCTCAAGTCTTTCAATAGGGATCTCAACATCGAGGGTTGAGGCAGGTCGTCTGAGGCTCTGTCTTCACATTAGCATGATCAGGTCGATACATCGATACATGGTCGAGGTAGACTCACACGTCGAGGAGGACTTTGGAGGTCTCGAGGAATCGTCGGGGTAAAGGCTCGAACCCCTCCGCATTCGCTTTCTCCTCTTTCAACAACGCTTGCAGCGTCTCTTCGCCCGTCAGTGTCAGACTCAATCCCACCTGAAGCACAGGGAGGGTTGGACGACGTACCGACAGCTAGCCAATCGGGGGGTACGATCCTGCATTTCCGTTTTCGTTTCAGCGAGAGTGCTAGCCAGAGAGGTACAGATGAGGCGGAAGGGGGTTGGAAGGGACCACAGATGCCCTGCCCTATCGTCAGCTCTTCGAACCCAGCCAGCTTGGTACAGCCGTTTTGCATCAAGAGGAGCTCACGCTGAGTAGCCGGACTCTTGTCATGGAGAAGAGAGGGACGATATCGATCACCTCCTCCTCGGCGAGAAAGGTGAGTTCGTCAGGTGAGAAGCTCGGCTGGAGGGTCTTGGAGAGGGCCATGATGGCTTTTTGAGAGCTCGCAGCGGGTGCTGGCACGTTGTAGGAGGGATAGGGACTAGTTGAGAAGAGTCTCGACGCGTCGTGCTCACCACGTGGCAAATCTGAGCAGGTTCTTATCTGCTTTGCAAACAAATCTGTAACCGTGACATATCTACCTGTAGTCGCCGAGAGTGACTCGCTAGCGTTTCTCGGTATTCGACTATCCGACGACTGATTCCTTGAAAGGGCTGTAAGCAATAAAAGTGGAACCTTTGGCCTGGTGCCAACGACTGCTCCAGATTCGACCGGTTTTACGCGCCAAGAGACAGCGGACTGCTGCTCGCGTGCATAGGCTTTACCCACTTTTGCGACGTGGCTCGCGACAATCACGACATAATCGCTAATGGAAGCATGTTGCGAGAAGTCAAGCTGAGGGAAGATGAGTGGCCTGGGGTGAACGGGAAGTCCGGGACTCTATATGGTTAGTCAGCTCTTTGCGACCATGCCACGTCTTCCGGCTGCTCTACCGTGTCAGGAGTTTTGGGGACGTGATCGATTGGATTGGGTGAGCTGATGGACACGCGCAGGGGTCTCCCTTCGAATATGGCTCCTTGTAGCCGGCTGCATCGGTCTCTTCACCCTCTCCCAATTCATCTTTAGTAAGTCCCCACACCTCTCTTACCAAAGCTCATATCTCCTTCCAGCATCAAATGATCCCGCATCGCACTACTCCAAAGCCCAGATCCTCACTTCCCGGGACTACCTGAACGCCTCAGCCTCCGACCCCGCCCCGTTCGATTTCTGCCCCGTCTTCGGACCGGGCGACGCGGTCGCCGAACGGCGGGGACAGTGGGGGCTGCTTCGGAGCAGGATGCATACGGGGAGTGGGGCGAGGGTGCAGAAGGTTGTTCAGAAGGCTATGGCGGGGTTGCCAGTGACCATCAGCGTCCTCGGCGGGTCAGGTGGGTCCTCCTTGCACCCTAAAGAAAACAATTGATAGTGCAGTGTCGGCGTGTCATGGTGCGGGAGATGATCCGGTTTCGGGACGATGTTACCCTGCGAGGTTCTTCGAATGGTGGAACTCGGTGTTCCCGCATCCTGCTTCGGAACTTACCAACGGCGCGGCGAGAGGGACCGATTCGGCGTACTTTGCCTATTGCTCGATGCACCATCTTCCGGATCAGACGGATATGGTGATACTGGAGTTTGACGCGTCGGATCCAAAGTGAGTCCAAATCCATTGATTTTGATCCTTTGGTAGCTGATGCGAACAGTGACCCGCAATGGCTCTCGCACTTTGAGCTTCTAGTCCGCTCAATCCTCGTTAGACCCGATCAGCCAGCGGTCATCATCCTCGGCCATTTCTCCCCCCAAATCCAGGCGCAGAACGGGTTTGCCGGTCCGGAGCTACTTCATACTGTCGTCGCCCAATTCTACGATGTCCCTCATATCAGGTGAGATTTCCCTCTCGCTTCTCCTGTCAATGGCTGATCAAGCATCTCAGCGCGAAAGGACTACTGTACAACGAATACCTCTCCAGCCCCGAAGAGTCCCGCAAAACCTTCTTCGTCGACCCGATCCTAGCCAATCCGCAGGGACACGATCTCATCGCCGACATCCTCATCTCGTATATGCAGTCGCAGATCTGCGCGGGATGGGCAGCGACCATGGGGCACGCCTTTGACGTGCCCTACATGGGTGCGCCAGCGTCTGACATGCCCGACACGGCGGGTCTCCTCGGTGGGACGGCGAAGGAGCAGACCGAGGACCTGGCGTCGGAAGGAGGTGGATTGGCAGCGAAGATGCGCGCTATCCGAGTTCCGCAAGCGATGTTATCCGATCGACCAAGCGATATCCTCAAATTCAGGGAGGTCGCCCCATTCTGTGTTTCAGCGAACGATCTGATCAACCCACTCCCACCGAGTCACTTCTTCGGGTCCGGATGGCTCGCTCATCATCCGACCAAAGGGGCTACGCTGGTAGAGAAACATTATTGGTACGCCGAGATTGCGGGGTCGAAATTCCGTGTGCCGGTGACTCTGAGCGCGGGAGACGTCGCGATATACTACCTCCAGTAAGTGTACTACATTTCGAGATGATAGCGAGCATTGTGCTGATCAGGACCAGGAATCCCGAGGAGCGGAAACTCGGACGCGCGGCGTGTTGGGTGGACGACAATTACGCGAATGCGGTGGAGTTGACGGGGACTGCGGACGTGCATGACACGACGCCGACGTGAGTTCTACCCTTCCTGGATGCTTGATCGCCGCGGGGCTGACCGGTGTGGGTGTGCCAGGATTACGCCCATAGACGTAGGCGTTGCAGCAGGACCTCATTTTGTGAGTTTCCTTTCCAAGGAAGAGGAAGATTGGGCTGATGGGAAAAGGTCGAATGTAATCTCCTCGGAAAGGATGGGGAGACGACGCCGGCATTCAAGCTGCTTGGAGTGTACGTCCATTGATGAACCGCTGGAGATACTGATGGCCATCATAGATTTGCGACATGAGTCTCCCCCGTCCAAGAGCGATCTCGCCGATCGCAACGAGAGCGTCTTTCCGGGAATCAGTAGCATAGCTTGGAGCACGGTATGAATGGGACACTTCGCGATCATCAGAATCCACCTTCTTCTCGAAACCAGGTGGTCCGGAGGCAGTCTACGCGTAAAGTCATTCCGATCTGGCTGTTGCCATTCGGTATATCGTGCTCGGTCTGTGAAGGCCACTTAGCCAACGGCCTGTCATGGTTCCGAGGGCTGAAAGTATTGACGCGGTGTCGAAGGTTTTGAATCCATGCCTCAGGCATCGACTCCAACCTTCAGTTGCCGAGACATTCCTTCAATCATCCGCCGCATCAGTTTGTATGAAGGATTAAGTTGTGTGGGTGCGGGTGAGGGGAGGGGCGGGGAGGCTGACATGAAGGAGCAAGACAGAGGGCCTCCGGCGTGTCTCTGCAGTAATCAGGCCATGACTTGCTCACCTGGGCTTGATTGAAGACGTGTGTCAGAACTCATGGTTGTATCACAATGCTAGGCTCAACAGACGTCCCGATTTGCCCATTCTTGCCGGAACTTGTCCAGACAGCATGCGACCAAAACCAACATGAAATGCCTTTCTTTCCGCAAGGCGAACCAACAATTCTGAACGCGTTCAATCTCTTCCAGCCTTCGACCCGGCCAGACTTGCCAACTCTTGGAGCTGTGCGTCAGTATCACTCACTAGTGGTTGTCGCACTCTGAGAAGACGCTACATCCTTTGGGGCTTACAACTTTGTCCAAGACGCCAAACACCACAAGCAACTATCCTTTCACACCCGCGTTTCCCTTCGGTGCAATCTTTTCACCATTCTCTCCTGATTTCCACTCGGTTCAACAGCGCGCTTGCTCAATGAAGCCGCTGCTACTCTTTGTGAATGTACATACGCTGCTCATGATCCTAATGCTTGAGATCTTATCTCTGTTTGAATCCCAGAGATACAGGCCTTACAATGACCACAGGAGAGACAAACCTGGATGAGGGTGGGACTTACGTATCTGGTGAGTGCCTTCTCAGAAGGGCTCTGTTGCTGCTGATTCAGGTGGAGAAATGACGAGGTCGGATGAGGAGCTCCTTGCTCTCATGGAGGAGGGGATGAGAGAGATGGAGGTCAGCTGCCAATCAAAGGCATTGCAACAAAATCTTGGACCTCCACGAGGAGTCAGCTATTCAGGCCAGTCCACCTTTACAAGCAACCATTGCTCGGCATATCCCAGCCCTTCCACCTGGACTGGCAGGCAGGATTTGGCAAATCAGATACCGGACGGCAGTGAGTACCACTCG
>JAABUL010004448.1_pt1 | contig 18772 bp, 17 predicted proteins | sample 5559151 | NCBI WGS metagenome assembly JAABUL01 (sample SAMN10711876, study PRJNA513368) | rock metagenome | isolation source: Antarctica rocks | place: Antarctica: Victoria Land, Pudding Butte sud | reverse complement strand
CGCTCAACCTCACGGTCCATGACGTCTGCCCCTCCTGGAACTACACCATCCAACCCCGTTTAGGCACCCCGTGTGTCCCCGCCACGCCTGTCCCAAACCGGGAAGTTATTGTTTAACGAGTCCTAAGACGGCGATTCCGGCAGCTACACGTCGTCATCTCCGACGTCGACTAATGCGACGACGACCGCTGAGATCGCTTCACCCCGACCCTCCAACCCCAAATAGTCTTTAGTCTTACCTTTAACAGAAACCGCCTTTGCAGGAATATCCAGACGACTAGCAATGTTTTGTTTCATCTCGGATGCAGCAGGGCTAATCCTGACAGTAGCCGCGAATATAGTGCAGTCGAGGTTGACGACCTGTGCCTTGTGCTCTTGCAGTGTGGGTAGGAAACGTTGTAGGAAATCGATGCTCCGCGCATCTTGGTCTTCGGGATCATCCTCGGGGAAATAGTCACCGAGTGAGCCGACAGCTATAGCGCCGCATAAAGCGTCGATAATGGCATGTGCGACAACATCGCCATCGGAGTGGGTATTAAAGCCTTTTGTTGATGCGGGAAAATTTACGCCGCCAAGAACAAGGACAGCACCTTCTTCTAGGCGATGGATGTCATATCCCCACCCGATATGCAACATGAAAATCCCTTTCAGCACTTGTGCTGTGTGAACTGTACAGGTACACGATAACCGATGCGCATCCCCTTGTCACAACTGACACGCTCCAATCGGTTGTGCCTACCAATTAGAGGCGCTCCCCAACCAATCCTTGACGACGGATACTGCGGCTAGCGTGGTGGTCGATCAGGACGGCGAACGTGTCACCCGGGCGTTCCCGGCGACGGTCCCGTACCAGGACCCAATGAGCGGCTCGACGACAGCGCCGGGTGTCGTGGCCGTCGTGTCTCGCTCGGGGGATGTGCCCTTTTGCTCTCCCGTGCGCCCTGTGCGCTCCGCGCGGGGCGCCTATCTAGCGGAGGTGCTAGGGTGGGGCTGTCTACCCCAGGGTAAAGGAGGCTAGGCGGGTGCAATATCCCCCCGATGTCGCCCGTCAAATGTGCAATATCGGGCCTATCATCCCTGTCGATGATAGGCTCGTCGCGAGCGGGCGATATTGCACGTCGATAGGGGCCGGTGGCAGCTCTCAGGACGCCAACGGGAAGAGGTCGAGCCCCGCCTGACGGGCGGCCTTGGCGAGGGCGAGGCGAAAATAGGGGTCGGCGAGGGCGACGGGGAGGCCGGGGAGGCCGCGCTGGTAGACGTCGGCCTGGCCGGCGCGGATGAGGCGGTGCAGCTGGTGGGTGCCGTGGCGCGCCTGCTCGCTCGGACTCCCCTCGCAAACGGCCACGAGCGCGGGGAGATCGTGGGCGGCGACGACGTGGGCCAGGCGGTCGGGGGTGAGCGGCCGGGCCGCCGACGCGGGCTCGGCGGCGAGCAAGTGACCGGCAACGACGACGAGGAGCGCTACGGCGGCCCGCTCGTTCCAGCCCAGACCGCTGACCGGCGGCCGACGCGTCGGTTCCATCACGCGCCGTCCCCATCATCGTCGTGGGGTGCGGTGGTCGGGCGAACGGAGCGCCAGGGCGGGAGGGTGATATAGTCCGCGTCCCGGTCGAGGGTGACACCGGGCACATGGTCCAGGGAAACGACGTCGGCCTCCTCGTCGGCGGACGTGGGCAGGTCGCGCCACGCGGCGCCGGGCGCGGGAGCGCCGAAGAGCGCGGCACCGATGTCGGGGGCGGAGAGAGGGCCGCGGGCACTCACGAGTTGGCCGTCAGCGTCCACCCGCACGACGAACACCTCGCCGGTGCCGACGTGCTGCCAATACGCGACCGTCGTCCGTGCCATGCTCCTCGCCGTGCTCTCGCCTGCCCTCGCCGTGGCCCCAGATGGTGCCGCGCCGCCCCTCCCTCGCAGTATCGCAGGCACCGGCGATCCCGGCGGCTTGGCGGCCTGTCGTGCGTCGGTGACGCGTCCCTCGCCACCGCCCGCGATCACCCCTGAACCCGCCCGCCTGGTCCGTACCCACGGCCCCGTCGCTACGCGCGGGGCCGTCGTGCGCGGGGGCTAGGACCGGGCGTGATCCCATTGCGCCGTGGTCCCAGGACCGGGCGTGGCCCCTCGCCCAGGGTAAAGGGTGGTCCCACAGGGCCTATTTCACGCGTAAAACGTGGGACCATGGCGTGGTCCCAGGACCACGCGTGGTCCCACGCAAACGGCTCCTGTGGGACCATGAAAACGGTGCCGTGGTCCTATGGTGGTACCACGCAAACGGCGCTGTGGCTCCGTGTGTCACGGTGTCACGGACGGTGGGACCACGCCGCACGCCCTGTCGCACCACAATGAGGGCCGCCCCATCGCTCCCCCAACGGGCTAGCGATGGCCGTCCACATCCAGACGAGGCCGTACGACGCGCAGGACAGCGACGATGAGCAGGGTCGCGAGGGCCGCAGCCACGATAATGTTTTCTCTGTTTGGCGAGCCACCGTCCTGGTATTTTGAGCGGATCACATCAGCTAGCCGTGTCTTGTTCTCGGCTTGTGTGCTATCCCTGCATGGGGAAGGGAAGTGGGCCCGTACCCGATCGCGTCGGGACGGCGATACACGACGCCATCGTGTCTCTGAGATACTCAATCGACACATGCGCTGAAATGGGGCGGAGCGTCAATACCCCGCATCTCTTCGCAGGCGGTCTGCCCACTCAGCCCACCAGCGCACACAGAATAGCTCACCTGTCGGTCGATGTTCCACGTCGATCTCCCAATACGGCAAGCCCTCTGGTTGCGTCAGACGCACGATGCGATAGGTCTCTGGTTCCTGTGCAATGTCACGGCGTAGCTTGTGCGCCGCGCGCCAGCCCATGCGCAACTCGTCGGGGAAATAGTCGGGCGATAGTTCCATGCTGTAGGCATCGGCCTGGACGACAGCCGCCGACAGCCGCGATCCGGTACTTTCGATTGTCCCCACAGGGGGGATATTAGGCAGCAACCGGGCCACGGCGACGACCGTCCATCGCGCTAACGACGCGCTAACGAAAGGACGTCACCCCTTTTCGTGAGTATTAGGAAAGCCTCGGCCTGCGGATGGTCCGCGACGCCGAGGCTTTCCTGCTTGTAAAAGAATCGGGCGGCGCGATCATGCCGCGCCTAACAACTCTAGTCGAGGTGGGTCGTATTGCTGTGGACACTATCGAGGTGAGTCGTCGCCAGGGGGTGCGCCACACCGTGCGCGCCCGATAGGGCGGCAGCGGCTAGGCCCACAATGAAAGCGAGCGGGAAAAAGATGCGCTTCATAGATTCTCAACTCCTTACCGGGCTATCCCCCGGATTACCTACCAGCCTATAGCCTGTTGTGGCTGCCCCTTATGGGGTCGCCACTATAGTACTAATTTCCTACGCGCCTGTCTACACATAATTAACTCCCATAATTAACTCCCATAATTAACTCCCATGGTACCACCCCACTAAAGCGTGGAGGAGGGTCGATCGTGACAGGAACGGGTCGCATGCGGCATGCTGAAGCTAGCTGTGTCTTGCTCACACGGCCAGGAGCGCAGGCAACATGGACCCGTCCACCGTATTTTGCCCCAACACGGCCTGCCGTGACAAGGGGCAGCAGGGGCGAGGCAATATCAGCATTCATAGTCAGAAGAAGCAGCGGTATCGCTGCGCGACGTGCGGCAAGACCTTCGCGGCGACGCGGGGGACGGCGCTCTACCGGCTGCACCACCCGGTGGAGTTGATGGTGCTGGTGGTGACGCTATTATGCCACGGCTGCCCGACGCCGGCGATCGTGGCCGCCTTCGGCCTCGACGAGCGCACGGTCGCGGCGTGGCTGCACCGGGCCGGAGGCCACGCCGCGCGGGTGCATGCGGCCGTGGTGGAAACGGGGCAGGTTGAGCTGGGCCAGGTGCAGGTCGACGAGATCTGCGTGAAGGTGTGCAGGGGGCGGATCTGGCAAGCCATGGCGGTGGCGGTCCCCTCGCGGCTGTGGCTGGGGGGGGACCTCAGTCCGGCGCGCGACGGCGCCCTGGTCACGGCGACGCTGCGACGGGTGGCGGCGTGCGCGGCGCACACGGCCCTGTTGCGGTGCGTCGATGGGTTCGCGGCCTATGTGGGGGCGGTGCGCGCGGTGTTCCGGGTGGCGGTGCGCAACGGACGGCCCGGTCGCCCGCGCCTGGTGCGGCCGGAGACCGTGCTGCTGGCCCACGTGGTCAAAAGCCACCAGGGCCGGCGCTTGGTGGACGTCACGCGGCGGGTCGTCTTCGGCACGGCGGAGGCGGTCGCGGACGCCATCACGGCCACGGGCGGCGGCACCCAGATCAACACCTCCTCTATTGAGCGGCTCAACGCGACGTTCCGCGCGGCTTTGGCGCCCCTGACCCGGCGCGGGCGGCGCCTGGCCCACGGCGCCGCGCTGCTGACCAGCGGGATGTGGCTGGTCGGCACGACCTACAACATGTGCTGGCCCCATGCGAGCCTGCGCCTCCCTGCCCTGGGGGGACGCACGTGGCAGGAGCGCACCCCGGCCATGGCCGCCGCTCTGACCGACCATGTCTGGACGATGGAAGAGATGCTCCGCTACCGTGTCCTCCCTGCGGAGGGTGCACCGCCGCGTCAGACGGACGACACCGCCCAGGCGCGCACCGCGCGACGGGGGCGCGCCAAAGCTCCCCCCACGGAGGTCGCCGCATGACCACACTTTCATGGGGTGCTACCACTCCCATAATTAACTCCCATAATTAACTCCCATAATTAACTCCCGTGGCTAACTCATGTCATTGCCAATAGCCCGCATCGCCTTTCGGGCTCCCCCTATCCTCCCATAGCTTGCCGGCCTGGTCGCGCCGATACTTGCGTCATAAACGTGAGGAACGCACCGGTAGTAACAGAGGCGAAGACGGGGACAGATGAGCAAGCAACCGACCAGCTTTTGGCTCTATGTCGCCGTGCTCACGGGCCTGACCGCGTTACTCCTGGTCCCTGGACTCCTGCCGGCCCCGCGGCTTACACTGCCTCTCCTCGCGACGACGACGCTGTTCGCGGGCCTGACGTGGGTCGGTGAGCGTATTACCTTCCGCATCGCTCACCTGCGTCACTCCCTTGCCGCCAGTGTGCATATCGCCATGATCATCCTCCTCCCGCCGCCGCTCCCCCTGATCGGCACCCTCGCGACGATCAGCGCGACGCAGCTGCTGGGACGCCGTGCTGGATGCAAAAAATTGTTTAACATCGCGCACACCGCGTTGAACGTCGGGCTGCCCAGCCTCCTCTACGCTGCATTGACTCCGATGGCGGCGACGATCCCCGCGCATCTGCCTGCGGTCGCTGCCCTCATCGCGGGCTACATCCTCATCGACAACGGGTTGCTGCAAGGGGCGTTGTTCCTGCTCACGCCGCCACCACGCCGCCTCCAACCGCGAGACCTGCTCCACGACGGGGTCCTCTTCGAGTGCGTGTCCTTGCCGCTGGGCGCCCTGGCGGCGGCGCTCTATCAGGTCCACCCCGTCCTGCTCGTGCTGTTCATCACCCCCATGATCGCCCTGTACGTCGCGTTCGGGACCACAGCCCGGCACGCCGATGCCCTGATCGCCCATGGCGAGGCCCTGAGCCGGCGCAACGTGCAACTGCGGACGGTTGTCACCACGGGGCAGGCGTTGCGCGTGCAGCAGCATGCGGCGGATACCCTGCGGCGCGTGGCGGAGGGCGCGCGCGCCCTCTCAGGGGCAGCAGTAGCGGCCGCGTATCAATGCGACCCCGACGACCCAACGCGACTTGAACGGGTGGTGCTGGAGCCAGAGGACGCCGACCGCGCCGGACCGGCCTGGCTGGCGTTCCCGCTGGCCGGACGGGGCATCGTCGAGGCGCCCGACGACGACGACCGGACGACGGTGGTCGTGCCGATCGAGGTGGTGCGTGATGACGAGGATGTGGCTGTCGTCGGGGCGCTCCGGCTGATGGACCTGTCCCGGCTCTTGACCGACGACGACCGCGACGTGCTGACGCTGTTGGCGACGCAGGCCGCCACCGCCCTAGAGAACTCGCTCCTTCACGCGCGCGCTCTCGCCCAGGCCTCCGAGGATGGGCTGACCGAGTTACTCAACCATCGCGCGTTCCAGGATCGCATCGCGCAGGAAGTGGCTCGTGCGCGGCGCGGTGGCCATACGCTCGCTGTGATCATGATCGACGTTGATGGTTTCGGACTCATCAACAACACCCATGGTCATCAGGCCGGCGACGTGACGCTCGTTGCGGTGGCGCGCTGTCTGCGCGCGCAGACACGCCAGGGCGATGTCGTGGCGCGGTACGGCGGCGACGAGTTCGCGCTGATCCTCCCCGAAACCGACATGGATGAAGCATTGAGTTTGGCCGAGCGCATCCGGGAGGAACTGGCGTGTCTGACGATGATGCATGGACCGCGCGCAATCCACGTCACCGCGTCTGTCGGTGTCGCGGCCATGCCCGAGCACGCCACCACGCGCGAGGGCCTGATCGGCGCGGCTGACAGCGCCTCCTACGCGGCCAAGCGCGCCGGCGGGGATCGCGTGCGCCAGGCCGAAGATGGCGCGCTATCGCGCGACCCGGTGGCCCTGGCCGCGCAACTCGATGACGCCAACCTCGCCACGGTCGAGGCCCTGGCGGCGATGGTTGATGCCAAGGACGCCTACACGCGCGGGCACTCGGGGCGCGTGGCCGCCTACGCCGCCGCCATCGCCGTCGCGCTCGGCCTATCAGAGGGTGACGTCGCGCGCATTCACCAGGCGGGCGTGCTCCATGACGTCGGGAAGATCGGTGTGCCCGACGCCATCCTGTTGAAGCCCGCGGGACTAACCACCGAGGAGTTCGCGGTTATCAAGGAACATCCCGTCATCGGTGAGCGCATCTTACGCGGACTGCCCTTTCTGCAGGAGATCCTGCCGGCGGTGCGCCACCATCACGAGCGGTGGGACGGCCGCGGCTACCCTGACGGCCTCGCCGGCGACGCCATCCCGCCCGACGCGGCGATCCTGGCGGTGGCCGACTCGTTCGACGCCATGACGAGCTCGCGCACCTACCGGATGGCGTTGCCCGCGTCCGAGGCGATCCGACGTGTGCGCGAAGGGGCGGGCGCGCAGTACGACCCGCGCCTGGTGGCGGCCTTCGACCGGGCGCTCGCGGATGGGACGCTCATCGTCCCCCGGCTGCACACGGGCGACCTAACGCTGCGCAGCGGTGCGGCGTAGGCCCGTGCTACCACGGTGATATGAGAAGAAACGAGGACAGGGATTGTATGCGTTATCTTTTCGGCGATATCATCCCCGATGAGCCCGTTGGCCCACGAGACACGCGCGAGGAGACTGCATCCAGTCGGGACGTTCTCTCCCCGGTCCCGCCGCATGACGCGGTACATGTCCCCGTCGTCCCGCTACGTGGGAGGCTGGTGTACGCTCTACACGCTTGGTGGCGCTCCGGGTTCGCCGCAGTGCGCGCGGACCCGGCGAATCCGGACGCGGGCGTGCACTATCTCTGCCCCATGTGCCTGCCCCTCACGCGCGGCGCGCCTCAGCCCGTGCCCTGTGCGCCCTCGGATGAGCCGACGTCGATCCCACTTGCGCACGTTTGCAACCCCCTAGTGAGCGGCGCGCGACGCGCGGAGGTGGACGACGATCTGGCGCGGCATATCCTGGGCCTGCGCCAGGTGTTCGGTCGATCCGCCATGATCGACGGGGTGACCAGAGGGGGACATCGCGGCATCGAGTTGGCGCGCGGGTCGGCGATTGTCCATTGTCGCGCGTGCGGTCAGGACCTCGCCCACGTCGCCGATCTCGCCGGCGCCACCGCGGAAGACGAAGCGCTCTACGAGTATACCTTTGCCGGGCTGCGCACCTGTCCCGCCATGTCTACGGTGCTTGAGGCCAACGATGGAGAGGGGTGCGACGACGCGTTGCCGCCCCCGACGCCCATCGTTTTAGCACGCGCCCGCGAGGCGTGGCTGGTGCCGCGCCCGGCAAGCTAACGTGATCGTCACGCCGCCGTTCCCCTGTCGCGCGCCCGCTTGACCTCACCCGTACCGTGTGCCCCGTCGCTGTGAGCGGAGGCTCCACACAGGGGCCTGATCCCAAGGGGGCTGTCCACGTCACTCCGGCAGCGTCGTCTGTTACCGTCCCGTCGGGTCCGGCGGGAAGAGGTCGAGACCGGCCTGACGAGCGGCCTTGGCGAGGGCGAGGCGGAAATAGGGGTCGGCGAGGGCGACGGGGATACCCGGCATGACGCGCTGGTAGACGCCGGCCTGACCAGCCCGGATGAGGCGGCGCAGCTGGTGGGCGCCGTGGCGCGCCTGCTCGCTCGGGCTCCCCTCGCAGGCGGCCACGAGCGCGGAGAGGTCGTGGGCGGCGACGACGTGGGCCAGGCGGTCGGGGGTGAGCGGCCGGGCCGCCGACGCGGGCTCGGCGGCGAGCAAGTGACCGGCAACGACGACGAGGAGCGCTACGGCGGCCCGCTCGTTCCAGCCCAGACCGCTGACCGGCGGCCGACGCGTCGGTTCCATCACGCGCCGTCCCCATCATCGTCGTGGGGTGCGGTGGTCGGGCGAACGGAGCGCCAGGGCGGGAGGGTGATATAGTCCGCGTCCCGGTCGAGGGTGACACCGGGCACATGGTCCAGGGAAACGACGTCGGCCTCCTCGTCGGCGGACGTGGGCAGGTCGCGCCACGCGGCGCCGGGCGCGGGAGCGCCGAAGAGCGCGGCACCGATGTCGGGGGCGGAGAGAGGGCCGCGGGCACTCACGAGTTGGCCGTCAGCGTCCACCCGCACGACGAACACCTCGCCGGTGCCGACGTGCTGCCAATACGCGACCGTCGTCCGTGCCATGCTCCTCGCCGTGCTCTCGCCTGCCCTCGCCGTGGCCCCAGATGGCGCCGCGCCGCCCCTCCCTCGCAGTATCGCAGGCACCGGCGATCCCGGCGACCTGGCGGCCTGTCGTGCGCCGGCGACGCGTCCCTCGCCGCCGCCCGCGATCACCCCTAAGCGCGATCCCCTGGCCCGTACCATGCGCCCCGTCGCTACGCGCGGGGCCGTCGTGCTCGGGGGCTAGGACCGGGCGTGGTCCCACATCGTGCGCGGGGGCTAGGACCGGGCGTGGTCCCACATCGTCGTGGTCCCACATCGTCGTGGTCCCAGGACCAGGCGTGGTCCCCACCCCAAGATAAAGGGGTGGGACCACCCTGGTCCCACAGGGCCGATTTCACGCGTCAAACGAGGGACCAGCGTGGGACCACGGATCTGGTGCTAGTCCCACGGGTGGTCCCGTGGAAACGGCGTGTGTGGTCCCACAGAAACGGCCTCGTGGTCCCACAGAATCAGCCCTATGGGGCCACGTCGGCGCGCCCTGTCACCCCACAATGAGGGCCGCCCCATCGCTCCCCCAACGGGCTAGCGGTGGCCGTTTAGACGGGGCCGCACGACGCGCAGGACGGCGAGGGCGAGCAGGACGGCGAGGGCCACATACGCGCCGACGAGGGCGGCGGCGAGGAGCGCGGCCACAACGTGGAGGGCGAGCGATGAGTCATGGGCGAGCGGAGCGAGGAGGGCGGCAACGGGGCCGGTGAGCGCCGCGCGCACGAGGGCGGTGAGGCAAAGTGTCCAGACATGGGCGCGGGCCTGAACGTCGGTCATGTGTCCCTCCCCTGGCTCTGCCTATCCCGTGCGCGGCGTCGCGCGGTCCACGCGTCCCCTGGCGGCGCGGGGCCTTGCCCACAGGCGGGGCCTTGCCCACAGTCAGTAGCGCAGGTGGGGGCATGGCGGGGGGGCCGTGTCAGGATGCGGCGGGGGTGTCGTCGTCGGCGAGCCAGCGGTGCAGGGCGGGGCGGCGCAGCCGCGCGAGGGCGCGGGCCTCGGCCTGCTGCACGGCCTGGCGCGTCAACCCGAGGCTGCGGCCGATCTCCTGGAGAGTGCGCGGGGGCTCCCCGTCGAGGCCGTGACGGGCGGCAAGGATGGCGCGGTCGCGCGGGGTCAAGCCGGCGAGGGCGGTGCGCACGACGGCAGCGAGGGCGTGGGCCTCGGCCTCTGCGTCGGGCCGGTCAACGGCGGGGTCGGGGAGGAGGTCGCCCAGGGTCGTGGTCTCGCCGTCGCCCATGATCTGGTCGAGGGGGACGGGGGTGGGCAGGGGCGCGACGAGGGCGTCCACGCGGGCGCGGGGGAGACCCGTCGCGGCGGCCAGTTCGGCGGGCAAGGGCGGGTGGCCCAGGGCGGCGTGCAGGGCGTGGGCCTGGCGGGCGAGGCGGGCGCGCTCCTGCTGCACGGTATCGGGGACGTGGGCGAGGGGGACCTGTCGGGCGAGGGCGCGGCGAAGGGCCTGTTTGATCCACCACACGGCGTAGGTGGAGAACTTGTAGCCGCGCGCGGGGTCGAAGAGGTCGACGGCGCGCAGGAGGCCGACGGTGCCCTCCTGCACGAGGTCGTCGAGGGGGAGGCCACGGTGCTGGTAGCGCCGGGCGAGGGCGACGACGAGGCGCCCGTTGGCGGCGACGAAGGCGGCGCGGGCCGCGTCGCCGGCGCGGAGGGCCTCCTGGTCGAGCGGCCAGGCGGCCAGGGCGGCGAGCACGCGCGCGCAGGCGTCAGTGGCGAGGGCGAGGGGCAAGAGGGGGCCGACGGCGGCGGGGAGGGCGGCCGGGGCGAGGGGCAGGCGTGGGAGGAGGGCGGCGAGGACAGCACCGGCGGCGGCGCGCGCGGAGACGGCGGGGGGGAGGTCACGGCGCAGGCGTGCGGCGAGGGGGCGCTGGGCGAGGAGGCGGGCGCGGCGGCCGGCGCGGATCGCGCGGGCCAGGTCGCGCTCCTGGGCGGCTGTGAGCACGGCGGGGGCGGGGACGGGGGGCGGGATCATGTGGGCTCCTGTGTGGTCCAGGGTCTCTCCACAGAGCGTACCAGGCCGGCCCAGGCGCCGGTGTGGATAAGGGTATCGGTCAAGACCTCACGCGCTTACGCGCCCGGTCTAGAGCCTGTTATGCACTTTTCTGCCACAATCGCGACGGATCGTTAAGATGGAAAGCATCGAAGCGACGAGAGGAACTCCTGAGCCTATTCACTGCTATCTGACAAGCCGATGCACGACGACCTCGGCCTGCGGATGCGCCTTTTCGACTCACTTCAAGCGTAGTCGCATCATTTAGGGCGAAACGGTTGCTTTAATGATAGCGGAAGTGCATAACAGGCTCTAGGCGGCGGGAAGAGGTCGAGGCCGGCGCGTGCGGTGTCGGCGCTATCGGGAGGGATGCACGGGCAAGGCTTCCAGACAGCGATCCTGGAAGCCACAGGCGGCGCAGCGCCCCGGCTGTCGATGGCTGCGGTGCTGCTCCGCACCGGCCCGTTGTGCGTCGCGCATCTCCCACACGAGGGCGCGGAGCCGCTGCTCCTCCGCGGCGGTGTAGGGGATGGTGACGTCCCACGCGGGGTAGCGGATGATCCCGTGGGGTGGGCGCACGCGATAGTGCTCCTCGACGAGCAGGCAGTAGGCGAGCACTTGCAGGACATGGCCGGGGTACGGGGCGGCGGGTGTCCGCCCCGTCTTGAGCTCGACCGGGATGATCGCGTGGCCTTCGTCGATGAGGATGTCCGGCTTCCCGCGCAGGGGGAGGGACCGGGCCGACAGGAGGGCGCCGGGCGTCTCGCGCGTATCCTGATAGATCGCGCGGTGATAGGGGATGCCTACGGGGGGTAGGGGAGGTAGTCGCCGGTGTCGTCGGTGCCGGGCGAGGGCCGCGCACGCCACGACGACGAGGGCTACGGCCAGGAGGACGAGGAGGAAGCTCACCATGGGGACACCAGGACGGCGGCGACGAGGGCGACGAGGGCGACGGCGACGAGGAGCGCCGTGGCGCAGCCGCGTCCGCGCGGCGCGCGGGCGGTCTGCCGCGCGACCGTGACCTGCCGCTGGATGCGCTCGTGCTCCGCGCTGCCGCGTCGCAAGGCCGGCGTCGAGAGCGACGGGGGATCCTAGGCGGCATACCACCACTGTCGGTGGCAATACACGTACTTCTCGATATCGCTGGCCGACACCGGCGGTGTGTCCCTCTCCCTCTCCCTCTCCGTGCCTGTGTCCATGGTCCCCATCTCCCGCGCGCTCACGTCCCCTCGTCTCACGCATTGTACCGTCCCTGGCCCGGGGACAGCGTGCGCGCCGCCTGTCGTCGCGCGCTGCCCTGCACGTCGGGGAGCCCTCCTACCCTTTTGAGGGTAGGTCAGCCATAGTGCCATTACGCCACTTGCCGAGCCGGGGCGGGTGAAGCCGTCGGGAAGGTCATGGGCCAGGGCAAGGGGACAAAGTGGCCGTGCGGGAGCGGCCGTCCGGCCAGCAAGGTGGCGCAGATGTGGATGACGCCGCGCCGGAAACAACTCAGGAGGCGTGGACGCGACCGCCGGGTCGGCGTCACCGGCAGCGGGACGCACAGGGCGGGCGTCAGGGCGTCCAGGGTGATGGTGGCCCCGTCCGCGGCGGCCTCGACGGCTCCGCCCACGCTCACGGTCCACAAGGTCGCGACGACCATCGCCAACCACAACCGGCTGGCGCGCTCCGGCCGCGTCATCTTGGTCTGCTGCCAGTCCCAGCCGCCCCGCTTACAGTCCTTAAATCCGCATTCAATCCACGCGCGTAAGCCGTACCAGGCCGCGTCGGCGGCCGCAGGGGGCAGATCGGTCAGGATCAGCCACGGATCGGTGTGCGGTTCCGTCCACTGGGCGAGTAAGGTGCAGGTGAGCCGGCAGGAGGAACTCGCGAAACAGTCCACCGCGCCCTTCCACCCGTCGGTCCCGCGACAGACCACCGTCGCCAGCGGCCGGACGCGCGTCTGCCCCGTTGGACGATACTGCCCCTGCTGGTTGATGCGCAGAAACGGATGCTAGTGCTGCGCCACAATCGCCTGGAACAGCCAGCGCGCATACAAGCCGCGGTCGGCCAGCACGATGACCAGCCAGTCCTCCGGCACCTCGGCGCCCACCTGCCTGAGCAGACGCTCCCAGTGCGGTCGCCATTTTCCTTTTGTCGTGGCCGGCACGACGTGCCAGGCCACCGGGATGGCGCAGCCGCGATAGACCACACTAATGGCTAACACCGTGAAGCGCTGTCCCAGCGTGGTGGCGTCCAGCGCCAAGGCCAGCCGGCGCTCCCCCGGTGGCCACAGCGCCAGCACCCAGCCCAGCAGCGGCGCGAAACAGAGGCTCACATCAACCGCCCGCCGCCCCTTGCCGCGTTGATCCGCCGCATCATAGCACCATTCGCGCAACTGTTGGCGCTGCGCGTCATAGGTCGTCCCCAGCAGCGTCGCTAGGAACGTGGCCACCGTCGTCAGGCCGCACGACTGCGTCAGCACCATCCCATAACTCCAATACGCCAATAGCCGTGTCTGCGCGGGCGTCAATACCCCCAACCGGCTTGACACCTCCGCGATCCATTGCGATACTCCCCCCTGACAAGACATGATAGTCCTCCTATGATGGTCGTTTCAGCACCTTCCATCATACAAAAGCTCTCTGTCTCGTCCCCTCCTTTACTATGGCTTTGTGGCTAACCTACCCTCAAAAGGGGCCAGCCATCCCCGTAGGGCCGGCGCGTCGCCGCCCGTCCGGCGCTCATCCCCCCGGATACCGGGGCGGACGAGACGTCCGCGCTCCCAGCGCCGACGGGGCGGGCGAGCAGCGCAGCGAGCGCCTGCGGTCCCAGGACTTTTCACAAACCCTGGCTGTGGGCCGGTGGGACTTGACAGGGGCACAGCATACCTGATATTGTAACGTTACAAAAACATGCGGTGATAGTTTTGGTCTCGGCGTAAAAACGTTGCACGACTGTTCGCCGGATTCGGGGGCGCTGGAGCGGCGCTCATCACTACGGGACGCGTGGCGCCGCGAGAGGCTGTCGTCGCGTCGGAATCGTTTGCGCGCTAGGGGGCGCGGGAGGAGAGTCGCAGATGAGATGGACAGTTCGGCGCGCGCTCATGGTCGCGCTGGTTGCCGTGCCCCTTGCCGGGGTCGCACAGCCCGTGGGTGCGCAGGGCCGTCCCCGCGCGGCTGCTCGTCAATCCCCGGCTGCCGGGCAAGGCGGTGCGGTTGCGGCCGTCGGAGGCGGCGGTGGGGTCGGGGCGAACGTTCCATTCAGCGAGTACCAGGCCGAGGACGCGTCGACGAACGGGAGCGTGATCGGTCCCGACTGGGCCTACGGCACGCTGCCGGCGGAGGCGGTCGGTCGTCGGGCGGTCAAGCTCGACGCGCGCGGGCAGTACGTCGAATTCCAGCTTACACGGGCGGCCAATGCGGTCGACGTCCGCTACAGCATCCCCGACTCCAGCGACGGCACGGGTCTCGATGCGACGCTAGGGGTCTACGTCAACGGGCAGTTCGCGCGGTCGCTGTCGCTGACCTCGCGCTACAGCTGGTACTACGGCCAGTACCCGTGGACGAACAACCCGGCCGACGGCGGCCGGCGCGATCTCTACGACGACGCGCGCCTGATGTTCGGCTCGACGCTGCCGGCGGGCACCCGGGTCCGCCTGCAGGTCGGCGCTGGTGACACCGCGCCGTGGTACGTGATCGACCTGGCTGACTTCGAGCAGGTCGACGCCCCCGCGCCCGCGCCCCGCGGCGCGCTGTCGGTCGTCGACTTCGGCGCCGATCCGACCGGCACGGCCGACTCCACCCAGGCCATCCAGCGCGCCATCGACGCGGCGTCGGGCAAGGGCGTGACGGTGTGGATCCCGTCGGGAACCTTCACCGTCACGCGGCACCTGATCGTCGACAAGGTGTCGATGCGCGGCGCCGGCCCGTGGTACAGCGTGCTGCATGGTGCCGGTGTGGGCGTCTATGGCAACTACGCGCCGACCCCGAGCTCGGACGTGCATCTGGCCGACTTCGCGATCTTCGGCGAGGTCACCGAGCGTAATGATGCGGCGCAGGTCAACGGCATCGGTGGATCGCTCGCCCATTCCACCATCGACAACCTGTGGATCCAGCACACCAAGGTCGGTGCCTGGCTCGACGGGCCATTCGACGGGCTGACCATCTCGCGCCTGCGGATCCTCGATCAGACCGCCGACGGGATCAACTTCCACGACGGCATCACCCACTCCACGGTCACCGACACCTACGTGCGCGGCACCGGCGACGACGGCCTGGCGATGTGGTCCGAGCACCACGCCGACGCCGGGAACGTCTTCGCGCACAACACCGTCGAGGTACCCACCCTGGCCAACAACATCGCCCTCTACGGCGGTAGCGACAACACGGTTAGCGACAATCTGGTCGCCGACACGCTCGTCCAGGGCGGCGGCATACACGTCGGCAACCGCTTTGGCGCCGTGCCGCTGGCCGGAACCACCACAATCGCCCGCAACACGTTGGTACGAACCGGCACGCTCGATCTGTTCTCGCACATCGGCGAGGGCGCGCTCTGGTTCTGGGCCGCCGACGCGCCGTTGGACGGCACCGTCAACGTCAGCGACAACCTGATCGACGACAGCGCCTATGAGGCGATCCAGTTCCTCGGCTCATCGGTCACCAACGTCCATTTCGATCACGACAGCATCGACAAGACCGGTACCTTCGCGGTGCAACTCAACGCGCCGGGCTCTGCCACGTTCAGCGACGTCGTCGCCGCGCACCTCGGCGCCGGCGGCCGCTACGACTGCAACGCGGGCTTCACCATCACCGAGGGCGCCGGCAACCGCGGCTGGTCGGACACCCACTGCGGCTACCCGCCGCCCGGCCCCCTCACCCTCACGAACCAGGACCAGACGCTGCACTTCGTGACCGACGCGATCGGCAAGCCCAGCGACCCGCAGACCGTCACCGTCACCAACCCGAGCTCCCAGCCGGTGCGGATCGCCTCGGTCAGCATCACCGGGGCGTTCACCCTGTCGACCACCTGCGGCGACACGCTCGCGCCCGGCGCGTCCTGCACGGTCGAGATCCGCTTCGTCCCCACCCCGCGGGGTGACCGCGGTGGCTCGCTCACCGTCTCCGACGGCACATCGGCCGGCCGCTACCAGGTACATGTGCGCGGGCAGGTCATCGCCAGCACCGTCGGCAACCTCGCCGCCGGCCGGCCGGTCACGGCCAGCAGCGAGAACGCCAGCTTCCCGGCCGCCAACGCGGTCGATTCGAACACCGACACCTATTGGGAGAGCCTGGCCCTCACGTCCCCGCAAAACATCACCGTCGATCTCGGCAGCCCCGTCGCGGTGTCGCGCGTGGTGCTCAAGCTCAACGGTGGCTGGGGAGGCAGAACCCAGCGGCTCGAGATCCTCGCCAGTTCCGACGGCACGACCTTCACCACCGTCGTCCCGGCCACCGACTATGTGTTCGACCCGAGCACGAACAACAACACAATCGAGATCCAATTCCCGGCCATCCAGCGGCGCTACATCCGCGTGCAGGTCACCAGCAACACCGGCGCGCCGGGGGCGCAGATCGCCGAGTTCGAGGTCTATGCGAACGCCCTCACACCGTCACCGCCTCCCCCTCCCCCCACGAACACTCCTGAATTGGGCAGCGGAGAGCTGCTCGGTTTGGGACTTATCTCCGGCCTCGGCGTTGTGTTGTCTCTCAGGCGGAAGCGGTCCCGCCGTGGACTCACCAGGGACAACAGCAAGACCTAATGCAAAATCAGGAAGCTTTCTTTGACGCGCCGACTGGGAGCGATGGCGCTCCCAGTCGGCGCGTTCCGTGACAACGTATGCGCGTGGAGTAAACACGAAGCTACAGATAGACCCCGGAGAGGATTCCCGCGGATCGGGCTGGGCTCGATCACCCGGCGTCGCGGCGCAAGACGGCGGCTTCGCTCGCCTCGCGCGTGAACTCGTCGGGATCAGTCTCGCGGCCGGAGCACGAGCGCCTCGCTCGGCCGGAGCACGAGCGCGTCGGCCTCCACATCGCTCTCCGCACGGTCCGGGTCGCTCGAGAGCACCACGGTCGCGTCCGAGCCGACGGCGCCGCCCACGCGCAGCGCAATGGGCGCCAGCGAAAAGTTGACGGCCGCGAGCAGCCGTTCGCCGTCGCCGTCGCGGACCCAGGCGAGGACATCGGCGCCCGCGTCGATCGTGCGCTGTCCGCCCGTCTGGAGCGCCGGGGTCGCCGCGCGCAGCGCGGCGAGCCGACGCACAAGCGACAGCGTCGAGCGCGGGTCCGTGGCTTGGCTCTCGACGTTCAACCGCGCGGCGTCGGCCACAAGGGGCAGCCACGGTTCGCCCGTGGTGAACGCCGCCCCAGGGCCGGCGATGGACGGCGGCCGCCACGGGATCGGCGCGCGCTCCGGGTCGCGGCCGTCGACGTCGACCACGCGATCCGGCGGGATCTCGGCGTCCGGAAGCCCGAGCTCCTCGCCTTGGTAGATGAACGGCGTGCCGCGCAGCAGGTAGAGCATCACGGCGACCGCGCGCGCCCGCGTCGAGCCCTGGCCGTCCTCGTCGAAGCGGCTGGCGACGCGCGGGGTGTCGTGGTTGGCCAGGAACCACGCCGGCCAGGCCCTCCCGGCGGCGGCTGCCTCGAAGTCGTCGATGGCGGCGCGAAAGCGCGCGGCGTCCCACGGGAGTTGGGCGAAGACGAAGTTGTGCGCGAGGTGCAGCCGGTCGCCGCCGGCGACGTAGCTCAGGATCCGCTTGAGGTCGTAGAGGTAGACCTCGCCGACCAGCATCCGGTCCTCGTACGCGTCGATGACGCGGCGGATGCCCCGCAGCCGGTCCGCGATGGTGTCCCAGTCCTGGTCGCGTCGGCGCGGCCGGAAGACCTTCTCCGGAGCGGACGGGCCTGTCGGCGCGTCACCGGCATCACGCAGCTCCGGGTCCTTGGCGATCAGCGGGATCGCGTCCAGCCGGAAGCCGTCCACCCTGCGGTCGAGCCAGAACCGCAGCACGGCATGCATGGCCGCCTCCACCGCGGGGTTGTCCCAATTGAGGTCGGGCTGGTGCGGCGTGAAGCTGTGTAGGTACCACTGCCCGGTCCGCTCGTCGAAGGTCCACGCCGGCCCCACGGCTGCGAACCGCGCCCGCCAGTCGTTCGGCGGACCGCCGTCCGCGGCGCCGTCGCGCCAGACGTACCAGTTGCGCTTGGGATCCTCGCGGCTCGACCGCGAGGCCTCAAACCACGGATGGCGGTCCGAGCTGTGGTTGGGCACGAAGTCGAGGACCACGCGGACCCCCCGCGCGTGCGTCTCGGCAACCAGCCGGTCGAAGTCGTCGAGCGTCCCGAACAGCGGGTCCACGGCGCAGAAGTCAGCGATGTCATAGCCGAAGTCGGCCATCGGCGACCGAAACAGCGGCGACAGCCATATGGCCTCCGCGCCGAGCTCCACCACATAGTCGAGGTGCGCCGTGATGCCGCGCACATCCCCCACCCCATCACCGTCACCATCGGCGAACGAGCGCGGATAAATCTGATAGATCGCGCCCCGCTGCCACCACGCCGGCTCAAATGTGTCGTCCCACTCGATCATGCGACTCTCCTATATCCGGGCCGTTTCTACGCGCCGTCCCCGGCGTATCGCGGCAGTGCGGGGCGTCCCGCCGCGACCCAGGCCGTGTACCAGTTCGTCGCGATCGCGCGCTGCGCCTGGGCCAACGGCTCGCGCCCCGTACAGACGGAGTGGTGCAGATAGTCCTCCAGGCCGTCCTTGTCGTGGGAGTTGGCCGGTCCGGGAGTGGCTAAACCTATGGGCACACGAAATCCCTGACGTGACAGGTGTAGGACGGATAGGCCCGGCGATGGAGTTGGCGACGGTTCCAGGCATACACGAAGAGCTTGACGGCGCGGCGTAGCGCG
>JAABUL010004447.1_pt1 | contig 18778 bp, 13 predicted proteins | sample 5559151 | NCBI WGS metagenome assembly JAABUL01 (sample SAMN10711876, study PRJNA513368) | rock metagenome | isolation source: Antarctica rocks | place: Antarctica: Victoria Land, Pudding Butte sud | reverse complement strand
AGTTTGAGGTGGCATGCTGCAGGGCCAAACGGGAAGTACATTGACAATATTGTTTCTTGTCATGGTGGACTTATAGTTGGAACTGTGCAAGAGAGGATAATGAAGTCGAGGGTCCTCCGGTTACTTCATTTATGGAGCGTTCATCATATGACGAGAATCGTGGTCATTCGCCAGGGTGATCAGGTACAAGGTGTCATGAGGTACTGTATCTACCTTAGGTACCTTACGGTAGGTAAACAAACCTGAGACTAGCGTATCCGTGGGATATCTAGAATATCACTTGAATCATTCGGCAAAACCAAAGTCATTAATCTCAACGAACAAAGAGTACACAATGAGTCACATAGAGGACCCGAGCAGACGGTACCAAAGTACAATTTATGAAAAGCAGACAGTCGATCAACGGTAATTTCGTTTCTTCTGCTGTTTGTCCAGTCAGAGATCTGGAAAGTAATCTGCTTTTGTTCTCTTAAGTATCTCTACTATGGCTACTAAATACTTGTAGCGATGCCGATGACTAGACCTTCTCAGCAACTATTTGGCTCACGGTCGGCTCACATATGCAACTCGATCGTGAGCTTTTTCACTCTGATTTCAAGCCACCCTCGAGAGAGCACTGCATGGCAATTGTATGACAGGCTACAGTGCGCAAGAGGTTTGACATTCAGTATTCGAAGCTGCTACCTCTTGTTACTACTCCTTTATTTCACTCGTATTCTCCTCAGTAGTACCGATCCGTTCAAAACTTCGCTCTCTTAACTCGGTTTTTTACTATATCACTACTGTTTCAATATCCTGACTATTCCTACCATGGAAAGGGCTTGTCCAGCGACTGACAATAGCCTTGAGAAGAGCCATCTTAGTCACTTTTCACTCGGTTGGTTTCTTCCGTCTATGATTTGTCGACACGCTTGAGCCAGCAAGTTGACATGAGAGAATGATGCATGCTTCCAATCAAGACTGCCACAGATACTATGGAACCTATCGTAGTATTTGAACAAATTTATACAAGTCGGAGCCCTATTGTTTCTATTTCCTTCATCATTCACAGATCTTTGCAGACATATAAGTCGAATATTTACTTGTATTTAAAAGACCTAACATACCATGACACAGGCGTCTTTTCAACATTTCTTATGTAGACATGTTATGACTTTGCTAGAATATTTACCACTTTAATGTGACTATGAGTGATGGGGAAGAGTGTTGTCTTCTGTATGGGGAAGAGTGTTGTCTTCTGTATATCACAACTCGTGGATCAATTTGTCTCTCTGATGGGATTTTATAAAGGCTTGACAAGAATCATGTCTCCACTATTTACTTCGGGCCTTTTCTTTTCGAAAGAGATATCGGGCTACGACTATCTCACCGAGACCAAGTCCTACTATTGCCCTCCCGAAGCTTTCCAGGCGTGCATGCACTATTATGGCTCGATATTCGACGCCTACCCAATCCAAGATGAACGATCTTTCATGGGAAATGATAGACAGCATCATACAACATCTGGAGGGAGATTTTTCCAGCCTACGGAATCTAAGACTCTCCTCGAAACGTCTAAACGATGCTGCAACTCGATACCTGTATCGAAAGCTTTTACTCTACTACCACCCTCAGAGTTGGGAAAAGGTTAAGCTTATTGCCAATTGCCCGAAGCTTGCCAATTCCGTTCGAACGTTGCAGTTGGCGAATCTTGAAAACCTTCCCGAAATTACTAATTTCAAAGCCTGGAAGGAGTATATACAACAGTTTCGCTGGGAATTCCAATCGAGCGTCGGCTTGGCGGGAAATCCAAACTATAATGATGATATCCTGTTGAATCGATATAAGAAGTTTGAATATTGGCTTGAGGGTGAAATTCTTATGGATGGATATTCGGCAGGATATACCGGCGTACCTATATTGCAGCTGTCAAGTTTAACTAATCTCCACTCCATCGAATCTGTCGGTTCGCACAATCTCTGGGGACCAATATCGGATCCAGACGCTGTAGTGGATGTTAGGGAGAAGGCCACATGCATTGCTAGGAATCATTGGACTTCGCTTCAAGCCCTGCACCTATCCCTTTTCATATCCTCCGCCCGTTCGGTAAATTTTCGCTTGACCTCCCTCAAGCTTCACAATCTTACCGATACCCACGGATATTGGTTCGATCCAGTCTTTGGACTAAAGGAACTTCGAACGCTCGAAATTGACCTGAGGGATTCAGAAGATCTAGAAACGGGTTACTGGGGTACTTGGGAAAGTCGCATTGCTGCTTCTTGGTTAACCAGACTGAACTCACTTGAAACTTTCAAACTTATCCAGGACCCTCGACTGAACCCAGGAGTTGATATCATCGGCACGCTAAGCCAGATGGAATGGCCCAAACTCCGGCATTTAGATCTCAAACATGTATCAACCAAGCCATGGTGTCTGGAAAAGTTCGTGAACGACCACGCCTCTTCCTTATGTACCCTTCGCATCATCAAGCCGACAATGCCAATGAGACTGTGGCAGCCTTGCCTGAACTCGATCCAGCAGATCGTTACCGAACATAGGATCGACTTCGATAGCACGGACTCATCCTACCCAACAAGCAACGATAACGATCGGTGGTATAACGTTTTTACGTTAGTGCCTCCTTAGTTGGCAAGGTCAAAAATCAGAATTGGGGGGAATGTATTGTCCATTGGCTTGAGGGTTGTTAATAGCGTCGGGTTAGATTTGTCGGGTTGACATTTGGATTGAAGCTGCTAGGATTCTGGGGGAGTTCTGTTCAAAGATATGTGTTAGGGGAATTTCCACTGAATGATATCACCATCTGGCAAAGAGGTAAAATTCTATCCCTATGCAAACTTCAACAGTTGGTCAATTCGATAGATGGAAATACAGGTTGCTTCGAATTACAAATTCACACCGTGTTAACAATCGAGGTGCCCGCTTAAGGTACTCGTTACATTTGCAATGCCATTACACCAAGGCAGTAGGATGGTAACGTTTCTCCAGTGCTGAGAGCAGCTTTGTGTCTACTATGGATGTAGAGAGTTCATAAATGATGAGAGTATCTACTACTTTGCTATTCACTTGATAAAACTTTTCGAAGAAAGAGAAAGCTTAGATTACATACCAAGGTGCACGAGTAAACGATCAATAGAACATCACACCCTACGTAGGTAGCGAAGTCCAAGTTCTTATACTGTAACCTCATCACAAGAACTGATGATAGTCCACATCTTGCGCTCACTTCTCTACCTTCAGCCCAGGTCTTTAGGGGTTCTGTCCGATAGGGATTCGGTGAAGCCACTTCGGTTCCCAAGTAGAAAGCACATTGCAGCACTCTCCCGAGTTCACTCATGTGATTTGGTGTTGCGAGAGTGCTATATGACTCACGTATGATGTTGTTGCAGTGATGCATGCACACAATTGGACTTCGTAGCAGTAAATATGTCTGTTCAAAGTCCTTTGCACTTGAGAATGAAAGCGATACCGAATGTGTTGCAAGTGACGGCATCGTTAGTAGCCCGTCGTGCCCGTTCCGTCAGATGTTTTCGTGTTAGACATCCCTGTAGAACTGTGAGCTTAAAGTGGTTTCCATTGTCGCGATAAATAAGTCGCGTGGGCGAGATGCGCAACGACGCCTCAATCAATCTTTGTACATAGGTGGTGAAAGATGAGTACTCCGGCTGACAGTATTGATATCTCACAATTGAAGGCGCAGGTTTTGGGCTTGGATGTTACAGTGAGCGAACCCAAGCGCCCTACAATGCCTACAATGCCTGCAATAATAAATTAATCGGTTATGCAACATAGCTGACGCCATCTTCCTTGCAGTCTTTAAAAAGCCGCGGTCCATCTTCCGCGAGAAGACCGTTACCAGGCCGCGATGATCACTTGGACGCGACGTTGACACGTCAATCCAGTATTCCGAACGTACTTGGAGGGGATGGGGAACTTCAAAACTCGCCACACTGCGGCCGACTACACGGCCCAGACGGGGAGTACCCTGACCTTCGCCGAGGCGCCTACAGACCCCCAGCAACCCGACTGTCTGCCTCGCAGCCTCACCTTCCAAGTACAATACCCGAATCAATCGACGGCAAGATGAATACGTCGGGCAGCCAGTCCCAAGAGGATACACAGCCCGTCTCACAATCCTTCTATTACGAATTTCAAAAGAGAATAAAGCAACAGCATGCTGCCAAAGAGTCGGGCCTTCCTGATGGCGTTTCGGGCACCGCCAAGTCAGTCTCACACACTTACCATGAAGGCCAGACAGGTCACATTGATCTTCTCGGTGTATACGACCAGCAAACTGTTGCGCATAGCCAAACATCCGTGGAAGAGCGTAATAACGATGACATAGAACCTGCGACCCAGGCGGCAGATGTTCGAGCGGACATATATCCAGAGTCGGAGCGTTTTCGGCCGCCATCAACACCCTCGACCGATAGTAAAAAGCATAGTCGTGCGGGCGAAACGATAGATAATCCGAGTACAACACCAAGGCTGCCGATAAATCCCTTCGCGGGCCAAATGGGTGGATTGAATGGTCTGATGGATGCTAGCCAGCTTTTCAACGCTACGCAGGCTCTGTCATCACCTTTGATCAACGTCATACCATCTGATGGTCTTTCCGAGAGACCATCTCCCGACATGTTCTCTCGACAAAGGCCGTCGACGGGTGACCACCCTCTCTCATCTCCGGCAAAGCTCCCACGCTTGAATATGGTACGCTCTGTAACCGAGCCCCAGGCTACCTATATCTCCTTGAAGGAGTCTCAAGCAGAAAGAGAGAGGCTGGCACGAATGTCATTAGTGGGTCTCGGTGCTGTAGGGCAAGAATTATCGGATGATGACGATTTCGACTTCGATAGCCAGCTCAGGCGGCGTCGCCTCAGAAGAAAGATTGACCAGGAGACAAACCTTCAATTTATGGGAATCACAGCACCGCCGACGCCGGTTCAAAGGGGACATCCCAGAGGGTACAAAGGCAGGCAAAACCGGGCCGGCAATTTTCATCGCCGTTCAAGCAGGGAGACCAGTGAGGCTGTCATTATATCGGATGACATACCTGCGGAAGATCCTCATAGCAACGGTACCGAAGAGGAGACAGAGCGCGAAGAAGAGAGCAATAGTATGGACATTGATGATGAAGCCGACGATTTGGCGGATGACAACAAGGAGAACGTTGGTACTAAAGGCGTACAAGTACCTATGACAGACTCGAGAATGAACTACAGAACTTCTTTGGCCACTACGACTCAATCTAGTCCGTCACATCGTATCCAAGGGAGTGCTGCAACACCTCATGTTCCTGGCCAAGCCGGCGGCCGCGATCACGAGAGCACTGCTATCACGGATGTTTCTGAAGGCGTCCCTCTGCCGACTCAAACTGTCGCAATCGCAGACTCGCAATCTTCTCAATCACATGTGGAGGCAAAAACGTCACATAATACGAAGATGCAGTCACGAGCGCCTGGCTCTCCACCCGATCCTCCACTACTCATCCCGCAGCCTCAATTGGACGGCCCTAATCTCCAGCCATCAAACTCAGCCAACGGCGGCGCACATGTCCGCTCTCCTGCCGAGGGTTCGGTAGCCCCAGTCTCTTCTCCTGCCCGGGGTGAAAGTCCACAATCACATTTGAGAGGCTCATCGGACATATCCACCTTGAAGAACTCTAAGCTTCTGCCTGAGAACGGTCTCCCGGTTGGCCCTCAGATCCCCGAACTAATTGGCAGCAGCCCACCGGTAATTTTCAAACAACAGAAAGTTCTCGAACCCACAAGAGAAGGCACGAATATTGTAAATGGTGATGGCATAGCATTGCCAAGAACAGAAGCGTCGGCCGAAGAGATTCCAAGGTCGGCAACCACGACCGTGGCGCAAGGTAGAGGAGCCAGTCCAGATAGGCGCTCTGATAATACCATCTCGCGTCAGCAGACCACATACACGATGGGAGCTCAAGATACGATCGCGGAGACTAGCTCTGCCGTAGAGGGGATTGAAGTCCACACTCATGCTGTTGTGTCGTCTGCCGGGTCTGGGTCCAAGCCGCTACCTGACACTTTGCCTGGACACTGCTCTAAAGGGTCAACTGTCTTCGAAACAGCACAATCACATCTATCCATTCAAGCTACCCAATCCTCCGCCAGACATACGGAACTCTCGCCGCAGAACGGCTTCGCAGATTCCCCTAAATTAATTCGCCCTAGAACCATCACCGAGATTGCAGCAGCTCCGTCACCGGGAACTCCCTCAGATGATGTTGATCTAGATATCAATTTACTCACAAGTGGTGATGTTGAATATCAGACCGTGATAGATCAGCTAAGTCCGGTGCGAAAGAAAAGGCGAGGCAATCATGGACAGGCGTTGCGAGCAGCAGTGCCTGAACCACCGCCAACGCCTCAAGCGCCGATTCATCCTACTATGGCCAATGATGAAAGACCGATGGCACGCTCAAGCGAGCCGATAATGCCCCAACCGCCCATAGAGAACGGATCAATTAAAACAATTGCGTTGAACATGACGCAGGGCGTAAATGACAACACCGATGAACGAATCGAAACTCAGGTCAAGGTAAAATCGAGTCCCAGGGGAAGACCAAGAAAGATCAAACCTATCACCACCAGCAAAATCGCCGAAGCTCTAACTAATGGAACGAAAACCCAAGGCACAGCAGTGACGGCATCTTCCCTTAGAGTCGTACGCGGTCCGCCACCTCAAGAGCCAATTGCCCAACCTATTGGGGCTTCCGCTGTGGCGGCCACCCGAGTGTTTGCTCATTTCAATGGAAATTGTGCAGCGTATTATCCTGCAACCTGTATAGGAGTTGTTGGTGGTCAGGAACCTCGGTATAGGGTTCGCTTTGATGACGGCACAGTGGATATGATCAGCGGCTACGGTATCAGGAGGCTAGAACTGCGACCTGGAGATAATGTGAAGCTTGATATAGGTGGTGCGCGTACGAACAATTATGTCGTTGAATCCACTCAAGATCAGCAATTATCTACACCACTACCAGACTCGGATACACCAACACGTCGGGGTAGACCAAGACTGAGTAGTCTTACTGCATATCCACAAACAGACATTTATGGACACATAACGGTGGTAGTCTCCTTGAAACAACGCAAGAGCCTTGATGGTGACCATCACAACAAGGAGAAGGTGTATGTACCTGTCAAGCATGTCTACCTCACACAAACCATGTGGACCAACTTTAGAAATCGAGATTACACTCACGCCACCGCATTAGATCAAGGCCTAGTCAGGCTAGGTACACCTTCCGAGAGACCATCAACTCCGTCTACGCCTTGCTCTCGCACTCGCCGTGTCAAGAATTCTGGGTTCTCAAAAAGCCTGAGTACCAGCCTCTCCGCCAGGTCGGGTGGAGGTCTTTTCGAAAACATGGCTTTCGCTGTAACCAACGTCAACGACGTGGAGGATCATTCACGGGTCACACAACAGATTCTTTCCAACGGTGGTCGTATCCTTAATGCTGGTTTTGGCGAGCTCTTCTACATCCCCTATCTCGACATTTCCTCACCATCGAAGAACAGCCCTACCGAATCTCAGTTCCAAACAAACCAAGCAGCCTCCAGTCTAGGGTTCACATGCTTGATCGCCGACGAACACTGCCGTAGAGCCAAATACGTTGAAGCCTTAGCACTAGGCATACCCTGCCTCGCAACCCGCTGGATCCAAGACTCCATCACCAAACGCCGCATCCTACCCTGGATCCACTACCTGCTCGCCTCAGGCGAATCCACCTACCTAGGCGGCGCCGTCCACTCCCGCTTCCTGCAACCCTACCCCGCCGAAACCGCCACCCTATCCACGATCCTAGAAACCCGCTCCAAACTCCTGCACGACCAGTCCGTCCTCCTCATCATGAGCAATCGTGAAGAAAAAACTATGAAGTCGCACCCGCTAATCACACACGCCCTGGGTGCCAGTAAGGTCTCACGCGCCCTCAATATCGACGTCGCGGCCAAGGCTATTGCGGAGGCGCAGGCGAATGGCGAGCCGTGGAATTGGGTGTATAGTCATGATAATGAGAAGGAGGTTGAGAGGAGGCTTTTTGGCGGAGGGGAGAAGGCGGGGAGGAAGCGGAAGAGGGGGAGGGGGAGGGGGAGCGATGGGGTTACTGGAGCTTCGGCGGAGAAGGGGGGGACGAGGGTAGTGGGGAATGAGTTTGTGATTCAGAGTTTGATTTTGGGGATGCTTGTTGATGGGGAGTGATGGAATGAAGTAGGAAGGCAGTTAGGGAGGGGGGCTTGGGAATGTTGAAGGTGGTTGAACGGTGCAGTTGGATTGAACCATAAGGGTGGATGTTAATTAGGATAGAGACGATACCCGGTGGATATGAATATTTGCAAATGCAGTGTACTTTGTCCCACATCGTGACTCTGTCACAATACTTGGTATGTATTGGGTTTTCAAGGTGCTATCTAATAGTACATCCACCCCTTCGAACACAAAAACGTCCCAACCCACTTCACTCCTCCCAAATGGGGCTCGTTTTACATCCCCAACCCTTCTCTTCACGCGCAATAGTTTCTCCCCCACATGCTCTGCCATAACCAGTATTCGGTCAAGAATGACTTCTGTTCTTGTGCAAAACCCTCTCAACCAAATTCTGCATTCGAGGTACTAGCTACCAGTCAGTGCACCTGGCCCCAATCCCGAAACCCTACTTCGCCCCTTTCTTCTTCACGCGCAGAAGATTCTTCTTCACATCATCCGCCTTGCGCGCATTCGCCTTCCGCCATGCCATAAACCGATCTCCAGGCTCATACGCCCGAACCTTGACTTTGGCCTTCTCGGCCGCGCGGCCGATTTGCCAGTTTGTTTCGCGGTACATGTAGCCTGACTTTACTTGCAGGGCTGGTTTTTGGGGGAGGATGGTTTGGAGGGGTTCGATGGGGGGTTTGGTGGGTTCGGTTTCGATTAGGGTGTTGTCGTTCCCTTCCATGACCTTTTGCACAACCTCATCTCCATCGTCCGGCACCACAGCCAGCGTCCCCATATCCCTCTCCGCCGCCACCATCCCCAACCTCCTCCTCCTCGCCGCCCCCCTCGGCACCGGCAGTCTCTGCCCCCGCTCAAACACAACCCCGATAAACTTCCTCGTAGCATGCCTCTCGGGGTCCTTATAAAACACCACAAACCCCTTCTCCCGCGCGAAAATCGTATGATCGCGGCCCATGCCGCAGTTCTCGCCGGGGAACCAGTGCGTGCCGCGCTGGCGGAAGATGATGTTGCCTGGCACGACGAGCTCGGAGGCAGATTTTTTGGCGCCGAGGCGTTTTCCGGAACCACGGGCGGTGGTTTTGGCGCGACCTTCCGCAGCGTGGGTGGCGTGGCGGGTTTGGGTGATGGAAGGGTGGAGGGAGAGGAGGGCGAGAAGGGGGGTCAAGGGGGAGGGACCGTAGTGGTGCTGAGTCCGGGGGAGGAAGGAGGAAAGGGTGAGGGAGGTGGACGAGAGGCGGGAGAGGGTCATTGTGGTGGTGGGGAGAATATGGTGTTTAGAACAATGGGCAATTGCCGTATGATTTGTTCGACTGGATAAAGTCAATCATAGCTTGGTAACTTTGCATGTAATATTATCATACTTACGAGACGCTACCTGTAGCGCATACATACATTACCAAAGCTGTCCTCGAGCTCCAACCCTCGATTTCTCTTACCACAAACGCAAATCACCCCCAAACATCCCTCCAAGATGCGCGCTTTCACTCTCGCCATCATGTTCTCCCTTCTAGCTCTCACAAATGCCCAATTCCAATTCTTCGAGCAAATGTTCAATGGCGGCCAGCAACAGCAGCAGCAACAACCCCAGAACGTCGCCAGCGACTCTGCTTGGTACCAACAAACCTATGAATCCGGTAGGTTACCTTTCCCATCTCTATCCACCTCCCCAATAGACTCCCCATACGTCCTCTTGTTCGTATGATGGGCTAACAATCCCCCTTTCAGCCTACTGCAGCAACTACCTCTGCCCCGGTACCCTCGCCTGCGTGCACTTTGCGCATCATTGCCCCTGCCCGTTCCCGGCGCAAGAGGACAAGATCGAGTTAGGGGATGGGAGCGCGCTGTGTTTGAGTAAGGGAGGGTATAAGGCTGGGGAGGCGGCGAGGAAGGTTGAGTTGGCGAGGAAGGCTTTGATATAGAGGTTTTAAGTTTAGGAGAGAAGGTAAAGAGGCGTTTGAGGGGTTTGTGAGGTTATTTGGGAGAATTCTGATAATTTTGATGGATACGGCATTAGCTGCGTATTTATGGAGACTCTTGGGGTTGATATTGGGTCTTTCAAAAGCCTTGAAAGGTTTCACCTAGTTCTTGGGATAATCTGTCTCCCTTGACACTGATGGGTTTCGTGCATGATTGAGTGTTTTTGCAGACCCAGGAATTCGAATATCTCCATTCCCAATCCTTCCTTCTGTCTCCTTCCTCTCGTATATATCACGACGCTCTTCTATTTGCATTCGGCGGTCTCGTACTCAGCAGCAGTCTCCATTTCTCAGAAATTCTATACAATTTTACTCTTCAGCATTCCTGACCTTCATCTCCTCGAAACTCGGGTCTCTTGTCGTTGCGCCACAAGAATCCTGGGGACCGTCTGTATAAGTAGAACCAAAGCTTACCGGGTTCCTATATAGTCAGCAAAGCAGACACATTTTTATCTGTTCATGTGTATTTTGAGCTTTTTGTGATACGTTCAGCGCCGGCAGGCCATGAATTATGTATGCCTCGAGTCTCTGTCTAATAGTATTCACAGACTTAGATCCGATATAATACGAGTAAAAGGCCACTTGATTTTCTCAAATTTAGGCCAGACTCGTCGTAACTTATGAGTAGACTAATATGGAATAAAATTATAGCCGCAGATTTGGATACGCCTTTTGGTACGGAGGTTTTGCGGCTTTAGCCTTTCACAACATACAAGCCAAGGGCAAGCCTGATCTATTCGATACAAAAAGTCCAAAAATAGAACGGATATCTCTAATGGACATTCAGGGATTTGAACCCTGGACCTTTCACAGAATTCACACAAATAATGCGAAGCGAAAATCATACCCCTAGACCAAATGCCCTGCAATTACTTCATGATCCGTTATATATTATTATATTATCTTGCATTATACGTTCGAACGCGCTGCCTCCAAAGCTTTGACTGTCAAGGCTCCCAGGTATTGGATTATAAAACTTTAGGGGGGGGGTTTCATATACATGTAATCTATGTGATACCTATGTTCTATGTTCTCTTTGCGGAGAGAAAGAGATTTGTGGTACTCTTTAAGCGGACATAATTATTCATAGATATAGCAGAATGGTCCGTGGATCGTCGATATCACGGTATCAACCTCAACCGAGGGCGCAATAATTCCAAGATCGATCTTATACGATAGTGGGACTGTTCGTTGTCAGGACAGAGGCATTCCCGTTCCCAAAGATTCAATTTACCATTAAACCAAGTAAGGGATCCTTGCAGCTGGTTCTGCCTCTGCTCAATATGCAGGTTCTGCCAAATCGGCCATATTCATTCAACCTGTGCATGGTGATAGTAGAAACAAATAGATCGAAGAGCATTCCCCCAATTGAATTATGCCCAGCCGCATGCATTCCAGTGTCGAGATTACGAACGCGGTACAGTCAGCCGACCGCGCAAGTAGGTCTATCACATTCTGATATGCGAGCCCACTGCGACTAATGGCAGGACCAATATCACGGACAAGGCACCGTGGATTGTAGTCCAACCCAGTACCGCTACCGATATAGCCGGGAAGGAAGCCATTCGAGCTCACTGGGCCAAGATTGACGCTCATGTTCACTAAGGCGCCGTTGTGGATGCGGCCGTCGTGAATGCAGCCACCGCCGCCGCCAGTAGGCACGTTGATGATCAGCGAGGGGACGAGGGGCATTGCGTAGGTGAGATTCCCGTGGGGAACCGCTATGCCATTGCCAGAGAGGGAATATACAGAGTCATCGAAGAGGGGTGAGCTGGTAGAATCTTGAGAGTATATAGGCCAATCCCAGTTACCGATGCAGCCATGGGTCAGTCATGAATATCTCGTTGGTGGATGAAGGATTGCAGACGGTTAATAGCCTTTGTAACTGCGATCATCGCGGAGTGCTTTCTCGTATGCTCAGGTAAAGTATCGGTGCCAGGGAAGGAATTGCACCTGTTCCAAGTAAGCTTTACTACCCAAGGCCTGTGGTTAAGACGACTAACGTTATTGTGGATGATGAATGTTTGGTTGATATAAACGACCTGGAAGTCATTGAATCGACTGCGAGCTCCCGGGACGAGGGTAAAGGGAGAAATAGGCGGCTTGGATTTCAGTCACAGAAATGCCTCGATGTAGGCGAGTCGGTCCTTCTTTGATAAAGTACCGTTGGAGATATGGGCAGGCGGGCTTTCTTCCTTTATTCTTGCACAAACCATTCTCTCCGCACAGCAACATTTTCCTGCGTACATCCTTCCGTACGACCGTGAAGTGTTTTGACCTGCTGCGACGCGGATTAGAATACCAGAATTTTCCTCAAGGCTGTGTTGGCCGACACCGATAGCATCAGGACCTGTAGCCCTAGAAGAGCCAGAACGCTTCTCATCGTGTTCGTGACGTTGTAGTGCAATCGATGGCTAAAGAGGAGGTCCCTTAAAAAGCCGAGATATAGAGACGCACGCTAATCCTTCACCTATGTCTATACATTTATAGGGATTAAAAATAGCACATCTTTCCTGGTCCTTCTGACTCGGTGTTTTTGATTATTGCTTTTCGAAACCATGTATAAAGCAACCTCCAGTACCGGTACCCTGATGATGACATACGCCTCACGGCGACATAATTTCCCCCAGAAACGTATAGAATACGAGATCTTTGGCATTAAGAGGTCACTTTGTACGCACTACGAGGTGATGTATTCGGAATGGCCACCGTACCGCAATTGCACTATACGCGAACATCAACAAAGATGCAAATATTTACATATAAGGGCAATAACGTCAAATACATATAGAAACGTTAAGTGATTGAAATTATAATATACATCTAATCATGAAAGTGACTGTCATCAATTTTTTTAAGATTTGATCCACTCGACGCTTCTGCAGTTAACGTGTTCGTTGAGTGACATGTTTTGATTGACCGTAGAACCCCTGCGTAAATTTAATCATCAAAACTTTGCAATCACACATAATGATCAATACTGAGTTAAAACTGATTATTAGCGACTTCAGCTATAGTCCTGAACTAAACCTTTTTAATGAATCAAAAGAAATCGAATACGATCGAGCGCGCATAAAGATAGATATAAAGGCCTATGTAATAAGCTACGTTGATTTTACGTTGGCCCCCTACGTTGTACGGTGGCCATTCCGAATACTTTATTGCATCACCTCGTACTTTCAGTAGAACCCACTGGTCCATGCCATTGAGCGAGACGGGATACCCCAACTCAGAGTAAGAAATGAAAGATTGCTGCGTCTAGCAACGGACTGACCCAACGACGAGTGGTGAAACTCAACGACAGTCGAAAGCATTGAACATCGCGCACTCGGCCTTTCTTTAAAATCACAGTCGCGGAACATCTTAGGGATCTTCGTAATTCTAGCGCTGAAGAGAACTTCGAACTTCGAAGGCTTCAGCGTAGTCAGCAACCACGAAGCAAACGAGATTGCACAATTCAGGCTGCACCGCACGAGATCATGAGGAAACAGGTGTGCAGACATTGACCAAAGGCTCGCCAGTTACGACCAACCACGAGCCGCTTCGTAGCGAATTCTTGACAGATTCGAGGCAGATTGAACACAGTTTGAGTTTTGAATTGGATGACTTAACGCGGCAGTTGATAAGACTCTTTCTGCAAGATATATGGAGGTACTACCGTAGTAAGATACAGTAGAACCTCCTCTCTGAAGCGCGTCGCCTCTTGTCGGTTGCAGTACAGTACCTTAGGTAGGTACCTTACGATAGCCCAAGGAGGCTTAGGGGCTAAGTGGCTGTGCGGCTTACATAGCCCATTCTCTTTTGGACTTTGAGACAACCAGTACTTCTTCTGGGCGCCAAACCCTGTTCGAGCGTGAGATGAAGGCACCACTCTACGACATCAGAAAACACACAAGTCGCAACTACTGCAGCATCGACAATTGGCGGCGAATGGGCATTGAGTTAGATTACGCCTAGAGATTGTGGCCCAGGGCGAAGGATCACAAACCCTGTGATGTGTTTGAGCTATGTACTGTTCTTCAAACCTCTATTCTAATTGGGCTGGATGGTGTTGCTGTGCCATTGACATGCCCGAAGATTAATATGAACAGTAGGATGCATGCTCATGACGAAGCCTAAGTCCTCCCCACCGTGCAGGATGGCGCTGAGATTTCGGTTTCCCTCCTCTTATTTCCTTCTAGAATTCATGGAAGTGTCTGCGTGATATTGGGCTAACGAGTCGACAGAGCTCTGCTCATTTCGGCGTTGTAGCTGCAATGCCTTCCCATGGCGGTTTTGGAGCCTGGTTTCGTCAAAATGTCCTCAATCAATTTCGATATGCGACCGTCAAAAATCACGAACAAGACGAGAGTCTTGCCCGAAGCCCCCTTGAACTTCGAAGAACAATCGAAACATTAGAGCATAAAAGATATCCGACAAGCAACCAGAGAACTCCAAAGGACTCTAATGCTACTGCCAGTGAGAAGACAAAATATGGTAAGATATCCAATTAGCACAAAAGCCGGAAGCACAGTGCACTGCATTCCCACTTGAGAGTCCGCCAAAATCTGATAATTTGACAGCACCAAAAGCATTTCTTCCCGTGACGCTTCGAGCACCATTGCTCTTTACTGTTGCAGCAGCTTCTATTAGCTTGCTGGTGCTCCTGGAAGTGCTATCACACAAGAATGCAAGAGACGGAGGAGTTATGTTTGCAAGTGTAGGCCAGCCAATCAGCACTGGTCAAACTTTCACCTATCTTTATCTTCCTACCATTCTCTCCGTCATTGGAGGTATGATATGGAGCTGGATTGATCTCGATGTCAAGCGCCTGGAGGCCTACTTCCAGCTATCCAAAGACGGAGGAGCGCATGGATCTGATTCGGTGTTACTATCATACCCAGTAGATTTTCTGCCATTGGTACCGCCGAGAGCCGCGAGAAGAAGGTCAGTGTTTATCGATGCCTGAGCCGATGGAGCTGATAATGTAGACACTGGACCGTTGTTGCTGCAGGGTTCGCAGTACTCTTGATGTTCTGGGCAATCACTCCACTACAGGTACGTAACATACCACCTTCTACGCCTTGGGCCGGTCCCTTACTCTCTATCTCCTAACAATGAACGGTTGTATGGATCCCACGGATGGCTTGGCCTTGAGGGGCGACAAGTACTAACATGCCATTTGTGTTTAGGCCGCCGTCTGGGGTACCGCTCATGTTGCCAGGTCACAGTCTGTCTCCGGCAAACGATCAACTGGACTGACGTCGGACACGGCTCCTAACGCAACGTCGGAAATATTAATGGGAGATCCGAGCAATGTTACTTCTTTCGAAAATGGCGTGTTGCATAACTTCTTAGATAGGGTTTATGGAATTGTTTGGCTCAACGAAAGTTTCCCAGCTTTTACTACGAGTGGAACATACTACGTAGTAGCACCGTTCACGGCCAGCAACGGGAATCACAGCGCCAACACCGCAGATGCGACTTTAACGGCGTCCACGCTATTGTATGAGACAGACCTACTTTGTGAGCCAGCAAATATCATACCAACACCTCCTACTAATAGTTTCGCTCCCGGTGAAGCGTACAACATCACCAACTCGCAAGGATTCAATATTCAGATTGGTGGTAAGCCTCAGGGCAATGGCTATCACCCCACTTATGCAACCGGCGTCTTTGAAAGCTACTGCGTTGGCCATCCATCGTCTATTTCGCAGCCGGGTGAAAAAGCCTGTGGGCCATTGAATACGTCGTTCCTCGCAACCTGGCAAAATGATCAGAAGAGCGGAGAGGATGAAACGAAAGGACTTCTCGCTGCTTTCTGCAAACCCACATATTATTCTCAAACCGCTGATGTCACCATATCCCAGCAGAATCAGTCAATTCTATCCCTAACCCCTAGCGGGGAGAGAGCTCCTTTAGACCCCTTAAACTTCGACCAGGACCAATTTGCGACGGTTGTATCAAGCATAAATATTGATCAAGCTGCCAGAGTTGTTGCGATGGGCTTGGGCTATGAAGCTTATGGGACAGTACCCACCATTATTGGAATTGGGCTCGCTCTTACCGGCATACCGCACTCACAGCTCCCTCAGTCGGGCAACCTCGAGACTGTTCTTGGGACTGGGTATAAGCTCATGTTTACGTTGGCTGCCCAAACGCAGATTAGCTACAATGCGGCCACTATACCAATATCAATGCAGCAGGACACGATTGTTGATGCTGTTGTAATGGTTCGGGCTTTTGCAATAGTCATTGAAGTTCTATTGGGTGTGATAGCTGCAATTGCGGTTTTGATATTCGTATTGAACGCCATTCGCGCAAACAAGCTTCAATCAGATCCTCATTCTTTAGCTTATTTAATGGCGCTTTCTTCGTCGGGCGCAAGCAAGCCACTCCTGGACAGTCTTTCAATGCACGAGATGGCCACTGAAACTCAGCTCGACACTGCCTATCGGGATCTCAGGTTCGTTCTGAGAGAAGGGACCCAATCTCCCATTCGATGTTTATCACTGCTGTCCGACCATCCAAAACAGTCTGCGCAAGAGGTCCAGAACGTCTCCAACGATTCTTCCGAAGCCCCGCTACCCCGTATTACGAAACCTGCATATATGGTACAATTGAGCTGGGCCTTTGGCATCCCATTCGTTGTAACTCTGGCGCTTCTGATAGTGGCACTCTCAATATTGAGATATTTCAACGGAAAGTACCAAGGTAAGCAAATTCCACCGGTCAAGATTGCCCACAAGTGTTTATAGCACGTTAGCTGCTGTTAAGCACTCTATGACGATATTCAAGTCCTATTTGTCAGGCCTCTATAAGTATGGTCACTAACATGGTGTAACAGGATTCACATCTCCTTCTACTAACAGTACGGCGCAACAGTTACTTTTCAACTACCTCCCAACTACAATGGCGACGTTCATTGAGCCTTTGTGGGTTTCGATCATCCGCGTCCTCTCCATCTTAATGCCTATGGAAGAACTCCGCCGGGGTAACTCAAAATTCAAAGCTTCAGTAGGTGCGAATTACGTCTCGTTGCCACCTCAATTACTTTTCGTGCGCGCTCTCCGATCACGGCAATTCCTACTATCTATGACATGTGTGATGGCTCTGCTGTCGAGCCTGCTCGCTGTTGCATTCAGCGGTTTATTTCAGCAAGTCGCTATCGCTCAGGGAATCCAGACGCCAATGAAGCATTCCTTCCTACCATTCCTGCAGAGCGTAGGACTTCGAGGCAGCGTAGATGCCAGTCAAGAGAACAGCGGGATGTTGAACCTAAGCTTTGTTAATGCGAATACTCATTGGGACTACGTTGATCCTTTCTATGTTGTCGATGCCAATATCACAAGAGGTCTATCGCTCCCACCCTGGACGACATCGGATTACTACTTTGTCTCATTCGATGTCGATAAGCTACCTGCCAATGCCGACGGATCTCGCTCAGCTGTTACCCAGGGATTTGGCATTGATGTACCTTGTATCACTTCAGATCATAGTTCCAACTACGGAAACGTCAGCTTTGAGGTTGATATAAGCAGTGATGGCCAGAATAACCTAACAACATCGCATGTAATGGGGAATGGCTCTCGATACGATTGCCACTCTCGATACACTTTGTTTGATGATTCTGGTGGTGTAGCGCTGAGATTTCAAGTTCAAGCGAATCCTGCCTACCTCCCGTTGAGTCGTCCGGAGAAATCAGGAGCTCACGCCGTGGAAACTGTGATCGGTATGACAGCAACGTCCAATCTGAAAATGACGCCCACCCAAGAGCAAGCCGCTACCTGTGCTCAGGAAATCGCTGTGGCATGGTTTCGCGCAGATTTCACAGAACAGGCGAACCAAGCTGTTCCTTCGATGAGCAACGAGAGGTCACTACTACTGATGTGCTACCCCCGACTCAAAATCGCCCAGTTTGAAGTTTCTGTAGACTCTGGTGGCGGCGTAACGAGTTATGCCCAAACTGGTCCATTTGTTGCAGATACCACTAGCTACTACGATGGACCAGCACCACGAGCGCTGACCGATACCATCGCTCTGCTCCACGGGACAATTGGAGACGTACCAAATTGGCACAGCGATACCGCTGCGTACGACTGGCTCAACTACTTCATAAAAATTAAGACCAATTCCTCGGACATCACCGATCCTCTAAAGCCTCTCCCAGATCCTACCAAGATCAGTCCACTAATCGAAGATATAGTACGCCGAGTTTTTACCAGCTCTTTAAGCCTTAACCAGAATGCAACGTTCAAGCTCATGGACACCCAGCAAGTAATCGATGGTATCGGCGCATTGCATGGCACCATATGGGTGCAAGTTGACAGATGGGTCATTTCTGACCTCATGTTTACTATTGCGCTTACCATTTTAATCCTCATGCTCTTGGTCGCCGTAGCCGTCTTTGTCTGGCGTCCTGCAAGATTCCTGCCGCGCATTCCCACGTCGATTGCATCTCAGATGGCATATTTTGCCTCCAGTTCCATCATGGGGGATATGAGACGAATGGACCAGAGCTCAAGGCCACAAGAAAAGGAAATGGCCCTGAAGAGTAAGCAGTATCTGTATGGATATGGGAAGTT
>JAABUL010004445.1_pt1 | contig 18791 bp, 18 predicted proteins | sample 5559151 | NCBI WGS metagenome assembly JAABUL01 (sample SAMN10711876, study PRJNA513368) | rock metagenome | isolation source: Antarctica rocks | place: Antarctica: Victoria Land, Pudding Butte sud | reverse complement strand
CCGGCACAATGAGGCCGCAGCCAACACCGACCCCGATCCACCACCAGCGCTCCGGTGGCCGATGCGATGAAATCGACCACGCTGTCGGCGCGCAGACGCGGTGACGCTGAACGCGAGCGCCGAGGGTGGTTGGCCGATGGGTTCCGGGTGTAACTGTTCGAATTATTTGGTTCTGGCTCAAGTTTCGTGAAGCTGACGGCTGGTCGATCGCGAAGAGGACGGACACCCGGTTCGTGCGGTGGGCCGGGGTGCACGGTGACGATGCCCGGGACCAGCACGCCAGACGATGCGGCTGCGTCGTGCTGAGAACGTCCAGCCAGTGGGCCGCACGAGCACAACTCGACCGGCTTCACGAAACCTGAGCCAGAACCAAATAAAACGCCAATTCACACCTCCTGCCTTGCAAGGGCATTCCCGCGCTACGACCCGCCCGCAATCTCACACCACGGCGCATCCGGGCTAAGGATCGCCGCTGTCCAGCTCAACAGCCCGCCCCGGAAAACACTCAACTGGGACATCCCGGCACAACGCCTCGATATGCTCATTAACGCAACAAATAGCCGCAGTGTTGCGACGACAGCTAGAAACCGCCCCTGTTTCGCATGGGCCGAGGGTTGGGAGGCGAGATGGGAACGAGATCGCGGCGGTGAGGCGTGCGCCGTGCCGCCCCGGCGAACATCAGGCTGGACGGGTGACGTTAGGGCTAGTGCGCCACCCTGTAGGCTGGACGGAACCAATCAGGTCTGAACGTCAAGGAACGCGACAGATGCGGGAGAAACAGCGATCGAAGTCTCCCCCGAGCGGGCGCTGCCGCCAGGCGATCGTGGAGCTGACCCTTAACTTGGGGCTTCGCCTCGATCAGCGACCTGGTGGAGTTCACCGCCGTCAGTCCGCTCACCATCCGGCGGGACGCGGAGGAGCTCGAGATGGCGGGGTTGGTCACCCGTATTCCTGGGGCGATCCGCCCCGTTGAGGGCCACGGATTTACCCTGGAACCGGCCTTCCTGAACAGAACGGCCGCGAACGCACGCCAAACAGTCCATCGCCCGGGCGGCCGTCGTTCGCTTCCGGCCGGGCTCCACCATCACGATCGACACCGGGCCGACGACGCTGGCGTTCAGCCAGCTGCTGACCATAGTCGAGGAGCTCACCGTAGTGACCTCGTCGTTGCGACGCAGAGCGCGGGGATCCATGACTTATATGTGCTGGCGGGCCGCGTTAGGCCCGCGGAGCTCTCCATCGTCGGTCCTCAGGCGTACACCTGGGCGCGCGGCCGGCCGATCGACCAGCTCTTCCTCGGCGCCGCTGCGGTGGCCGGCGAGGTGTCTGACTACTCCGTCGACGATGCCTATACAAAGCGCACGTTCATCAGCCGCGCCGGGGACATCGTGCTGTTGTGCGACTCGAGCAAGTTCGACCGCAAGGCCGGTGCCGTGGTCTGCAACCTCGCCGCGGTCGACTGCCCTATCACCGACTCTTCGCCGCCGGCGGAGCTCGCTCGACGTCTCCAAGAGGCCGACGCCGAGGTCGTCGTTTCCAACTACGAGGAGAACACTCCATGACCAACTGGCTTCATGAGACCTTCGACGTGCAGAAGCCCGTCATCGGCATGTGCCACCTGATGGCGCTGCCCGGCGACCCCGAGTACGACGCCATGGCCGGGTTGGATGCTGTGATCGAGCACGCCCGCGAGGAGCTGACGAACCTTCAGGAGGGAGGGGTGGACGGCGTGCTGATCTCCAACGAGTTCAGTCTTCCCTACCTGACCAACACCGAGCCGATTACGGCGATCACCATGGCGCGGGTCATCGGGGAACTGCGCTCGCAGATCATGGTGCCGTTCGGCGTGAACGTGCTGTGGGACGGGACCGCGTCCATCGACCTAGCCGTGGCCACGGGCGCGCGGTTTGTCCGCGAGATCTTCACCGGCGCCTACGCCTCCGACTTTGGGCTGTGGAACACCGACGTGGGGGCAACTGCCCGGCGCCGCCGAGCCGTGAACGGCGACGACGTCCGGCTGCTGTTCAACATCGTCCCGGAGGCGGCGTCGTATCTGGCCTCCCGCGACTTGGCCAGTATCACCCGGTCGACGGTCTTCAACTGCCGGCCCGACGGGCTGTGCGTCTCAGGTCTCACCGCGGGCGCCCCCACCGACACCAGCACGCTCAGCGTGGTCAAGGAGGCAGCCGGCGATACTGCCGTGGTGGTCAACACGGGGGTCAACGCCGACAACGTCGCCGAGCAGCTGCGCATCGCCGACGCCGCGATCGTGGGCACGTTTTTCAAGCGCGACGGCCGGTTCGAGAACCAGGTCGACGTCGAGCGGGTGCGGTGGCTCATGGCCGAGGTGACGACGTTCCGCAAAGAGCTTGTCCGATGACCCCCGCCGGTCGGTGGGCCGAGCTGGCGGGCCGAGTCGCGGACGGAACCAGGGTCGCTGCCGGCGACAACGTGTCGGTGTTCCTGACCTCCGAGGAAGCATTCCCCGCGGTCGACGCGTTCGTGGAGGAGTGCTACCGCAGGGGCGCGCTGCCGCAGGTCCTGCTCTCAGATGAGAGTTTCGACCGCCATGCACTGAGACTGGCTTCTCTCGAGGTGCTCGCCGAGCCAGACCCGCTCGAGGCCCAGTCAATGGAGTGGGCCGACGTCCACGTCTCGTTCCGAGGGATGACGCCTCCCGTCGATGAGCCGATGAACCCGGACCGTCTCGCCGCCCAGAGGCAGGGCAAGGGCCGAGTCTCGACGTTGCGCTGGCAACACACGCGGTGGGCCCTCGTCCGGGTGCCCACCCCGGGCTGGTCGTCCATGATCGGGGTGGACCATGGCGCGGTTCTGACGGAGTTCTTCGACGGCTGCCTGGGGGACTGGGCCTCCTACCGGGAGCAGTGGCAACGCCTGGCCGACAGCCTGACCCCAGAGCGAGTTGCGCACATCCGCAGCGACGACACCGACCTGCTGCTGCCGGTCCGCGGCCGGCGGTGGGTGGTTTTCTCTGGTGAGAACAACTTCCCTGACGGGGAGCTCGCTACGGCGCCGGTCGAGACGGCGGTCGAGGGTCACATCGCCTTTTCGGGAAGGTTCTGGTTCGCAGGTGTCGCGTTCACCGACCTGAGACTGGAGTTCACCGACGGTCAGGTGGCCCGGGTCGACGCCACCGAGGGAGCAGACGTCGCGCGCAAGCTACTCAGTATGGACAGCGGTGCGGGAAGGGTCGGCGAGCTGGGCATCGGACTGAACCCGATGGTGCAGACGATGACCGGTGACCTACTCATCGACGAGAAAATCCTGGGCACGGTGCACATTGCCTTGGGCCGGGCCTATCCCGAGTGTGGGGGGGTGAACCAGTCATCCTTGCACTGGGACATCGTCAAGGACCTGCGGACACCTAACGGCACCCTCTGTGTAGGGGATGTCGACATCATCCGTGCAGGCGTGCCCGTCTTCTGAGGGGATCCCATGGCCGGCGGCAGGAGTCGATTAGGCCATGGCCGAGGCCAGCTCCTCGAGCAAGCGCAGGAAGGCGGTCGCACCGGGATCTGCCAGGCCGATGCTGCGCTCCTGCAGCCACGCCGCCCGCCCCCGACGTGACTGGAGGGCCCTGCTCGTCTCCACGCCACCGTGCGCCGCCTCGATCGCTGCGGGAAGCCCGTCATCTGGACCGCGGGAGCGCTTGAGCGCCTCGATCGCGGGCACCATCGCGTCGAGGATCGTCTTGTCGCCCACTTGGGACTTGCCCCGCGTGCTGATGCTGGCGGCGGCGGCGTCGGCGAACACCAGCGCGTCCTGGTAAGAGACGGCGCCGCGGTCCCAGACCTTCGCGCCGGCCAAGAGCGCACCTGCTACTAAGGCCGCCATCGTGGACGGGTTCGCGCTGGCGAAGGCACGCGCGCAGCTCTTCGCCACGTCGGCGGGGGTCGCGTCGTCCGACACGTCATTGAGCGCGCTGATGACCGCCTTGGCGCCGGAGAAGACCGTCACGCCGAGGCCACCGTCTCCTAGCTAGGGCGGCATCGAGCTCGCGTAGCTCCTCGGCGTGCTGCTGCATGCCGGACATGGTCTCGGTCACCAGCTTCTTGAGCTCCCGGGTGTTCACGGGCGGTGGCCTTCCGAGAAGAACGGCGAGTGCGCCGGGGCGTCGAGCAGCTCCCGTCGCTCGTCGTCGAGCTCGAGCAGGGACACCGACGCGCCGGCCATCTCCAAGCTGGTGGCGAACTCACCGACGTAGCTGCGCTCCACGGTGACACCGGCCTGGTCTAAGACCTCGTATACCTTCCGGAACAGGACGTAAAGCTCTTCGAGCGGCGTCGCGCCCAGCCCGTTCACCAGCACGGCGACGCGGTCGCCCCAGCCGAGGCCGAGGTCTTCGACGAGCGGGGTGGTTAGACGTACTGCGATCTCGTCGGCGGTCTCCAGCGGTCCCCGATGGATGCCAGGTTCCCCATGGATGCCGATCCCGATCTCCATCTCGTCGTCGGGCAGCTCGAACGTCGGCTTGCCAGCGGTCGGCAAGATTGTCGGAGACAACCCGATGCCCATAGTCGCGCAACGCTCGACAGCGTCCTGCGCGATCCGGGCCACCTGGTCGAGACTGTCACCGCGCTCCGCGGCCGCGCCGGCGCACTTGTACGCGAAGAAGATCCCCGCCACTCCGCGGCGGTCGCCGGCGCGTTCCTTCGGCTGGCTGGCCACGTCGTCCCTGCCGAGGACCGTCCTAGTCTCGATCCCATCCGACTCGGCTAGGTCGGCCGCCAGGTCGAAATTGAGGACGTCACCGCCGTAGTTGCCGAAAAGGTAAAGCACCCCGACGCCGCCGTGGGCGGCCTTGGTGGCCTCGTAGCACTGCTCCGATGAGGGCGAGGAGAACACGTTGCCGACGGCCACGGCTGTGCACAGGCCGTGCCCGACGTACCCTTTAAACAGCGGGAGGTGCCCGGAGCCGCCACCAGTCACGATTCCCACCTGACCCTGCACCGGGGCGTCCAAGCGCGCCAGCACCCGACGGTCCTCGGTGGGAGCCTGCAGCTGATTCGGGTGCGCTAGCAGAAGCCCTTCCACCATCTCGTCGACGAACTGCTCCGGGTCGTTGATGATCTTCTTCACTGGGCTATCCCCGGTCTGGGCTTGCTCAGTCTGCCTGGCCTCGTCTGCCTGTTCGCCTGGCGTCGGCGGCTGATCTGGTCCACGACGAGGGTGACGATCAGAATAACGCCTTGTGCGATCGCGTACTCGTAGTTGGACAGTCTCATGATGTTGAAGCCGGTCTGGACGATCTGCAGTGTCAGGGTGGCCAGCACTACGCCGGTCACCGTTCCGAAGCCCCCGCTAGGGTTCGTTCCCCCCAGGATCGCGATGACGATGACGAGGAGGACGTAAGAGGAGCCGTAGTCGGCGCTGGCGGTTGGGTTCCTCGCCACGATCATCACGCCGGCCAGCGCCGCGAGCGCGCCGGACAACGCGTACGTGGCCATCAGGGTGCGTGTCAGCCGTATGCCCGAATATCGTGCGGCCTTCTCGTTCGAGCCCTGCAGGAAGAGCTTCAGCCCGAGAGATGTTCTGTTAAGCACCACAGCGACGGCCGCCGCTGCGAGGACGAAGGCGAGGAACAACAGGGGAACCCCAACCAGTGTGGCCTCTCCCAAGGTCGTCAACTGGCTCGGGACACCGTACAAGGTCTTGCCACCGGTGTACACGATGGCCAGCCCGTTGAACAGCTGCATGGTGCCCAAGGTCGCCAGGATCGGGGTGATCCCCACCCTGCTGATCAAGAGCCCGTTCGCCACGCCGCCCAGCAGTCCGACGAGGAAGCTGATGATCACGATGAGGCCGGTCATGGCACCGCCCGCGTGTGGGAAGTGGGCGCTGAGGGTAACGAGCGCGATTCCAGTGGCGTTCGCGATCGCGACCACGGACAGGTCGATACCGCCGGTAAGCATTGTCACCATGACCGCGATCGCCAGCAGACCGATCTCAGGCGCCGCAACTGCCATGTTGACAATGTTGAGTGGGTCGAGGAACACGTTCGGGTTGAGGATCGCGAAAAGCAGGAATGCCGCCACCGTGAGGACCAGCATTCGCAGGGTCCCGCGCTCCATCTGGAGGTGGGCCACCAGAGAACGGGTTCGCGAATCCACCTCGTCGTTGACCTTGCCCGGGGTCTTAATGGGGTTCCCCGTTGTGCTCTCTGTGGGGCTCATGCCGCCATGACCTCCTCGTCCGCGTACGCGAAGACCTTCCGTGAGGAGCGCTTGGCGCTTAGGGCCTGTACCCCTACACCGAGGAGCAGGATCGCGCCCACCGCTGCTCGTTGCCAGACAGACGGTATGCCCACCAGGATCAGGCTGTTCTGGATGATCTGGATCAGGAAGACGCCCAGAATGGTGCCGAGGACAGATCCTCGGCCGCCGAAGATGGAGGCGCCGCCCAGCACCACCGCGGCGATGATATCGAGCTCGCTCCCGACGAGGTCCTGCGGGTTGGCGTTGCGCGAGAGGGTGACGTGCATCAGTCCGCCGATGGCGGCGAGGACGCCGACCGCGGTATACAGGATGATCTGTGCGCGTACGACGGGGAAGCCGGCCCGTCGGGCCGCCTCGGGGTCGCCACCGTAGGCGTAGAGGCTGCGTCCCCACATGGTGTGGGAGAGCACCCACCAAACCAGAATACAGAGCCCCGCTACCGGGATCACGAAAACGTGCAGGTTCGCAACCGCGCCTCCCGACGGGATCGAGAGCACGTTGGCGTTCCCGAACCGCGCCATCGCGCTGGGCAGGTCCGCGATGTACTTAGCGCCGATGTAGGCAATCAGCACGCCCTTGAACATCGTGGCGGTGCCGAGGGTCACGATCAGCGTAGACAACCGCAGCTTGGAGATCACCATGCCGTTGATAAGCCCAAGGGCTGCGCCGACGGCGCAGGCGAGGACCAAGAGAACCAAGGCTCCCGCACCTCGCTGCCCCACCCACGCCACGGTGCTGTAGGCGGCGAAGATCGCGATCGCGGTGAAGGAGACGTCGATACCACCCGCGACGATCACCATCAGGACGCCCAGGGCCAGTATCGTGGGCACCAGGGAGCTCCGGACGATCGAGAAGAGGTTCGAGAAGCTGAGAAACTCCGGGTTCGCCAGGGTCATTAGGACGACCAACACCACGAGCACCAGAACGACGACGCCTTCATTGTTGCCGCCTTTGAAGCGGGCCAACAGCTTCCTTGTGGTCATGCCGTCAGCCCATTCTCGATGGCCAGGGCCGTGACATCGGCGCCAGCAATCTCCTGCACGACGTGGCCTCGGCGCACGACCAAGACGCGATGGCAGACGGAGACGAGCTCCGGTACGTCGTCGGACACAATCAGGACGGACATCCCATGGACCGCCTCGGTGCGCAAAATGTCCAGGATCTCCTCCTTGGAACCGACGTCCACCCCCACCGTCGGTCCGTTCAGCATCAAGACAAGGGGTTCGTTCGCCAGCCATTTAGCCAGTACCACGCGCTGGGCGTTTCCTCCGGAGAGGCTGCGTACCGCTGCCGACACGTCAGGCGCCTTTATGCGAAGGGCCGTGAAGAAGCGGTTGATTGTCGAGTCAACCTTCGCGCGGTCGGTAAAAATCCACCACTTCCGGTGCCGGTCGAGGCTTGCAGAGATTGTGTTCTCTGCGATGCTCTTGTCCAGGCACAGCCCCTCGGTGAGGCGGTCTGACGGCACATAGCCGAAGCCGGCGGCGATGGCGTCCGTGATCGAGTGCAGACGAACCGGCCGACCGTCGATCCGGACGGTTCCGCTGCTAGCGGGGTAGATGCCAAATAGCGACTCGACGATTTCCGACCGACCCGACCCGAGCAGACCGGTGACGCCCAGGATCTCTCCCGGCCGCACGTCGAAGGAGACATCGCGGAACGCGCCGGCGAGGGTGAGCCGCTCCACACTGAGTCGCGGAGCGGCTGTCGGGTCGTACTCGTTGAGGTGCCGGCTCTCGATCACGTCACGGCCGGTCATGTGCTTGCTGACGGAGCGTCGGTCGAAGTCCGCGGCTGGCCCGGTGACGACGACCTTCCCGCTGCGGAGCACCGTCAGGTCCTGGGAGACCGCAAGCGCTTCCTCGAGTTTGTGCGTGACGAACACTAAGGCGACGTCTCGCTCGCGAAGTTGGTCGACGAGCGCAAAGAGGGCGGTGATCTCGGCCCGCGTGAGGGCCGTGGTCGGCTCGTCCATGAAGATGACTTTGGCGTCGCTGATCAGGGCTCGGCAAATCGCAGTGAGCTGTCGGTTCGCCACCGATAGCGACTCGACGCTTGCGTCGAGGTCGATGTCCAGGCCGAGCTCGGCAACGATCGCCTCGGCCATCGGGCGGGTCTTCGCCGCGGAGAACAGCCGCTTCCCGGCGCCGACCTGCTCGGTGAGCACGATGTTCTCCGCCACCGAGAGGTTGGGGAAGAGTGAGAAGTCCTGGTAGATAACCTGGATGCCCCCGCGGATGGCCTCCGCGGGCGTGAGGTGGGGGTACTCGTGCCCATCGATGACGATCGTGCCGGAGTTAGGACGCTCAGCTCCACTGATGATCTTGATCAGCGTGGACTTCCCGGACCCGTTCTCACCGGCCAGGGAGTGCACGTGGCCAGCTTGGGCCGCGAACGTCACGTCGTCGAGAGCGGTGACGCCGCCGTAGGTCTTGACGATGTTCCTCGCCTCGAGGACGGGCGGCGGCTGGGTGCCTGCGGACCTGTCCGGGTCTGCCTGCTGCGCGGTCACCCGTTCCTCCTCTTGCTTCAGACGGGACACCGCGGGCCACCCGATGCCCCGTCTCGATCACACGGTCAAAATTTGTACTGGTCGACGTTGTTCTTGTCGACAACCACCGCCGCGTCGCCGGCGAAGGCATTGGTGGTGCCGGCGATCGGCTTCAACGAGTCATAGCCCTTGACCTTCAGGTCCGTACCGGCCTGGATTTTCTTGCCCTCGGCGATCAGCGTCGCAGCGGACAGCTGCGCCTCGCCGGCCAGAGCCGGGTCCCAGAAGAAGATCTTGTCGATGCTTCCGTCACTCAGGTACTTCTTGGCCACGGAGGGGATCGAGGTGCCCATGACGCAGGTCTTATCCTGGAGACCCGCCTCCTGTACCGCCCGGGCGATGCCCGCAACATCGGTGCCAGCGGAGCCCTCGAAGCCCTTGATGTTTGGATATTTCTTCAGAATGGACTTGGCGTTCTGGTAGGCCACGTTCTCGTCCTCCTTGGACTCAATCGGGCCCTCTACACGCTTGACGTTCGGGAACTTCGATTTCGCCTCGGCCAGAGCGCCAGCGACCCACTCCATGTGGGTGTTCGCGGTCAGGCTGCCAACCATTGCGACATACTGGCCCTCGCCGCCCATGCACTTGCCGAGGTTGTCCATCATCTTTGCGCCGTAGGCCTTGTTGTCAAAAGCCTCTATGTCCGCATCGACGTTCGTCATACCGGCGGCCTCGTGGCTAACTACAACGATACCTTTGCTCCGCGCCTGCTTGGCGACGTTCTCGAGTGACTCGGGGGAGTTGGGGACCATCGTGATCGCCGTGGGCTTCTGGGGCAGCAGGTTCTCGACGATCTGCACCTGCTTCTCCGGACTGGCGTCGTCGGCGCCCTCCTGACGGGCGTCCACGCCGGTGCGCTTGGCGTACGCCTTGACACCCTGATCCATGCGGTCGAACCAGCCGACCCCGGAAATCTTTACGACGGTCACCATGGTCATTTCCTTAGGACTCGTCGAGCTGGCCGAGCCGCCCGAGCCGGACGACTTCGGCGTGTCCGTGGTGGTGCCGCAGGCCGCCAGCGTGAGGCATGCAGCGACCGCGACACCCGTAATAACAACCTTCACTGTGGCACTCCTTCGACAGGTGGTGGCCCGATAGGCCTGCGCAGAACATACGATAAACGCGCGCTCCGTTGTACCCCTGATCTCCGATGGTGACCGAGACGTGTCCAAATCGAGCACAAACGCGCAATCAACGCGCAGTAGGTCGGACGGGGGACTAAGTGATCGCTATGTTGTGCACGTGGCACGCATCAACCGGTCTCAGCTCCTGCGAAGGATCCAGGAACGTGGGTACGGAACCGTCGCGGACCTCGCGGCCGAGTTCGAGGTGACCCCGTCGACCATCCGTCGACACCTTGAGGTCCTCCAGCAGCGGGGAGTGATCGAACGCCGCCACGGCGGTGCCGAGGCGGTGACGACGGCGGCCGAGATCCCCTACGCCGCGAAGGAGTCTGAGAGGCACCGGCAGAAGCAGGCGATCGGGCTTGGGGTAGCCCACCGCATTGGGCAGGGTCAGTCCGTCTTCCTCGACAGCGGCTCCACCATGCTCGAGGTGGCGCGGGCGCTGCGTCTGCACATCGGGCTGACGATCATCACCAACGACCTCCGGGTGGCGAACGAGGTGGCGAGCGGTGACTCCTCACGGCTCATCGTCATCGGTGGGGAACGGCTTCCGGCGGTGCACACTCTCTCGGGACCGGACAGCATTCGGCAGATCCAGGAGCTCAGGGTCGACGTGGCCGTGCTCTCCGCCGACGCCGTCGACCCTCATGCTGTGACCAACGCCAGCAGCGACGAGGTCGCTATGAAACGGGCGATGATCAAAAGCGCCCGAGCGCGGTACCTGGTGGCGGACAGCTCCAAGTTCGAGCGCACGCTACTGATCAAGGTGTGCGACCTCCGCGAGTTCACGCTGGGAATCACCGATACGGAGATGGACCCGATCGTGGCTGCGCGCTACCCGATCCCGATGATTCGGGTGCCGGTCAGCAACAATGACGTCACCACCAGGTGAGAGGGTCGGGATGATTTTCATCGGAGTAGATGTCGGGACGGGTAGCAGCAAGGGCGTTGCGGTCGACGCCCGAGGGGAGGTGCTCGTCAGCGTCCGACAAGACCACCGCACGTCGTCGCCTGCACCCGGCTACTTCGAGCATGACGTCGAACGGATCTGGCTGGAGGAGCCGGTGAGCCTGGTCCGCCGGCTGCTTGACGCCCTGAGCTCTGAGCGCGGACGCTTTCCTTCTGAGATTGCGGGAGTGGCGTTCAGCGGCATCGGCCCCGCCGTCGTTCCCGCCGACGCCGGCGGGTCACCGTTGCGGCCGGGGATCTTGTACGGCATTGACACCCGGGCCGTGGTCGAGATCGAGGCCGCCAACCGAGACCTCGGCGAGGCGGCGTTAATGGCGCACTGCGGCAATCTTCTGTCCAGCCAGTCGGTCGGACCGAAGCTCGCTTGGATTCGCAATCACGAGCCGCAGGTGTGGCAGGAAGCCAGGAAAATGTTCTGTCCCCCTTCGTACGCGGTCCACCGTCTGACTGGTGAGTACGTTTTCGACCGATATACCGCCAGCGGTGCCGACCCGCTGCTCGACCTGACCACCGGCGAGTGGTGGGACACCGGCTGGGCCAGTGTGCCGGGCCTGGACGCAATCCAGCGGCCACGACTGGTGGACCCACTAGAGATCGTCGGCACGCTGCACGCAGCCGGCGCGGACCTGACCGGCTTGCCCGTCGGCACGCCGGTCATCGCCGGTACCGTCGACGCGCTCGCGGAGGCCTTCAGTGTGGGTGTTGAGAACGCGGGCGACCTTATGGTGATGTACGGCTCGACTCTGTTCATGATCCAGCTCACCAAGCAGTTTCTTCCAGCTCAGCCGCTGTGGGCGGTCGGCGGGCTGCGCCGTGAGCAACGGGCCCTCGCCGCCGGGATGTCAACCGGTGGCCTGGTAACCAAGTGGCTCGCAGACCGTCTGCGCCAGCCCGTCGAGGACCTCGTTGCGGAGGCGGGTGACGCACCACCGGGCAGTCATGGTCTGGTGCTTCTGCCGTACCTGGCGGGAGAGCGGACGCCTTTCGAGGATCCTCGGGCTAGGGGTGCGTGGCTCGGGCTCGGGCTGCGGCACACCCGCGCCGACTTGGCTCGCTCCGCCCTGGAGAGCGTTGGGTTCGGCATCCGGCACAACATTGCCAAGATGGTCGAGCTGGGAGCCGCGCCTCTCAGGCTGGTCGCCGTCGGCGGTGGCGCGCAGAGCCGACTCTGGCTGCAGGTCGTGTCCGACATCTGCCAGGCTCCGCAGGACGTGCCCGCTCTCACGGTCGGGGCAGCCTACGGCGACGCCCGGATGGTCGCACTTGCCTCAGGATATGACGTGTCCGGGTGGAACCCGCCTGTCCATAGGATCGAGCCGCGGGCTGAGCTGAGCTTGCTCTACGACGACTTATACGACATTTACACGTCGCTCTACGCGCCACTGCGTGAAGCCATGCATCGGCTCAGCGCTTACAACTCCTGAACGGCCCAACGCTTTAGCGGGTCAAGGAGATGAATGGACGACCTACGTCGTGCTCGAACGTACAACGACGACGAACCACGGGATCGCCTACGGGACGAGAGCCCTATGGCGACGGAGTGCCCGTAGTAGTCGCAGGCGTCACGCCCTGCCAAGGAAGACGGATGAGGTTCCCCCCGTGACAGCGGACAGTTGGTCCCGCTTACTCGGCCGAGCGCGGGTGACGCTGTCATGCTGCAAGTTGGCCCGTGTCCAGGCCCGCTTCGTAGTTGATCGGGCTGCACTGACCGTTGCTGGAATGCCGCCACCTACTGTTGTAGTAAACAATCCACCGATCAATTGCGCAATACAATTCCGCCTTTGTTGCGAACGTGTGCCTGTAATAGTATTCATGCTTGAACACCGACCAGAACGATTCCGAACAGGCGTTGTCCCAACACACCCCCGTTCGACCCACGGATTGACGGAGTTTGAATTCGTCACAGACATCGGCGACCGCTCCGCTGGTATATTGCAAACCCCTATCCGCATGAAAGATCGCCCCAGCAACCGCAACACCGCGAGTGGCGACCGCCATTTGCAGGCAGTCGACGACCAGCTCAGCGCGCATATGGTCATCGGCGGTCCAGCCGAGCACCCGCTTGGAATCTTCATCCCGAATGGCGCACAATACACGTCACCCTCGCCGCAGTTCAGATAGACATCCCACGCGGGTCAGGCGGCCTGTTGTGGGTGCTCGTCGACGAGCGGCCAGGCGGTTGATTCGTTCTAGGGTTCTTCGTGTTCCAGGCACCACCAGAGTTTGCCGATGAGTTTGTTCGCGCGGTTGCGCAGTGCGGCGTTGTGCGTGTCGCCGGCCGCTCGGCGACGGTCGTAGTGGGCTCGGGCGCCCGTTGATTTTGTCAGGGAAGCGAACGCCCACCAATGGCAGGCGTCGGCCAGTCGTTTGTCGCGGACCTTGCGGGCTTTGACGTAGCTTGAGCGGCCCGATGCCCTGGTCACCGGCGCGGTGCCGGCGAAGCTGCGCAGCCCGGCCGCGGTGGCGAAACGGTTCCGGTCGTCGCCGATCTCGCCGAGCACCCGTGCGGCCAGGACCGGGCCGAGGCCCGGCGCGGACGTCAGCACAGCCGCGAGCGGATGCGCGTCAAACTGCTTGCTCATCGCCACGTTCAGATCCTCGACCGCGTTGAGCATCGTGCCGATGATGCCGACCAGCGTGGAGACGGCAACCCCCAATGCTCGCTCCACCGGTTCGCTCTGCGCCAACGACGGCACGTGGAACGTGTCTCGGATCCGGTCGGCGAGCCCGGGATCGTTACGACGTCCGACCCGATGCAGCAAGGCGACGATGCGTTTGACGGTCAGCGCGCGGGCCTGGGTGGGGGTCGGGGCAGCGCCGACTACGGCGAGCGCGGCCTTGTGGTTCAAGTTCGGGAACGCCTGCAGCGCTTGAGGATAGAACTCCAGCAGCACTGATCGGAGTCGGCTGGTGGTCTGCTGAAGCGCCCAGATCGCCTCCTTGTGCTGCCGGGCCAGCGCCTTCACCGCCAGCGCGTCCTCCGTGATCGCCGGCAGCGCACGATGCTGGTGACGGTCCGTCCGCAGGATATCGCCGAGCATCGCTGCGTCGTCGGCGTCGGACTTGCGGCCGTACTGGTGAAACCGCTCCCGATAGCGTGCTGCTGCTCGGGGGTTGATCGGATACACGGTGAATCCGGCCCGGGCCAACGCGACCACGAGGAGGTTCTTGTCGGTTTCGATCGCCCCGGGCGTCACGTCCGGTCCGCCTCCATGCTCGGCGATCAGGGCCAGCACTTCGGCGAACCCGGTCGCCCCGGTGTCGATCCGGCGTCTGGCGACGACCTTTCCGTTTTCATCGAGTAAGGCCACGTCGTGGTGACCTTCTGCCCAATCGATCCCGCAGGTGATGCTCATACCCGACCTTTCCCAATCAGCCGACGACGATGGACCGGCGAGCATGCAGATCGAGCGCGGCGACCTAATGGACAGCGCTCGAAGCGCGGCATCTCACCAGCCGATCACCCGACCCGGACCAACCGGCAGGACCACCGTCTATCTTGAAATCTCCCAACAACACGCCGATCCCGTGAATCTGATGGAGTGGACACCTACCAGCAGCTCGCAGAACCAGCCTGACGGATCAGTGATATCTCAGTGGGCACCTGCCGGTCGTGTCGTCGACCCAAGTTCCTCTCACCAGTGCCGACCCACCCATTACGTGATGTCCGACGCCCACACGGCGTCCATTCGGCCCCGGTCGAAGCGGCGGTTCACCAGATCCGGCGGCATCAACGCCGACGGGTCCGCCACCGTCGTGGCCACCCGAAACGACCGTGGACTGATCCCCGCGATGCCGTGAGCTGCCATGATCGCCGCCACCGTCTTCTCCGTCACCGCCACGCCGGCCTCCCGCAGATCGGCGGTGATCCGCGGCGAACCATAGGTTCCACCCGAGTCACGGTGAAACCTACCGATCTTCACCAGCAGGTCCGCGCGGCGCTGCGCAGCGTCGGACAGCTGCGTGCCGGTGGCCCGGTGCCCCAGCTATAAGACCCGGACCCCGAGACCGGCAGATTCGCCGAACATCACATTCTTCGGCACCACAGCACCTTGTTTCGCAGAGTCTGCGCACTCCGCCTCGATGAGTTCGAAGTAAGTCACTTCGGTTGCATCGCAGCAAAGTACGCAAGAATATGCAGGTGATCCTCGCACCCGACGAACCTGCCGTGAGCGGGAAGCGGACGAGGATCCGGGAGGGCCGCCCTGATGTCCACGTTCACGCCGCAAGTTTCGATCCGTCCGATGGGTCACGGCGCCGTTGAGGTGTCAGGCTTGGCGACGAGCTGCTCGATGACTACCTGCGGTTTGTGGCGGCGCGCTGCCGACCCAATTCGGTTTAGCAGCCGGCTATGACCTGAAGGTCTTCTCACGGTGGTGCGCAAGGAACCGGTGCAGGTCAGATGTCTGACATCGTCGAGTTCATTGCTGCGCGAAGGCTCCCCCCGGACCTCACAGCTGCGGTGGGAACGTTCCTAGTCAGACGTGCTTAATACCGTAGGCGCTACTCTCCGGTGCGTGTTGAGCCGTCTATGGTGTCGTGTCGTAGGAGCGAGGCGATGGTCAAATTGCACAAAGGTTCGGCCCGAATGTTGTCGTTCTAAACGAGCCGAGAAAGCGCGGACCTTCTTACACCACTGGCACCTCGAAGGTGCGAGGGCCGCCGACCCAAAGGACAGATTGCCATGGTGAACACCAGGACCGACGGTGCGGCAGGGCCGGTAGTCGACGACGGCGACACCCGGCTACGACAGCTCGGCTACACGCCTCGGCTCGAACGTGGACTCACCACAACGGGCTCGGTGATCCTGACGCTCTCGGACATCACGCCGGCGGGCTCACTCCTTGTCGTCGGGATTGCGGTGGTCGCGTTGGCGGGTACCGGCTCGGTCATTGCCTATCTGGCCGGGGCCGGCCTAGCAGTGATGGTAGGGTATGGCTGAACTCGGCTCGCTGTTCCCCATCGCCGGCGGCATGTACAGCATCGTGGCACGCGTGCTTGGCACCTGGGCCTCGTTCTTGACTTTGTTGAGCTACATAGTGCTAGCGATCTTCCTGCCGGCCAGCATCGCGCTCGGCGTTGGCACCTACGCGAACTCGCTGAACTCCTCGATCCCTGTCAACCTCACGTCCGCGATCGCGATGGTGGCAGTCACCGGACTGGCGATGCTCAAGATTCACGTCAACGCGCTGATGACTGCGCTGTTTCTCGCACTTGAGATGGTGGTCATCGTGGTGATCGCGGTCGCCGGCTTTTCGCACCCGGCTCAGAGCGTCTCGACATTTCTGCATCCGCAGGGTCTGGTCAACGGGCAGCTGTCGTCGTTCACCACCGGTGCCGTCGTCGCGGCTGTCGCTGTCGCCCTACAGTCGGTGAACGGCTACGACGCGGCCATCTCGTTCGCGGAGGAGACCAAGGGCCCGACACGCAACGTCGGCAAGGCGGTGCTCTACTCCTGCCTCATCGGGGTTGTGCTCGAACTTGCGGCCTTCCTCGGCGCGGCGTTCGGCGCACCCGACCTCAAGACTTTTCTAGGCTCGAGCACCCCATTGACCTATGTCGTCGAGCAGCGCTTCGGACACACGGCGGCCACAATCCTGACCATCGGTGCGGTCATCGCGTTCTTCAACGCCTGTCTGGCGATAACCCTCCAAATGGCTCGGGTGTTGTGGGCGAGCGGACGAGACAGGATCTGGCCGGGACCGGTGAGCACCGCACTGAACAAACTACTTCGATCGACCGATGCGCCATGGGTCGCCACGATCTTCGTCGGCCTGTTCGCCACTGTGCTGTGCTTCCTGTCCAATGTCGTTGCCGTGGTGACCTTCGTGTCGGTATTGACGATCGCGATCTACGTCTTCGTCGGCGCCCCCGCGATCGTCAGCCGGATACGGGACAAGGGCTCGCCGCGGACGTTCCGGATGCCGCTTTTCCCGCTGCCGCCCCTGGTCGCGATCGTCGGCGCCGTGGTGGCACTCAGCCAGCAGACCACGCGCGATCTCCTCATCGTGGCAATCATTTACGCGGCGGGTATCGCCTACTACTTCATCTACCTGCGGTCCAAAACAGCTGCGATGGCTGCACTGCGTGCAACCGGAGTAGACACATGAACGACCGGGACGCTGACATCGCCCACCTGATCGACCGGCGCGACCTCACCGTTCCCAATGAGGACCGGGCACTCCTGTTGGAGTATTGGGAAAGGATCCGCACTCTGCGCGCCGTAGTCGATGAACGCCTGCTCATCGGCAGCGAGATCGCGGTGACCTGGAATGCGGTGAACCCCAATGGCCACTGAGCTCGCCGCACTGTCCATCACAGAACTCTCCACGCTGATTGCGTCCGGGGACGTTTCACCGGTCGCGGTCACCGAATCTGCGCTCGCCGCGATCGATGCGCACGACGATCAGCTCAAGGCATTCATCGACGTCTACCGCGAGAGCGCCCTCGCCGACGCGAGGACCGCGCATGCCGAGCTGGTGTCCGGGCACCGTCGCGGCCCTCTGCATGGCATCCCTACCGCGGTGAAGGACAACATCTACATCAGCGGTAAGCGGACGACAATGGGCTCGAAGATCCACGGCGACTTCGTACCCACCGCCGACGCCGGCGTCACTACGCGGCTGGCCCAAGCCGGCGCGGTCGTCGTCGGGAAGACCAACATGCACGAATACGCCCTCGGTGGCACAACCGACAACCCGCACTGGGGTACCTGCCGTAATCCTTGGGACATGACGAAGACCCCGGGTGGGTCCAGCGGCGGATCGGAGGCCGCTCTAGCAACCGGCATGGCAGCGGCCGCGCTGGGTAGCGACACTTCAGGATCTATTCGCATCCCGGCAGCCATCTGCGGAATCGTCGGGCTCAAGCCGACGTACGGGCGGGTGAGCAGATTCGGTGTCTTCCCAGAAGCCTGGACGCTCGACCACGTCGGTCCGATGACTCGTACCGTCCGAGACGCCGCGCTCGTCCTGGACGTGATCAGCGGCTACGACCCACGCGATCCGAGCTCACTTAAACTCCCTTCCACCAGGACGGCCGACGCGCTGCGGCACGGCTGCGATGGCATGGTCATCGGCATAGAGGAGGAGTTCTACTTCACCGGGATCGACAACGCGATCGCCCAACTCGTGCACGACGGCATCGAAGCGCTCCGCCGACTAGGTGCGACAGTGCAAAAAGTGTCGATCCCCGGGCTCGCGGACACCGAGTTCGCGTTGACGGTCATCGACACATCTGAGACCAGCACGGTGCACCACACGAACCTGCGCGACCGTCCCGAGGACTACGGCAACGATGTGCGGCTCCTACTGGAGTGCGGTGAGCTCCCGTCAGCGGTCGACTACCTCGAGGCGCAACAGCTCCGCCGATCGCTGCAACGCGAGGTGCACCGCACCTTCGAAGGCATAGACGTCCTCATCGGGCCGACCCTAGGCAGTCGCCCACCGACGATCGGCGAAGACACCGCGCTGGTCAACGGTGAACCGGTCAACGCCATCGACAGCATGATCCGTCTTGTTGGACCAGCCAGTCTGCTTGGCCTTCCATGCCTCTCGGTGCCGTGCGGAGTCCTCGACGGGCTACCAGTAGGCCTGCAGATCATCGGGCCCGCACTAGGCGAGCAGGCGGTACTCGACGTCGGAAACACCCTCGAACAGACCAATCCGCTCGACGGGCACAAGCCAACTTCATACCTGACCTGACCTGGACCCACGACGCCGGGAACCGTCAGAACCGAACAATGCGCCACACGCGCAGCCCACCGGAAGAAACCGCCGGGTGATTCAGCCTTGATCCACCGCGACGGGTGTAGTTGATCTTGGAATCGCGTAGTTGATCTTGGTCCGCTTGAAACCTGTTGCGGGCAGGGGGTGATGGCCCGATCTGTGGTCGGTGTGTCCGGGCGGTGTC
>JAABUL010004444.1_pt1 | contig 18791 bp, 26 predicted proteins | sample 5559151 | NCBI WGS metagenome assembly JAABUL01 (sample SAMN10711876, study PRJNA513368) | rock metagenome | isolation source: Antarctica rocks | place: Antarctica: Victoria Land, Pudding Butte sud | reverse complement strand
TGTGCGGCCGCTGCCACCTCAAGACCGGCATTTCAGCGCGCTTTGACGAGGAGACGCTGGCGCGGCTGGAGCGGGAGGGCTCGTTGCAGCTGCCGCACCGGGCAGACCCTCAGATACGCCTGCACATCATCACAGCATTGTGTAAGTGGCATGCTGGGGGGTATGACAGTTGGTGGTGGCTGGGTGCAGAAAGCATGTGCGATGAGTAATGCAAGGGGCATGCGATATTGACACCAGCAGCACATCATGCATGGCCCAGGACGTCCGGCCGCATGGGTGGCGAGACACCTAGCCATTCCTTTAGTCCGCCATAGCATCTATGTGCGCACACTGGCCTTGGATTTGCCAAGCATACTCCCCTCCAGGCCTTCAAACGCCCCCCAAGAGGGTTGTAGTAGGTAGCAGGCAGAGAATGTCGAATGGGGCGGATCACAAAGGTAGTTCAAAGAGTCCAGCAGCAAGCCCTCAAGGCGCAGCGTGTCGGTCAGTATATGTAAAGAGAGGGTAAAAGGAAAGAATTTATTCAGTAGTCAAGCAGCAGGCCCTGGCGGCGCAGTGTGCTGATCAGCTGCAGATTCCTGAGAACATGTTAAGGAAGAATCTGAAAAGGAACATTTGAGTCTTAAGAAAAGGTCTCTGAGGGACGCACCACGAAGCAGTAGTCGAGCAGCGCGCCCTGGCGCCGCAGCGTCCCTGTCAGCTGCACGATTTTGCCAAATTTGCGCAGCAGCAGCCGGTCGGAGTCCCGGAATGCAAACTGCCGCCGCAGGGCGCCGCCGGACCGCACCAGCTTGTTCGTGCCCACCACGGGGATGGTGCCTGCTGGTGCAGCCAGGACAGCATGAGGCCGCTGTGAATGTGCCCAAGCAAATTGCAAGAAAGCATTGATCAGAGGCGCAACCGCCACCTTCCGCTGATACGCAGATCTGCCAGTGCGCGCCAGGAGCCGGTGCACTCAAGTGCGCCCTGGCAGAGCTGGCGGCACACATGCCAATGGGCAGTAGACATGCGGCTTGCAGGAAACTCGGACAAACAGCTGGTGGTGACAACCTGCCTATCATCGGTGGTAACTGATGCAATTCACCGATCCCGAAGCCTAACCAAACAGTACGTAGAAACGAGCAAGCACACCGTCCAGGCGGAGGGAAGAGGCGATGTACGACTTTGATGTCAGGAACGGCAGGCTGCTGTTCCTGATGGCCAGGTGCAGTACGACCAGCGACTTCTTGGGGTTGATGCACCGCACGGTGTTCTTCTTGTTGATGTTGCTGCGGATGAAGGCCGGGATGATCGCGGGCGCTGCAGCACGAAAGGGAAGGGTCAGGCGGCGTCAGATAGGCGATGGGACCATTATACCGCCACAAACACCTGTCATCATCGACTGCGTCACTGAGCGGCCTCGCACGCCGCTGGATGGCGGCGCTGGCAGGCGGACCGCTTTAGTTCTGCACAAGTAGGTTAAAGGCGGCGAGTCACCAGCAGAGGATTTGATGAGAGGAGGCAGGGTGGGTGAGAACTCACTGCAAACGGTCGAGCGGCTGGACAATGTTGTAGGCGGGTAGCAGACGGTGCTGGCGTTGGAGAACTGCTTGAAGGGGCTCGCCCGCGACACGCATTTCTTGCAAGTGCCGTCGCCCGCGCGGTACTCGCTGCTCCTGGGGCACAGCCGGGCCGCCTTCGTGGGCTTCTTGGTCGGCTTCGCAGTAGGCTTCGTGGGCGTCTTGGTGGGTGCAGCTGTCGGCTTTGCTGGAGGCGGCGCTGCTGTCGGCTTGGCCGGTGGGCTTGGGACGATGGCGGCAGGCGGGGGCGATCTTGCGGTCGATGGCGGTGGCAGGCTGGTTCTGGAGGGAGGCGGCGGCGAGCCTGCAGTCGATGCCGGCGGCGGACTGCTGGCTCTGGGAAGAGGCGGCGGCGACCTAGCTGCGGCTGCGGGCGGCGGCGAGGAGGTTGTGGCAGTAGTGGGCGGCGGCGATGTGATTGTGGCAGCGGGTGGTGGGCTGGTGGCGGCAGCGGGCGGCGGGCTGGTGGCTTGCGGAAGAGGCGGCGGCGAGCTGCTGGCAGCCACCTTGGGCGGCGGGCTGCTGACTACCACTGGAGGAGGCGGCGGGCCGGTGGCGGCCTTTGGCGGCGGGCCGGCTGGTGGCGGGTTGCTCTGGCAGTCTGCTCCCATCATCGACACCGCCAGCAGCGCAGCGATCACGACCGTCGCCTTCGTGTTGTATGAGAGGCCTGTAACCACAATGATCAAACACAAGTCAGGTGATTGCCACATTTGCCCAGTACACATACCTCGAAGACAGATCTGGTCTAGACATCGGAGCTCCACAAGGGTCCAATAAACAGCGGAGGCCCGCATGCGCCTGGTATTGAGATAAATGCAATTTTCAGCCCACGAGTTCACGTCGTGCAAACGCGATGCGTCGCGCAACCGCCAAAGAATACAAATGTCCGTCGAAGCATGCACGTGCACGGCGACTCGTCGGTCGCGCATGTGGGTACATCAGCCAGGAACAGAGCGCACGGCAGGCCAGGAATGCGGAAACGCAGGAATATGCAATAGAATCGGAGCCCACTGAGTCACGGCGACGGAGCGTGCACCGCAGTAAGCCGCTGAGTGAAGGGCCGCTCGTGCGCACGGCAACCCTCTATGCCGCATGGCAATCCTCTATTGGCCCTGCTTGTTTGAACTGAAATTTCTAGTAGACCGGCGGTGAGCTTTGAGGTCTCTACTTGAAGAACAATGAAGGCGTCTGGGCTCGACTCGACTTGGACTGCCTTGCACGAGAATAACGGGCCCTCACCTTAGTGCGTTGGTGAAGAACGTGCCGCTTTGACGACCGCACGGCAGCCGCTGTAGTGGCGGATCTGGCAGTCTGCTTCGGGACTGTGGAGTCGTGGTCTCTGCGGAGCGGACGAGAGTACGTAGGTGCGAGAGGCTCTGATCACATCATGACGGCAGCGAAGGGCCAGAACTGTTGACAAGGGGGATCAAGAACGGGGGAGCACCTCTTGATCCCCCTTGCTGTTGATTCGTACAACTCGTGGCACACCTGGAGTTGTACCGGTGAAGTGGTGCAAAATTGTATCACACTGCCTGTAGTTGTACCGGTGACCTGGTCCAAGCCTGTTTGCAGACCACTCCTGGCAGACAGACCTCTTCTGCACCGCGATGCTGGTTGGTCCATCTCAGCTCAATTATTCCTGCTGGCGAGTGCGCGCGCACCGGCATCTGCTTCGCTACTTCAGCAGCAGCGGCCGACTAGACGGGCAAAACACAGACCAGTCAGCACTGTCTAACGAGACAATAACGCGTCATCGTAAACATACTAGGTGCACATACTAGGTGCTGAACTGGCTGGACCATCACCAGACCAACGCCATACTGCCGCTCACGCTCTATCACATTTAACTTTTCGCTCCTGCACACCCGCGCTCGCATGCACTGTCTCCCTCTTCATCCCTTTCCTGGTCCCCGCGACGCAGCGCCATGGTCGCCGGCCGCATGCGCAGTGCCGCCAGTGTTGAATCCATCTCCCGCATTGCCTGCTGCATGGCCGCTGCCGCTGTCAGCGCCGTCTCCGGGAGGCTTCTCAGCCTCGCCGTCAGGATCGGCCTCCTCGAGCTTCTCGACAAGAACCTTTACCTGCAGAGACTTGACGTGTGTGAGAGTGTGCATGTTGCCGACCCTGCACTGGCAGTGCACAGCCGGCTGCGAGTTGCGCCACGCCTGCTGCTTCAGGGCGTCGGAGTCCTGTCATCACGTACTCGATGTACAGATCTGTTCAACACTGGAAAACACATATCTCAGATCTTACCTGCTGCTTCAGGGTGTCGGAGTCGATGCCGACTCGCTCCGTGCCGCTCCGCAGCGCTTTGAGCGCCTGCGCCGCCCGCCGCCGCAGCGGCGTGCTGCTGCCCTGTCACCGCACAATGTATGTACATCATTCATAACACACTTGAGCACGCGCGCCGCCCGCCATTGCAGCGGCGCGCTGCTGCCCTGCACCGACAATGTGTCTGATAATAATCCACGCCTCAGTCGCAGATCGTAAACACCCTTCAGCGCCTGCGCAGCGCCTTACGCGCCTGAGCCGACAGCTGACCCATAACTGCACAGCGCAGTCCTGTGAGACGTGCGACTGCTCCAGGAGAAGAGTGCAGGTCTGCCTTACCTGTGCGTAGTGGTGCGGGCAACGCCAGCGGGCTCCAAATCATCGAAACCAGGCAAGCAACCCACCTTACTGACCAGCCGGGCGCCCAGGCTGGTCTTGCCACCATCCATTGGCGCCGAAAGGCCAAGGCTTCAAAGCGCGAAGAAGGCACCAAAAGAAACGAAGGTGTCAGTAGGATGCGCAGCCCACCTTGTGGTCCAGCCAGCTGCTCAGGTCACCCTCGCCGTCGTCCACTAATGCGGACAGCGCGCGGCGGCCGCCCGAGCGCAGCGACGCGCTCTGCCGCTGCCAGAAGTCTGCCTGCAGCCACTCCTCCGATGGCACCACCTGCCGCGCAAAGCCCACCGCGCCCTCCTGGGCAATGTCCCTGTACGAGATAGGGAGGCGAGGTTAGGAAAGATACTATGACGAGCGGCTTAGTGTGGCGCCCTGCCGCTTCCTTGAAGTCGGCTTGCAGCCACTCCTCGGCCGCCGTGCAAAGCCCACCGCGCCCTCCTTGGCGATGTCCCTACACGCGTGGCCAGACACACGTATTTGCATTTGGAACGAGCACATTGCAGCCCCCATGCCATACGAACGGCGCCCACAGCGCCGCGCCAAGCCCTCCGCGCCCTCCTGGGCCATGTCCCGGCAGGTGGGCCAGCTGAGCTTGTGCAAAGCACGATCTAAATGAAAACACAATCCGATCTGAAGCTTTCCTGGTGGCATCAGTCGCCGCGCCAAGCCGCTCCCTGCTTGACGGCGTGCATGCACACTGCACGCGCCGGCAGGCAGTGAAACCCATTACAGCTGGCGAAGGGCGGCCGCTGCCAGCCCGCTGTCGGTGGCGCAGGTCAAAACGCGATATCCTGTTGCGCGCATCACTGATGCGCATCCGTGTACTTCCAGGCTAGCAGGAAGCGCGCACCTGCGTTCCTAAACCCTAAACCCTAAATAGCTGGGCTCCCAAGTGGTGAGGCCTTGCCCAAGATGTCCATAACATCACCGACAGACATTATTCACATTGATATCAAATTCTTACTAAGAGTCGCCCACCTGCGCTCTTCCAGGCCACCAGATAGTGACCCTCGTCCGGCAGGCCCGGCGCGTCAGGTCCCACCATGCCCCTTAAAAATCAAGGCGGTTGTCTACAGAAAAATGCACACGGAGCTGCCTGAAAACGCGCCGCACCTGCGCTCTTTGAGACGCTTCAGGTACTGCCCCTCCTCCGGCAGGCCCGGGGCATGGGGGCCCACAACCCCCAGGCTCCAGCCGCCGGCGGCAGCCAGCGTCAGCACGACGCCCATTATGACGGCCTCCGTGGTGTACAGCCCGGCCGCCTCGCCCAGCTCTGCAAACATTGTCATCCGGAATCTGAGCGCAAAGACCTTTCTTGGCACGCCTGTGCCGGCTGCGCCCAGCATATGCTTAATGCCTGTTACGGTGGCCTCTGTGGTGTGCCGCCCCGCCGCCTCACTCATCTCTGCAGGTCGGAAGCTGGAACGAACATTCTGAGTTTGTTGTTGCTTCTTGGCGGCGCACAGTGCAGCCGCGTCGCCTCGCCCGGCTTTGCAGGAATTTGAATCATGAAAGTCACATCTCCCTGATTGCACAGATTTCCAGTCGCATGCCCATGACGGCCACCTCTGTGTTGTGAAGCCCTGCCGCCTGGCCCAGATCCGCTTGCGACGACGCTGAGAATCCCACGACAAGACATCATGCGCTGACATGCTGCCTCGGGAGACCCATGGGCAGGGTTTCCAGCTGGCGCAATGCGCTGTTGCTAGTTTTCAACTTGGAGGCACACCCTGGAGGACGTTGTCCAGGCTGACGCCGCGCGCCGCCCAGCTGCGGGAGTAGGCGCCTATGAAGGCGTACAGCAGGCTCCAGAAGCCGCGGCCCGCGGCGGTGCCCGCCAGGAACGCGCCAAAGCCGATGGGCGTCAGCCCCAGGAAGTAGCTGATGGCGCTGCCGAGGTCGACACAAGGACATGGTCAAGGAATCGGCTGGCTTACAAGCGCATAAAGTGCAAGTGAAAAATTGTGACAAAGGTGTGCTCCGCAGCCAACGAGCATCAGCCCCAAGAAGTAGCTGATGGCCCTGCCGGCAATGGAAAGCGCAAGTGTAAGAGTGCGCAGCCCTGAGACCCTGGTTCTGAGTCGGAGCAGCGGCGATCACTGCTGGTCAATGCTGCGGATGGTCTGAGTCAGGGACGGCAGGACACTGCTTTGCAAAATGTGAACAGATTGAGGGGCAGCTGGAGAGTTCACCGGAAGGGGGCGAAGGGCGTGATGCGCAGCAGGGAGATGACGGTCGCCTGCTGCAGGCTGCTGCCGCTGTCGATGACGCCCTGCGGACAGTCTGTCGACTGCTTGGGTGCTGCTGACTGCCTCTGAGGGTCGCACAAGCGATGCAAAGTACAGCAGCGGCTTCTCCGAAAACAGGCTCGAGAGCACATGCGCTACCAGGCGGCCCGTCCGCCACATCCACCCACATGCATTGGCTCTAAATCCCATCCCGTTCACTGCTGAAGGCGAGAGCTGGACACCTCTGCACAAGCTGAGATGTGTGCGGCGAGCACAGTTTCCTTCAGCATACCTTGACGCGGTCGTACACAGTACGGAAGGTACCGCTGGAGTCCTCCTTCTCGATGGACTGCAGCAGCGCCGAGGGGCCCTCGTCCCGGCGCGCCTTGACAAATGTAACCGCCGCGGCGGCGGTGTAGCCCGCCAGGTTCAGGGCCGCCCCCTGTGTGCACCGAAAGTCCGTGCCCTTCAAGACTCGTTTTTGTTTGGGTTTCGGGTGTTACTGCAGCATTTGCTTGTACTCAGTGTCGTGCAGGTGGCATGCACAGATGCAGGACCCGCCACACCATGGGGCACACTGTGCTGAGGGGCACGATGCCGAAGGGCATGACGCCTGCTGCAAAGCTGTCGACAGGACCAGGCACACTACGTCGTCAGGGTTCCAGCAGCTGACCTGGAAGGGGCCGAAGAGCAGGCCCGCCAGCAGCGACACCCACAGCCGCAGCCGCGTGACGCCGGACAGTACGCCGAAGATGGATTTGAAGGGCTGCGGCGCGAAAAGCGGCAGCAGCTCCAGCCCCGCGACGCCTGCGGCATACAGCGCCGGCGCAGCGCCGCCCAGCGACTGCGTGTCCTCCTGCGTTGTATCATGGTTGAGAGTGTCTGGCGCACATGGCGACATGAGTGTGTGTCATGCAGGCAGCGTTCAGCGCCAAAGCGCTGCCGCCCAGCGACTGCGTGTCCTCCTGCAATTTGCATGCGTTGTGGATTTTGCAGTTCCCAAGACTACATGGATAGCAGCAGCTGTGCGACCCACTATTATTGCCGCCACAGGGCGACGATGACGGCTTGTCGGCGACATGGCTGGAGTGAGCGTGGTCGCTAAAACCTGGGGATCTCACCAGGAGGAAGCGCAGCAGGCTGGCGCTGGCGGACTCAGAAGCCCCTCCGCGCGCTGACTGCTGGCCGCTGGCGTCGCCCGCCGCCGCCTCCGCCGCCTCTGCCCACGCATGTGGCAGCAGCACGGCGGCGACGCCGACACAGACCGCCAGCAGTGCCGCCAGCAGCACAGCGTCATGCTGGCTGGCTGCCGCCAGGAGGCCAGAGACTGGGCGCCCCTCTGCGAGCGTGACGGCAACTGTCAGGGCAGGAAAATGCTTATGGGTGACAATGCACGCTGTCGATTCAGCACATTGTGCGAGGACTGAGCACGGCAAACATGCTTGCGTACCTGAAGATGATTCTGATGCACTGCTGGAATGCCAGCGACTTGCTTGACCTGCCTCAGAGCGTTCAGTGTGCCCGCTGTCGCCGCTGCAGCCGCCGAGACACCCGCAAGCGCCGGTGCTGCGAGGTGGTGGGTGTGCACTGTGCCGCCTGTGCAACTGAGAGGCGCCGCCGCCGCTCAGGCGTAGTGCTGCTAGGTACTTGTGCTGGCTGAACGGCTGGCAGCGGCTGTTGCTGCGGCAGCTGATCGTACCGATGCATGTTGCGGCGCAACTTCGCGTGTTGGTACCGCTGCAGCGCGCTCTTGACTGAACAGGTCTGCGGACTTGCGCGCTGTACAGTGCTGGAGAATCTGCACGTGCGTGTCCGCTGGTGGCTCTGAGCACTGCCCACGGGCTCGCCATGCGCTCTGCAAGCGTTTGCGGTGGGAGTGAACTCCTGCCAATAGGCTCAGCTCATGCCGAACAGATGGCGAGCATTGTGATCAAAGACTCATGCCCTCTACTATAGAGGCTCTGAGTACACTGAACTGGGACTGATAGCCAAGATCGAGGTTTCAGGTCAATTGATGCCTCGGAAATTGCCTGCTTCACCTCAGTGATGCTCGCCGTTCGGCTGCGCAATGTGAGCTGTGCGAGGTGATCAAGGCCCTGAGACAGCGCAGCGAGCGAAAGGTGACTGCAAAAGGCCGGAGGCACTCAGGCTGCAACTGGCTTGCTGCTGGGGCACGTGCATTGTTCGGCGGTGCCAAGGTTCTGGCTTTTGTCGCTTGACTCGTGTGCACAAGCCAGGACACAATTTGCAGTCAGCTTCAGCCGTGCTCATCAACGCCATTTTCGCTTGTCATCAGGCGCAGCGAGCTTCTTCGAAAGTTCGCAGATCGACCTCCGGAAGACAGATCGCCAGTGCGTGGCCATTGGACGAGAGCTGCTGAATCTCAGCAAGCTGATCTCACCCATTCAGTATCTATGGTGGACCTACGCCACCCCATAGCCCAGTGGGCCTGGCAGGACTTCCTGAACGAGACTCCACAGGACCGTGTGGAGCGGGCGCTGGCCGACAAGCCCCGCAAAACGCCTGAGCAGATCGAAGAGGAGGAGGAAAGGGCCGCTTACAACAAGCGCAGCGCCGACGTGTGGTCCGCCGCCGCCGTCGCGTATGCAGCGGAGATGCACGGTGTTGTCAGCGAAGCAGATGAGGCGGACCATGGCGCAGCCAGCCTGCTGACGCCGCTGGTGGCACACTTCGTGCAGCTCGTGAGGGATTCGCTGGAGGGCACATTCGCTCGCCAGCCCAAAGTGCTGGATATCGCTAGCGGGCCCGGCGAGCCGGCGCTGTCGATTGCGCTGGCGGTGCCTACATGCGCGGCGCTGGCAGCGGACATCGCGCCCGGCATGGTGGAGGAAGCCGACCGGCGATCCTTTTATCGGCACGCTAGGAATCTAATGTAAGCACAAATCTGGAGCTTCGAGTGCGACATGGCATGCATCTCGAGGTGCAGCTGGTTGTTGCCTGAATGCGTTGCCGCTCTACGAACCGCTCCCGCCGCGGCAGCATCCACGGCAGCCATGCCGGTACAGCAGCGCATGTTGCTGACATCCTCTAGGTCTCACACTCTCTCGCCAACTTCTTTGAACGAACAATCGTCCTCTGCAGCCCCACACTGCTGGATGGCGAGCAGCTGGACGAGTTGCCGGACGCCAGCATTGACGCCATCACCTGCTGCAATGGCCTGGGCTTCATGCACGACCAGAAGAGGCGCGGTGTGGAGAACAGCTGCTTGCCGTCGTGCTGCGGCGTGCAGATTGTGGACAAATCTCACCGCGCCGGGCTCATGCGTGTGCCTGATTGGCATGATGTGCATTTTGTCATGTGATGAGTAATCATGCCTTGCACAGGGCGTTGGCGGGGTGGCATCGCGTGCTGAAGACGGGCAGCTTGATGGCAGCAGCAGGTTTGCAGTGGCTTGCGGTGAAAACACAGATCCGATGACTCGACAGGATGTTGCTTCAGAGCGTCAGAGAAGTCACGCCATGCCGCTAACCAAATATTTTCATGTCAGTAGCAAAACTGCTTGATCCAGTTTGCTGGCACTTGCAGTGCCAAAGGCGGGAGCAACGCAAACCGCAGAGTTGGAGCGCACAATGCTGGCAGCGGTGGCGCCTGGTGAGACGCTGCACGCGCCATTGCGCAGCTTTGGCAGCACGACTGAGCTGGTGCAAGCCATCGAGGCAGCGAGGTTCAATGACGTCCAGTGCCGGTGAGCGTTGCGGAACCTGCGCGCAACCCTGGTGTGCATTTGCCGATTTAAAGCTGCACTTTGCAGCTGCAAGGAGGTCCTGTTGAACAGCGTCGCGTCCCAAATACCTTGAAAATCACTGACCGGCTCATCCTGCATGATCTCCGAGCCCTGCTGCGCCCAGGGACGTGCCGGTGGCCATGCGCATCGCCGCCGAGCAACTGCCAGCGCTTCTCAAGGCTAGCCCGCTGGCGTATGGACTGCTGCAGCGGCTGCATGACGGCGGGCGGTCCGGCATCTTCCAGGCATGCGATCTCCCGCAAAACGCTGACGTTGTGATGCTGATTTTCGCATCCACTTCTGATGGACTGAATGCACCAGGTACCAGAAGGGAACGTAATCTGTGCGGACGACTGCTCACATTCCCTGGAAAGTTGGCGTTGCAGGAGGCAGAAGACGCCTTGGCCGCCGCAGCGCGACAAAAGGGCTGGGTCCAGGACGACGGCAGCGTCGCCCTGACAGACGTCTACACCGTCATCACTGCCACCAACGGGGAGCACGAGGACAAAGACGCAGACTACACAGCCGGGTTCCGCAAGCTGCTGGAGAAGAGCCGCGAGTGGGCGGTCGCTCCCCGCGCCAACGAGGGCACCCAGACGTAATCTGATACATAAAACTATACAGAATAGTGAAGATACCTGTTTAGACCATTGGAAAGGAGTGGGACCTGTTCTATCTGTAGGTGAAGTCCGTGCGCGCTTCGCATGCTTCAAGAAAGGGTGGCACCGCGGCTGAATTGATGCCCACAGCAAAGGCAGTGCAGAAAAGCTTACATGCTAGTCAATGTGCACGTACTTGCGCCTGTGCACATCAACGGGAGCACATGGTGACACGCGCTGATTTTTGAAAACCCTATCGACGTGTGGCGCGCGTCCCCGTTCAGCCGCCATCCCATCCCCAGCAGAGTTGAAAACTGTCGCGTCCCGAACAAGTGGGCCAGTGAGATGAGTTCTTCACACAGCTCTGCAGTGCACAACTTGCACCGCAACGCTTCAGAAAGCACGTTCTCCAGCGGGCGGGCGGCATCGCAAAGCGTACAATCGGTATGGCACACCCACCACAGGCGCAGCAATGCACAGGCTGCGCAGACCGCTGCTGCCCAGTACAAAGCCTCGCTGACCGATCTGTGGAGCGCGTCAGGGGCAGGCTGCTACACAGAGGAGCACGCATCGATTCTGTACCCGCTGATCAGCCACTTTGTGGAGCTGGTCCACCAGAAGCTGAGCACGAGCGGCAACGCGGCTGTTCTAGATGTCGCTTCAGGCGGAGGCCAGCCTGCCTGCTCAGTCGCCAGGGCGTTGCCTGGCTGCCAGATCGTCGCGACCGACCTGGCGCCGGGCATGGTGCATGAGGCCCGGCGCCGCGCGGAGCTATACAAGCTGACCAACTTTAGGTGTGCTAGCACAGCGGCGCATGTCACTATGCGCATTGTACGCCTGTGTGCCGCTGTCCTGCATGCAATGATCGATGCGAAGACGAAGATCTGGCTGCTTGATGAGGTTCATTCACACTTGCAGGGCTGTTGTGGCCGACGCGGAGCAGCTGCACATGTTCCCGTCAAGCAGCTTTGGCGCGGTCACCTGCCTGGCGGGATTGATGTTCTTCCCAGACCACGAGAGGTATGCAAAGCGTCGGCAGTCGCTCGCAGAAGTGACGAAGCTTCAGTGACTGATCATTTTGGGTCGGTGTCATGCTGATATGTGCTCTTGACGGAGCACAGGGCACTTCGGGAGTGGCGGAGGGTGCTGGTGCCTAACGGCCTCCTCGTCGCAGCAGGTCAGCAGAGTTGGCTTATTGCAGTCATGCGCACGGTGCATGCTTGCGTCGATCGTTCGCAGCCTACCTCTGCACCGGACAGCTGCCCACAATGTGATCGCTCCGGTTCCTGCACCTGATACAGACGCCTTGAACAGCCGCCAACTCTTGGCTGCCGCTGCAGTCACGGGGACAGCCGACCAGATGCAGGTGTCCGATCTGGTGGGCCCCATGCTCAACGTGCTGCAACCCGAGCACAGGGCGCTGTGCATCGCCAACCCGCGGCCGTTTGGCGGCGTCGCCCGGCTGCTGCGCTCCGTCGCGCGAGCCGGCTTCCTGGACGTGCGTAGCAGGTGAGGTTGTGTCACAGCCTGACAGGGTTTTTACACACATGCGCAGTGCTGTGGTGCCGCATGCTCAACCTACACTTCGCCGAATTCTAACAGCAACTGCAGGTCTCGTCTTGCTGTGGCAGCGGCAGGATCGCTCAGATTACGTTACACTGTAGGCCTTATTGGTGCCATGCTCTTGTCGGCAGGGAGTTCAATCTGGCCATGCGCATTGCGCCGGGTCGGACTGCCGAGTTCGTCCGAGCAAACCCTGTGCTGGCAGAGGTCCTGCCGCGGGTGTCCACCACGGACGCGCACGACATTGTGCAGGTGCCTCCATGTTTGTGCACGAGACGCATCTGTGCAGCGCACGTCATGCTTGTTCCACCCTGCTGTTGCAGTGTGCCGTTCTGCGCGCGCAAGCAAAGCTGAGACTCTGCCCTGGACTGCAGGCGGCGGAGTCGCGACTCATCGCCGCTGCGCAGCAGTGGGGCTACTGGCGCCAGGACGGAAGCATCGTACTGGGCACGAATATACACACCGTCATTACGGCGACCGCTCCGTAGATTTTGACTCGGCCTTCTCTCTCGCAGCCGCTTGCGCAGAGAGCGACAATAATGCAACCATGGCGGTTCCAAGTGCGGCAACGGAACCAGTGCTGGAAATCGGAGTCTTCTACTGCAACAATGCGCGCATTTCGCGCACGATGCAGCATCTGGGGGTTGATATGTGTGCACTCCGGCCGCCCGATTTGCAAGAGTTATGAGAAACTGGTCACGGTCATATAGATATATATGAGAACTCTGTACATAGTCAACATTGATCCAGTTCTCATATATGTAATTATTTATTCATACGAGTAGCTATACATATGGTTATAATTACGGGAAGGAATGGGAAGTTGCCGTCAGACGAGAAACTTCAATCACAGCTACATTAGCGTCTTCATTGTGTTGCAAAGCAATCGACACGTTGCCCTGCACCAGCGCATCCTCCGCTGAAAGAGTTGACAGTTCAACTCCGCGCTGCTCTGGCGAGCACAGCGGCGGCGGCGGCGCGACGGCGGCGGCAGCGGCAGCCGCTGCTGCCAAACAAACGGCTGCCAAACACCAATGAAGATTCACGTACATTGCATTCGTCACATGAATCATCTTGCTTACCCGGCCGAAATGTGCGATCCCAGATATCTGGGATCGTGATCTGGGATCAGATCATGAACGTCATCAAGTGCCCCACCTGGCTCGATCAGAAATTCCTTGGAAATCACACTTCAACGTGACTTTCATTACACTTCTACGCGCCTCTCCGATGCTCCACGAGACATCTTGTTTCTGTCATTTCATTATTCCGCGCTCCCAAAGCTCTGTTGCTCCGCAAGGCACTGTCTTTCGTAGCAGCCATGACCTCCACCAACGCTGCTGATGCGGCCGATGACTACAAGCGCCGCAGTGCAGCGGCTTGGGGGGCGGGGGCTGGCGCATATGCAGCCATGGCGCACGAAGGAGACGGCGGTGGGTACATGCAGCTGATGCAGCACATCACCGACGACGTGGCCCTCGCGCTGGGCGGCAAGGAGGGCGGGGCGGCGGTGCTGGACGTAGGGTTCGGGAGCGGGCAGCCAGCGCTGCAGATCGCCAAGGCGCTGCCCGAATGCTCCGTGACCTGCACAGACCTGGCGCCAGGAATGGTTCAGGAGGCGCTGCGTCGGGCAGAGGCTGCCGGCGTGACAAACTTCAGGTGATTGACGAATCACGCATGAGTCATGTAGCTCTGCGATTTCGACATATATCGCGGCAGCTGCATCCGACGCGAGTGAACGCCCTGTCAAGTCCATACCCTGCAGATCACAATGCCAACCTCTGCAGAGTTCAAGTCGCGGACGCTGAAGACCTGAGTGCATTTGCCAACGACACCTTCGACGCCGTCACCTGCTCCTCGGCGATCATGCTGTTTCCGGACCACAACAGGTCAGCCCGGCAGCATCTATGCAGCCGCGCTGGCGCACTGCTCACATGATGCACGCATGTGCACATGCGTGCATGTGCGGCCGCAGCGGCGCACATACATCGACTTGCATGGTGACAATGACGCTTTGCATCGATAGTAGATCACACAGCTAATCAAACGTTGTGGTGCCATTTGCGCCAATGGAATACTGGTCAATTGCGCCATGAATTGTGCAGAGCCCTGCGGGAGTTCAGCCGCGTCATGAAGCCCGGCGCTCTGCTCTCCATCGCTGGTGATCATGCTGTCTATGCCCCATAAAATCGCATTCACTGCCATGCCTTCACCTGCTGCAGGTTTTACCTTGAGTTGTTGTCTGAGGCCCATCATGATCGCATTCACTGCTATGCCTTCAAATGCGTGTTGCAGGGTTTACCTTGAGTCAGCACCAACGTCACTGGGCCGCTACAGAACAATCAGTGAGCCGTGTGGCGCATGTTGTGTGCAGTTTGGGCCCCAGTCGGCGACGACACACAATTCATCAGTCTGTTCGGCGCCGCGATGGCCAAGGTGGTGACAGAACACAAGCCGCTGGTCAATACCAGTACCGTGGGCGACATTACCGCCGCGCTGCCAAGCGACGCCACGGCAGCTGGCTTCAAGGGTATCGTCATGCAGTGCGAGCTTGAGCAGGGAAATTGCGTCCGGTCACTTCTGCAGCGCAGCATGGCCAGCTAAATGCAACAATTGTGCTGTTCTTGGGCATCGCGCATGCCATTGCTGTCGCCAACACGCACGCGCGCCCCTCGGGGCGGGGGTGTCGTATTTATGCCCGCATCCTGTCCGTTGCGCCGCACGATTCGAAGATTGAAGGCAGGCTGGACTGGGCTACTGCAGGGAAGTCAATGTGTCGCTGGCCGCGAGTACAGAACTCTTTCTGGAGAACCCTGTCCTGGCGGAGTTGCTGCAGCGGGTGCGTGACGCCGGTCGGCCGACAGTCAAGGAGGTGCGTTGCCAATGTGGGAACACAGGTCGGGCGTCTGGCCATGCTGACAGCTGCTTTCCCTGGAATACGGCGGAAATGAGTTGTAATTTCAAATCTGGTGCCCCATGTGATGTCGTACTTGGCAGTGGGGGTGCCTGGGAACAGGATGATACAAATCGCGCAGTATGACCCGAAGGAGGGGTTTTGTTGGAACATACAGGAGATGCTGGCGGCAGTGAAGGAGCTGGCGTCACAGCGCGGCTTCCTGCAGCCAGACGGCAGATTCCTCTGCCCCATCAACAAGGCGGTCCTCCTCACTGCGCGCGCCTGATGACTGCCGGGAGAACATCTCAGAGTTTCTGTGTCTCGAAGAGGCCTTGCTGTTGAGGTGGAGCACCAGCCTTCAAAGTGAGTGTTCAGTCACCGTGCTGGCCGCCGAGCAAAGGGGTGCCACCCAAACAAGCCTTGGAGACATCTTCACAAGCTCTGGCGCACCGAGTTTTACTGAACGAATGGGTGTGCAGTGTGCGTGCAAGCATGTCAACGCCGCAACAGTTGGGATGCCTGGAATGATATCGATGCTGCATGCAGCTGATAGTGGGCGCCCCAGCGTGCCGCACGATACTGTAAGTTGCTGTCACACCAAAAATTTCAAACTCGGCTATGTCAGCATTCGCACTTTTAATGCAAATCACGAGGCACGGTGCCTTGCACCAGGCAGCGGTTCGTCGCTGGAATAGTTGACCGTTGCCGCCGAGCTGCCCTGACAAGCGCAGCGGCGTCGGCGGCGGTGGCGGGGGCGGCGGCAGCGGCGGCCAGATTCCCCATGCAACAGATTCATATAAGGATAACTCGCAATCGTCAGCGCATGATTTGTCGTGCCACTTCCGGCCACAGTAAATGCTACTTCAGTGAACATGTCACATGCACGGCACCTCAACCACTTGGCTGCAGGATGTCTAGCATCCGGATTTTAGCTCTATGATCAGCAGACCCCGTCGCAACAGAATTGTCACTATGAGCACTCGGCGCACCTTGAGTGTTTAGCGGTGAACCGAGAGCACCGACAGGACCTCCAGTGCGTTCAAAGACATGTTCTAAGTTGCATTGCGAGTTTCGGTAACATGTGGATCGAACCCATTGCTGGGTGCATCGACTGTATCATAAGCCGCCAGGATAATTTAAAATGCCTGGCAACCGCACTCCCGCCTAGTCTGTGAACTTGCACCTTTGTAAAAATTACATTTGTTTAATTACGGTGCTTAACTGCACCTGGCTCGATCAAGTGATTCCTAGGTAGATCAACAATTCTGCGCGAATTGCATGTATTCCTTTCGTGTTGGTCCAACGCAGTTGTGTTGGTCCATAAGACATGGATTTTCTGTATCACCATCCATTGCTTCCGTCCCCTGCTGCCCCCGCTCTGTTGATCCGCAAGATGTCTTCTGTCGTACTGATGGCCGCCGTCAACCCTGCAGCGGCCGGTGAGTAGAAGTTTCGGCAGTCATCGGCGCAGATACATCCGAGACAAACGCTAAGGCTAATGTGAACGGCTTGAAGTCCACACCCCGCGAAGCACAGCGTCCTGTGCCGCTCTATGCAGAGCGCAAGTCACGCATGCAGAAGACCTTGCCAGCGACACATTCGACGCCTTCACCTGCGCAACTGCCGTCATGATGTTCCCGGACCACAACAGGTGAGCGTGGCCACCTCCTTGCATCGGTACAGACGCGCTGGCGCACTGCCCGTATAGCGCGCGCACGCTGTGCGTGCGTGGCCGCACCGGCGTCAGGTGCAGTACATCGACATGCATGGTGAAGCTGCAGTTGCTTTCTATACACAATCGCATAGATAATCTCATGCTGTTGTCCCAAACGCGCTCAGTGTGTGTCATTTGCGCCATGACATTCGCAAGGCCCTGCGAGAGTTCCGCCGCGTCATGAAGCCCGGCGCCCTGCTCTGCATTGCGGGTACTCTTGTTCAAAGCCTATGATGGGTCGCGTTCACTGATGTGCATTTCACTGATGGGCATTCAGATGCGTGCTTCTGGGCTCATCTTGAATCAACACGAACGTGATTCGGCCGCCATGGAGCAATCAGTGAGCCGTGTGACGCATTCTCATGTGCAGTTTGGGCCCCAGTCAGCGATGACACACAGTTCATCAGCCTATTCTGCGCCGCCGTGGGAAAGGCGATGACAGATTATAAGCCGCTGGTCAATCCAAACACCATGGGCAACCTTGTCGATGTGCTGCCAGGCAACGCCGCAGCAGCCGGCTTCAAAATTGTTGTCACACGGTGCGTGCGGACTCGAGGAGAACTGCAAGGAATTTGCGTTTGCTGGCGTGCTTGTTGAGCGCAACATGGATAGCTACCTGCATTATAGCTGGGACGCATTACCCTCCTGGTCTTCGTGCACGCTTTCCAACCCATCTTCTTGTGGACAGCAAGGAGCTCCGCCGCCATTACTGTCGCCAGCCCGTCTGCGCACGCACCCCCCCCCCCCCCCCCCCCCCCCTTGGAGCGGAGGGCGTCAATATTTCAAGTCTGAAGGCAGGCTGGGCTGCGGTGCTGCAGGGAGGTCGCTGTTCCGCTGGGTATCACTCCGGAAGTTTTCCTGGACAACCCCAACCTGGCAGAGCTGCTGCAGCGGGTGCGATGCGCCGGGCGACCGATGGTCGAGGAGGTGGGTCGCCAACCATGTAATGCATTCCAAATTTTCGGCAACGATGATACCCGCTTCCCTAAGACTTGTGTCGATGAACTGCAAGGTCTATCTGGTGCGCATGTGATGTCGTGCCTGGCAGTGGCGGCGTCTAGGGACAGGGATTTCACATCTTCGCCAAATTCGCAGCATGGAGCTGGCGCACGGCGCCATCGCCAACCTCGTGGAGCTCTGGATTGTGCGCCTCGTACAGGTGTGACACCTTGAAAGTGTTTTCAAGATGCTGTTGGAATTCAGCCTCGACATCCACTTGGTGTGGGCGGAGGGGAACGCTGCCGGTCTGCAAGGCTCCACTTCAGGCATGAGAGAGAGAGTCAGGGTGCCAACAAACTATGCGCCGATGTTCCTCAATATGCGCTGTGGACCCACAATTCTGCGGACATGGGCTGACAACTACTTGGAGGCCTCGCCCGGCAAGGCTGGGCACCTCGCTTACATCCAAGTTGTGGTGGTGTGCACGCTGGAATCGAGGATACCCTCCCATCAGGTTCGTCAGTTGACGCTTGCCCCTTTGACCTTGCCACAGGAACACAAGACTGAAACCCGGAACCGCATCAGCCGGGACCCAGAGCGCATGCTGGCGGGGCATAATCTGACCGGCCTGGCGCTCTTCATCCTCCGCAGCAGCGGCGCTGTGCAGTCGTTTGATGAGCTCGAGCCATCGTACCGCTCGCTGCCGCAGAGTGGTCCGGCGTACGACTCTGACCACGGCTGCACGGTGTCGCAGCTGCTGCACAAGGACGCGGAGCTGCGGCCGCAGCGGCCTGGCACGCTGGCCGCCGCGCAGCGGTCGGACGCCGAGGCGGCGGTCCAGCAGTATGTGGCGGCCGAGGCGCTGGAGGCCTTCAGCG
>JAABUL010004442.1_pt1 | contig 18798 bp, 13 predicted proteins | sample 5559151 | NCBI WGS metagenome assembly JAABUL01 (sample SAMN10711876, study PRJNA513368) | rock metagenome | isolation source: Antarctica rocks | place: Antarctica: Victoria Land, Pudding Butte sud | reverse complement strand
TGTACGATCATGAGTCAATACTCTAACCCCATATAGATAGAAATAAGTGGGGCTGACCATCTGTGGGGACCTTCCAGAAAAGCCATGTCAGCGGTGACACGACGATCCGGTAGTGCGGATAGCGGCTGGCAATCGGAAACGTTCCGAAGAACATCAGAGCTGCAGAAAGTTGCATTGACTTCGCTAACAACCATAGTGGCGTAACGGTGACATAGACCCAACACAAGCCGAGAAGGGCAAGGGATATTAGGGTTTGGCGTGGACTACGCCACTCATAGAAACTGGGAAGAGAGTGTCAGGTCCCTACCATGGACTGGCAATATGCCAAACCCAGTCAGCGGTGATTGGCGCTTACTTTCGCATGATTTCAAGGGAATCGGCCGCGTCTGTAAGTTGCACCAATGCTCTCGGTCCTAGATCTGCAATCACAGCATCAACCCAACCTCTTGACCCATGTTGCTCTATCAATTGGGTGAAATTGGTTGCCGTCTGTTCGACATCCTCTGAGCGCTTGATATCTTCACGGAGATCATCAAGCGTTGGGGGGTATAGGCGGCGGCAAACCACTAGCCATATCGTGACCAGAACCTGATTATTCTTTAGTATATGAAAAACGCGGAGAAAGTCTCGCATGTGTCGATATGAATGACCACTTCCGACGTACCGAAGCGCCGGCAAGCTGATTGCAAGCCCAGAAGAATATGTAGCCTGCAAGCCACAAGGCGGTTTCCGTGGGATTATCCCAGCGGTAGATGTTGCGGAATCTCACGAGGATGACCTGATAGGGCATGGAAGCCATGAGGAGCCTCTCGAAGCTTACGTTGATTGATTCCTCCGTCGCCGGCGGCAGATTTGGGGACTCATCAATGTATTGATCCCCATAAAGCCTGGCATAGAAGCGGGCAAGCTGTGCGCCCATTCAGCATCGCATCCACACTGCAATTGAATTCGGCTGGAGAACACGTGGAGGGCAGCACGTCAATTCATAAGAAGACAACCCACGTCTTGACCGTACATAGCCCAGTTTACCGGACCTTTACCCTTCTTTTCGCCTAGTGTGTAGTCTTTCTTGTTCGGTCGCGGTAGCTGGAGCGGCGGTATCCTCCTGACTTTTAGCACATGACGATCCATTGTCCATCTCACGTATGTATCTTGTCTGGCCTTTTTAAGTCCCTCTAGGTCATCCACGGCTGACTGCTTTTCCTCCTTGTTCTCTGTGGAAGCCACCTTATCGTGAGCGCGTACCAGATTGACATTGGCACCATGGGCGATAGTCTGGTTGTCCATGACTTCAGCCATCTTTGCTCCACTCGCACCATGTAGGACAGATGAAACGGTCTGGATGGGGTGGCGTAGAAGTTCTTTTGCTTGTGGGCCCTGGTGAACTGGTAAAGGGTTGTAGAGACGATCATTGTCAGCAGTAGCAGCCGGAGCAGGTGCCAGAGGTGGAGCAGGGGGAGATTTGGGGGATGTGTGCTGCTTGGCCGAGGGATGCAGGATCTTATTTGTCTTTGCTTTGGCTTTTGATCGCACCTTCTCTGAGACCCGTCGGACGTTTGCAAAGCTTCGAGGGCTTGCATTCGTATCATCTTGCTCATCACCAATGTCACTGGAGTCACTTCTGGAGGTCTGACACTGTTCTTGGATTGGCTCCACAAGGTGACGTTCGGCTTCGTCGTAAACGTTGTAAGCGGCACGATCAATGCCAATTGAAGTATGCTTTGCTGAAGGAAGCATGTCGACAGGATGGTGCGTGTTGCCAGCACAGCCTGAGACGCGTTATACCATCGCCCGCCGTGTATTCCTGTTCAGGATCAGAATAGGGATAGGAAGGAGGAGGTGACGGTTGGACAGCAAAGGCACCTGACAGCGGCGATACGGCGGAGATAATGTTCAAGGCTTGGCAGGCTTGGCAGGCTCGGCAGGCTCGGTAACACTCGGTGAGCGAGAGCTGCTCAAAGAGATGGTAGCGAAACAATATAAGATCGAGGCTCCTCACAAGTTGCTGACAAGGCTCAAAGAATTCTGCCTCGTCGAAATGCCTAGTGGATCTGGGATAGGCAAGAACGCTTGCTTTCAACTGACAAAAGTGCCTTTAGATTCCTGCACTGAAACTACTCTCGGCATTGGTATCTGGGCTGCCTACCTGTCTGGGATCGTAGATCCTTACTACATGAGGTAGATAGACCTGCGTTCCGATCACTAAAAGTTAAGGTCCTTCATCTCTCCAGTCGGAAATCAATATCATCCAAACACTGTCCGAGATATGCCGCGGCGTCACAGCCTCATCTCAGACGCTCGATCAGGCACTGAAAGGTTTCCATTCACCCTGGCATTAACCCGACGACCGATATCTGTGAGATCCATATCTTGGAGCTGTGACAAATCGCATGGCATCTGGCGCGTGGTCAAAGGCAACAGAGCCCGGTGTATCACACTCGACGTGGGAAGACATTCGAGCTAGACTGCTAGCAAAAAGGTCTTATGAAAATCTGAGCTGTCGACCCAGTGTGCTCATGAGTAGGCTGGGAATGATAGGGTATGATATCGACTGACTGTGAGTGAGGCTCGGTTTCGTTAAGCTCTGACACCGAGGGATATTGGCGTGGCAAGAGCTGCGCAAGCTGTGATCTACGCGAGCTCTTAATTCCAGAGGGCACTTCCGCTACTCTGAACCCCAGACGCGATACAATTCCCTTGACTTTCTCCCGGCCCGTGAAAGGCTCGCCATGACCCGGAATTTCCTCATCAAGCAAACATATCATCGTTGCAAGCTTGATAGTTCAGCAGGATCGTTGATTTTGGGTGTCCATCGTTAAGTGCAATGCGAGGCCTACGGACGGTGTGTTCTCACCCAAAACCATTCGATTTCCCTCTTGGGTGTGTTGAAGAACATGCTTTGTGGTGGCTACCTCATCTCACCCTTTCGAAGGCCTGGAACGTTGATTGTAGACCCGACTTCGGGATTGATGGGATAGCAGTTTCTATACAGTTCGGCACATGAAGTAGTATTGACTCGATCAAGATCTCCATAACACTTCAATGGTGCATCTTGGGAATCCTTTCCATTGACAGGAAAACGGTAGGGTCACAACGTAAGCCGGACGATACTGCAAAACGTCTGGGTAGTGCACATTCAGAATCAAGACTGATTATTTGTCGTGTTGATAATGTCATCGATGTTCATATGGGTACTGCCTGCTTGGGAAGTATATATTGAGTTACTCAGAATGTGATAATCTGGACGACTACAAGGGCGCCAAGCGGCTTGAGGTAATTGGGGCTTTCGACACAAAAAAAAAGACGTAGACGCGCCATCGAACTCTATGATAGATACCTTAAGGTAGCTGATTTATTGGAGGTCATCGTGGAAGATCGCATGGCGCTGACTTCTCACTAACATGAAAGAGGTTCATTCGTGACCTCAGCACGCCCTATTCGATCTAGATAGGAACCGGACAAAACGCTTTCACCTTTCTCCCCTCAGCTATTTCTTTGCGCGCTGTCGGAGGCCGGGATCGCGGACAGCTTGTTTCTTCTTTGGCGGTTACCTCACCAATAAGACTTCTGGTATGTATGCCCCAGGGCCTATGGCTGGCCAGCGTGGCTTGAAATGCTGACAAATGCCGAGCGAGCTGTTTGACGCCTATCCTATCAGTACTCAAGTATGTACATGTACGTTCCTGGGCTCTGTTACGAGACGCTCTATCTGTACTGTAATTTTCCTCTGCGCTGGAAGGGATTGCGGATCAGGCAGCCGGGCTGATGCAACGAAAGCTGTAGCATCCCCATGATACTCTTCAGCCATACCGCTTTCGCCATCGCAACAAGGCTCAAGCCGTGTCCATGGCTGGGGTATCCAGAGATATTGCCCTTGCTACATGGATAGAGGAGTCATCCGCTTACACTACCGTGACATTTGATACAACATCTGGCTGAATCGATGGCTGTGCCATATTTGCTTCTATCTCAATTGACAGAAGTAAGTCCGGAAGCGAAGATATATTCTGAATACTCGGTACAGGCTGGCTCAGATCCGGATGCTCATCCAATAGGTCTACCCTGATGTTGCCAAGAGAGCCTAGAATTCATACGTGAGCGACGCTATACCGTGCATTATCCCGCTGTTGTACTTACCGATGCCACTGGCTCTCCCTCCCTTCTTTTGTGGTCTCACACACATGTATGCGATAGCATTGACAGCTTCCCAGATCTCATACCAGGACGAAGAGGCACTACGACCATCGAAGTCGACGACAATTATGGCCCTTGCATCGACTATTCGAGGCCCTAGGTTAGCGCGAACAACGTAAACGTGTACAGTGAAATCATGTAAGACCGACTTACTGGCCTTAACCGTTAACGGTAGTGTAATCTCCACGTCTGAAGCTCCATTACGCCCGAAGATGGCCAAATCTTTGGTAGCATCCATATCGGCGAAGATGCTCACTGTCGACTGCCAAGGAGGCGCCGGACGCTGGGAGCACTTCACACGTGGCTTGTAAGATGACATAATTACTCTCAGCTTGTTGTCGCCGCCTGGGTGATTATTTCAACATGTGACACGGGCTGAGTACGTGACAGTATCATCAATCAGCTCACCTAGCTCGGAGGCTTCACCTCCGTACCCATACTTTTTAACGCACTGGTCGAGTATAGTGATCGCTGCTGTACCAATTTCCAGCGAGCTCGCATGTCCCGAAGAAGCGCCTGGAGCGAGCACGACCTGTACGTAGCAGAAGCCATCCTCTGTTATTCTAAATCAGCCTGAGCTATGCTGATCATTGCGTCTACTGACTACTTTGCAACCTATATGGCAAAGGCAGGTCATATGGTATCACGGCACCACGCTCTGCGAACGTGAATTGCTTGGTATCTTTAGAAATTACGTTGAACACATTCTTGCAGCTGGGCACTTTGAGGTTCTGGCCATAGACGGGCGCGTTGCATGAGATCTGGAGATCGTTATTCGCCGAAACGTTGCTTGCTGATGCCTCTGTGCGAGCTGCGAGACTGGTGCCAGCCGAAGAGCTTGGTACGACCGAGGAATAGACACAAGCGCAGACGGCTGAGAGGCTGAGCAGTACTAAGCTGATCATTTTCGTGATAGATCTTTCACGCAATCTGGAGAGAAAGATTGCGATGTTGGCAAAAACAAAGAAAGTGGGAGAGATCGGACCAATGCATGCGCCATTTGTGTGATAACCTCAAAGCGCGCCTAGGAACTACTTCCGACGCCTTGATCTTCATGGAGTTTATGCAGCGTCGTATTGATGCGCAGATCTCGTATGAGACAATCTACACATTTCAGACGCGAAAATGGCTTGGGATTCGGATCGGATGGCTGTGTACTCATCAACACGAGCAGGAGTACTTCGCCTAATTTTCTCGAGTCGTGGCGAATACGCAATCAAGAAGCTTCGATGAATCGCCCAGGTTTGCGCATGAGGCTTCGTTCGTCATGACAATTTGGGTGTTGTGCTGGTGAAGGCGTCACTTATTGTTCAGGCCCAATTGAAGAGCAGAAATACAAGGGCTCGCCGCTGCCTTTGAGGTATTGGGGAAGTAAGAAGCTGGTGTATATCATGCAGCATGAGTAGATTGCTTCTTGAATGGAGTGAGCTATTCCGCAAACGGCTGCCTCGATATGGAAGTGGTACCACCCATGAGATGTATTGATTGATGGAATTACTCCAAGGATTGCATCTGCATCTATACTGCAAACGGAGCCTTTGGCACTGCTGATATGGTGGCTGTTAGAGGAAATGGGGCTAATGAAGTGTCAAAGAGGCGATGCAAATGCCATGGCTCTTTCTGGGCAGTCACTGTGATCTATTGTGAAGCATGCAACGACCTCAGGTATGAGCATGATAATAGGATTGACTGACAGGAACAGGCATTGCCTGGAACACGAAAGAAGGAAGCCGAATAACTTTTCGAACCCTACTGGACTCCCACAAGGCCACTCGACTGTATTGCCATCTTTACTTCCCTGGTTCACTTTGACCATTCCCCCACTTGGCATACATTTGCCCCTATGAGTCTTCTCTTGTAACCACCCACCCTATTTCTCTCTCTCCAAACCCTAATTCCCGTCCCTCCTAATGCAAATCCCACGACAATTCGCCTCCTTCGTATCACAACTGTAACCCGGAGTGGCGATACAGTACTGTCCAGCCAACGGACATGCTTGTTGCGCCCCACCTCCGCACGCCGGTCCGTTCAGGAGAACGCAGATGCCGGGGCAATCTTCCTCTGGGCTGCACCAGCTCACGTATAGGGGGTCGTTGACGCATTGTTGGCTGCCTGTACAGGAAGGTAGGCCGCGAGAGCCGCAGGGGGTTGGTCGTGCGGGTGGTGGTTGGTAGGGGGTGGTTGTTCTTGAGGGGGGGAGGAGTGATGAGGGGGTTGTTGGTGGGGTTGGTAGGTCGTGGCGCTGTGGCTGGGCATGCTGTTAATTCTATGCGTGTCTTTGTGGAAGGGACAATTGGTGGACCTACTTCTGGGGTGGTGAAGCGACGCTCGAACGTAGATTTGGGATGGGTTGGCATTGCTTAAAGACTCAAGATTGCGGAAATTCCTAAAGAGAAGAGGGCGATGACTAGGAGAGTGTGTGGAGACATGAGGATGACGCTGGATGCCGCTTGGTAAAGGGGCTTGCCTGTCCGTGAGGGTGTTCCTGGGAAAGCTCGGAAGAGCGATGTTATGGAAGGGTGACCAACCGCGAAGAAAGATCCAAGATTATATAGGTAGAGGTTGGGTCCCCGATGATGCTGCATATATGCTTCCGAACCTCGGATGATTCTTGAAGGCATGTGTTCTTGTGGCAAATGTTCGGCCAGATCGAATACGAATGAGCCACTGCACGAGGATCCCACACGATTTTGGCTGCACCGCCGCCTTGGCTGTGTAGGATTTCTCGAGGAATGTAGGCGATTGGATATGAGATCGAAGGGGTGAAAGCAGACCTTCCGCCAAGAGTTCTATTGACTCAGATGGAAGGCATTTGTTACGGCATCCAAGAACATCGATAGCTGTGGTACCTGGGAAGACGAAATTCGATTAGAATACGATACGGAAATGATGACTGCCGTTCCCAATTTTGGCCAGGATCTACATTCCATGAGCCAGATGGAATGCACGAGTGGGCGACCGACCCCTGCGGTGGTCAAGAGGCGAAAGTATTGGCACGAAGACGATAATGAACTATAAGATACACATAAGCCGGTGAACCTTTTCGTAAATGACGTACATGTACAATTCCCCCTTGTCGTACATCCATAGGTATGCTCTGGCTCATATGACGCTGACAGCTATCTTGGTTCCGCCACCCATACTTTTGGTATCGCAAGAATTTCTTTTAGGATCCTCTTCGAGTATTTCCATCGAGTGCTCATGTTCAGTCATGTCGGATGTACGAGCTTTTTTGAGCCTACATATCCGCACTTGATCGTCAAATGTGGAACCCGCATGCTCCCCTTGCTTCGTGGTCTCGTGGTTGTGCCAAACACTTTCGTCCTATCGTGTCTCTTTCATATTCGCGAGGAGCTGCTTCCGCGCCACTCCATCAGGTGGATCTGAGGCAGCAAAATAGCCACATGAACAAGACATGACAGATAGCCTCACACAATTCACCTGGCAATCTCTTCAAAATCTCCTGCTCTTCAATTGGTGTCATGCACATCATTTGTCCCATTAACAATCTTCGTGTACAGCAATGGTGGTATCGGTGACCCTCCAACCTTCAGAAGCACAATCTGGATGTAGCTATCGTCCCCCGTATACATGATGCCCCCGCTCTTCCCTCTCGGATAGTATCCCACTGAGCACCTCTGGGCAAGCTGATTCGCGCCAACGCTGACACTTATCCATGAGCTCTTGTCTCTGTATCCCTCTCTTATATTGACCGTAGCATTGCAAGTTCCGTGCGTCTTGCTGACCGGAAGGTTGAATGGATTATGGGTTACTTGACGAGGGTCACTATAGAATTCGCCTGGCTCAGAGGAGATTGGCAGCTTCATGATGGCATCCAGACAGTCGTATGTTTGAGCGAGTTGGGCGGAAAATATAGAGGCTTCGAAACAGACCGCGGGTCTAGGGTCCCCGATAGCAAATGATCCATGGCTGGGTGTTCTGTTCTCTGTACTATTGTCAAGTGCTGTGTTTGTTGACGGAAGTTGAAGTGTTGAAGTGAAAGCAGGGTGGAAGAGGCCGATAAGGAAAGCGAGAAAGATCCCGAAGTGATAAATCATCTTGATCTCCTCGGACAGTACAGAATGATGGTACAGCAAACGATTCTGAGAGCTTCGAGCACCTGGACCACATTGTAGAACTTCTTTGGAGAATGTACCCCAGAAATTGTGATGAAAGGCGTTGGCAGAGATAAAAATCGCGTATCGCAAAGCGTGGCAGCCGGCCCATCGCTTCGCCGCGTCAAACCCTTCAAATCAACTCATCGTCGCGAGTCGCTTGAAGGTCAAATCTGATCTAATATGACGATCGGAGAGCCTTAGCTGTCAGAGCGAAATGGGTGCTATGGGCCATAGTTTTGCCTCCTCGTAAGGTCCGAGAACATGGCACACTAAGCGATCGGTAACATTTTTTGAGAGTGAGATGCCAGTGGAACGAACCAAAACCATCACAGACACCAGCTGAAGATGGCAGATTGTGCATCCGGGGGATTGGCCCAAAGACCGATGCTGTAATAGGATAATTCCTATAAACGGCTAACGAGAGATTGGATGTGACTTTGGTGCTCTATTTGAACCATTATGATTATCAGTTGAATTGAGTCCAAGTTCGTTTTGAAGTAACCTCCATGCGATGATGGTTGAAACATAGTTGGGGTTTTACCTTTCCATTATAGACCCAAACTGACAGGAACCGTTGGGCCTCTTCAACGCATTGGGGGGCGCATGTTCATGCCGCCATAGGGACTGGCAACTTTAATTAGCTGGAAATTCAGCTATGCTTGCTATCAGGTTATCGACCCTCAACAATGCTTCCCTGACGCGCTAGATGGCAGTGAGGCTAGTCTTCGCTACTTTGTGCTGTTGGAATTCCTAAAAGGAGTGCCACGTTAGTAGTGACGCCATGCAAGGCTCATCAATGGAAGTAAGAAGGGCTGACCCACTTACTGTTGTACCCAGATCCGAATGAATTTGAAGAGTACATTAGCTGTAGAAAGACCGAGTCATAGGCTAATTGTGAGTCCGAGGCATTGTGGACGACAAACCGAGCGGTGGAAAGTCCAACGAAGGCGAAGAAAGACTGCGCCATAGAACGAGGTCACAGAGTTGCCGAGACAGCTTCGCGCTTGCCAACTGACCCCAAGATCAACGGACTAACATGGTCGTTGCCCATTGTCACATCAGCCAACTGTATATCTTTGTCCCCTTTCGTCAACGCTGATAGAAACCAGCAACAATAGAAGACAGATGCCAAGTCGAATCCGAATTTGCCTTGTGACAAGATGTCTTTCGGAGGGGATTGGACAACGCGCCGGACAATCGCGTAGAGCAAGGCTTCGTAGCAGCTTTCGTCGACAGACCTCTGACCTTCCCCCAATGAACTCTCTAAAGAGTTCCCACGATAGGCAACAGGCGTTACCCGTCCTCTTTATCGATAAGCTTTGACATCTTCACTCGGTAAGCTATTCTTTTCTACCTGTAAGAACCATGAACAACCGCTAAATCTCATACAATATAGAAGGTTGATAAGGACGTCTCCCAAGGCAAGCATACTGCGCTGGACTGGAGTGTCCTTTGGCTTGCGCCGCACAGAGAAACCCTGAACACTTCTCAGTGAGGAGCTGCCAGGGAGAACATCCTTTCACTGTACTATGTAGAGTACATGTTCATTGGGCTTGCGGAGGGCACTCCGTACGGGGCCTGAACTGGTGTTTTGAGATCTCGCGCTTGTTGATGTGTGAAGGCCTAGAAGACGGTCTCCGGGATGGGCTAGGAGCATGATAGATTGGATGTGACGTCTGGGCCAGTGGTCTTTAAGGTACTTGCAGGGTGCTCGGACAGCTACTCCGACCAAGGGGCGGCACAGCTCGATGTGTGTCATTAGCTCCGGCCAGCCTAATGTCTTTGATCCCACGTATTGGCGCGCCAACCACGCTCGAGATCATGGATCGCTTACTTCCGCTAGCCTTAGGCTTGGCCCAGGTTTCCCCGTGATTCGGATAATAAAATACCCAACTTTCGGAGACGATGTTTTGCCGTCTTGTATATCGATCGCTCTTAACATTGCAGGAGATCGTCACCACGTGGCCGTCGGAATATGGACAGGGTTTCTGCTCGAATGGCCGCCCAATGATATCCAATGAGGTGCACCGGCTGGGCTGGACGCTTGTGGTCATGCTCCCACCGTGCGGAATATGCTTTGCACTACGGAAATACTAAAGGGTTCTGTTCCTGGAGGAGTTGACTAGATTGGAACCGTTGAAAGCCATCAAGAGTTCTCCATCTCTCGGCACGAGGATAGTGGAATTGCTAACACCAATCGTCGACCATATCAACTGGCAGAGGCCCCCCGCAATAGCCAAATGCTTGCTTCTCTCCAACGACGAATGGTCTTGCCTTGGGAAAAGAGCTCTCATCGCTCCAGCGATACATCATCATCATGACTGGCTCAGCGTTGCTGGGCCACAAACCCAACACCGAAGATGATGCCTGGATTGTCAAAGGCTTCTATCGACTCAATCACATTCCTGATGCTGCCTGGAACGAGACTTCCGTAATCCCCATCATGGTGCCGCCAGGTGCACCTCACGACTCCCGCGAGACGAGGCTGATCGTCTCCCTGGGCGTTGTAATCGCCCTGATAACGTTGATCACCGGCACTCGCCTGTCGCTGCGACTTTTCCGGAGAGACCTGCGCTGGGGCTTGGATGATTGGGCTATCATCGTCGGATTACTCGGCGCTGTCTCTTGGGTTGGCATTGCCCTCGCCGCTGCGGTAAATGCGGGAGCTGGCAGGCATTTGTATGATCTCACTTATGCGGAGTTCAATACCTACATGTCGGTATGCCAGCACCTCTGCTTTGTACTGACACCTTTCCAACTAATTGGGCGTCGTAGTTGATGTGGGTGGGACAAATCCTCTTCTAACTCGTCGTCGCCACGATTAAGATATCGATTGTTCTTTTCAACCGCCGTCTCACAGGTTTGACCTCCCGCAGATGGATGGTTGTCCATAACACACTCTTGTGTCTGCTGGTCTGTTACATCATCATAACCATCTCCATCAACGTCTCCATTTGCGTGCCACGTCCAAAGAATCTTGAGGCTCTCTACATCGGAAAAATGAAGGCCCCGCCTCGGTGGATGAAGTCGGAAGCAATTGTTCCCGCGTTCAGTGCGATCCACATCGTGTTTGACTTCGCTCTACTATCGGTGCCGCTCATCGTACTGTATCAGATGAAGATGAGCTTGTCAAAGAAGATTCGGCTTTGCTTCCTTTTTTCCATTGGCTCTGTATCTACCAGTGAGTGAATTCTCGAGCCGGCTCATGAGTATGGGCGAGGAATGCTGATCTGAGATATTATCAGTTGGTGCTGTCATGAGGCCGGTAATCCTAACCCAAAAGCAGAATGATATCACATGTACGTCTACCCCTTCTTTCTCAATCTCACGCCAGCTTGCCCCTAAACCATACGAACTTATTGTCCGGCTCACTTCTAACAACAACCTTGTGATATACAGATCAATTCCCAGACTACATCCGCTGGAGCATTATCGACATCTTCTTCGCAATCACAGTTGCCTCGCTACCGACTTTGAACAGCCTTGTTCCCAAACGCTGGGATCAAAGTCGTAACAGTGATCCTGACAATTCAGCACACAAGGTCGCAAGCGGAAGTAAAAAGTCGGACTCCAAGACCACTATCGGAGACCCGCATCTCCACGAGCTCAACTTCAAAAGCAGCCAGACCTTCACCGACGAAGAGAGCGGAAGCAGGAAGCCAAGTGAAAGTACCGGTGTGGGATCGCAGCCGGATTGGAATGAGTACCACCCGGAGATCAAAGTCACGATCTAGGTCGACAGGGCTGATGCGATATGGTATTGACTGATAGAGCTTGATGTTATGAAGTAAAGACGCAGGCGAACGTAACGACGTAGCAAGTGTTATGTACGAATAATTGCAACCGAGGTCATTAGCTAACACCAGCTATCACTGAAGACTTACCATGCGCGATCGTCGAGGAGTTCTGTGAAGTTTGTCTCGTATCGAGTAATGCGGCCATCGAGCGACTCCGCACAAGACTAACACAGTGAGCAGCCTTGTTTCGGACACTGCCTTCATTTGGTAGAGAAGTTTTAGCTTCGAGCTGTCATACTTGCCAGGATGATTTGGATCTGGCGTTTCGTCCGAAGCGTAAGTCTTGGGCATCAATAACAAACCTATGAAGACCACCAGAAGCTAGTGTCTACTCCAAATTCAGATCCTACAACAGTAGCTAGCCTAACACGATTATAACGATATGATTAGCCGTATCCTTCCTCCTAGAGATAAAGTTAATCTGCTAGATTAGTTTAGTAGTATTACTTCTTTTAATCCTTAGATTAACTTTGTTAATACTATTATTTATAGGTAATTAAGAATTAGCTAAATTAAGTTAAAGTATTAAACTTAGGCGTAATTGTTTATACTACTAGATAGACGCTACTACCTACTAGTCTAATAATGTACTAGTATAGAATAATCTTCACTTTATCTTAGATTTAATAGAAGATAAGTAGTTATAAGTAATAGCTTATAAGAGGCTATAATAAGCTATTATAACTTACTTCTATAGCTTACCTTTTAACTATAATTATATACTAAAGGTATCTAGTATAAAAGGCTTATTAGATAAGTATTAAGTATATAATCTTTATAATATATAACTTACTAGAATTAAGCTATTATACTTAATCTAGTTTCTATATATACTTTATCTATTAGAAGTATTATAATAGGAAAACTTAACTTAACTTATTTAGCTAAAGTAATAGTTAAAATATACTTATATAATTACTTATAAGCTAGTAGTCTATTATAACTAATAATAGCTTACTTATAAGATACTATTAGTATATATTATAATATTAGTTAGATTATAAGAGGAAATAATATAAATAGCTTATATCTTCTTATAAAAGATTTTATAGAATCCTTATATAAGAAGACTTTTAGATTCCTTAAGAATTAATCTTATTATAAATAAAAGTAATATTATATTATTATAAATCTCTTATAATTAATAATATATAATAATTCTAATTCTTCTATTTATTAAAGAATAATAATCTATTATTAATTATAATTAATATAACTTATTCTAATATAATTATAAGTAGTATATAACTATTATATAATTACGTTATAGAATAGATCTAGATACCCGCTCTAAGTACTTATTCTAAAGCTAGGTAGGATAGGTTTTAGAATAGGTTATAAAGGTCTTTATTTACTTTAACTTTTAATATACCTATTCTACTTTACTCTATTAAAAAACAGGTACCCGCTACTTACTAATAAAGGTAAATCCGCTTATTAATAGAGACTTATCTACCCCTAATACCCTTAAATTACTCCTAGGAAGTCCCTTAGAAATTATCCTAATCTTTATCTTAAACCTTTTTTAGTAAGAGATAAATGAGATATATAGGTTTCTACTAGCTAATTTACTAATATAATTAAAAATATTAAAAAATACTATTTTTAGAAATCCTTATAACATACTATTTTTAATTTATCTTTATTTATATTAGCTAATTAAGTAATAGGAAGCTATATATCTCCTTTATATAAGTTTCTACTAGCTAATTAACTAATATAATTAAAATATTTAAAATTACTATTTATAGAAATCCTTATAAAATACTATTTTTAATTTATCTTTATTTATATTAGCTAATTAAGTAGTAGGAAGTTATATATCTCCTTTATATCCTATTAAAAAAGGATTAGGATAAAGATTAAAATAATTATTAGAAGCCTTCTTAAAGATATTCCTTAAGATTTTAGGTAAGATCTTATCTATTAGTAAGTAGGCGGGTATCTATTATTATTGAAAGTAGATATCTAGTTTATTCTTCTTTTAATAAGGCGGGTATCCGCCTTACTACTAGAATAGATTTCAAGGATATCTATCTACTTTATCCTATCCTAATCTATAGCGTATATATAATTAAGGTAAAAGTAGGTTATTAAATACTATTAATAATAATCCTATTCTCTTAAATAAATAAGATATAATTATTAACTTTAAGAAAGTTATGAAATATAATAATATTAAAAGTAATTGTAATAAAGATATAAGAAATAATAAGGAAAGTACTTCCCTTTTAATTAAATATCTTATATAAATAATATATAAGTAGAAGGAACTACTATAAATTTAATAGTTATAAGATATTAAAGTAAATATTACTATTCTTAAAATAAGTAAATAAATTTTAATATTAAGAGATAATATTAATTAAAAGTATATATATAATAAACTTAAGAAGTATATTATTCCTTTATAAAGTATATTAAAATTAACTTCTATTCTTAATTATTATAAAAAAAGTATTTATAAATATTAAAATTAAATATAATATAATATTATAATATTTTTATAAATCCTATTTAACTTCTTTATAAATATATTTTATATTCTATTTATAATATTAGTACTTAAAAGTAATTTGAAGTAATTTTAAATTATTTATTTATATTCTTATTTATTAGAAATATTAATATAAAAGAGTTTTATAAATTTTTTATTAAATTATATTAAAGATCCTTTGAATTAAGAATTAACTATATATTAATAATATATTAATATATATTAAAGACCTTTATAGTTAATTTATAAATTTAAAATATACTTAATACTCTTAAAGATTTAACTTCTTAAAAAGATTAAAAGTAAGTATATTTTAAATTTATATATTAAACTTATTAAAGAGCTTTAAATTATCTTTATAAATTATAAATTCGTTTTTAATATAAAAGATAAACTCTTATTATTAGATATATATTTAAAGATTAATATTAATAAAATAAAGATTCTTAATAAAAAGATCTAATAAAATAAATTATAAAAGAATATAAATTAAATAAATATAAATTAAGTAAGTATAATATAAGATAAGAATAAAATAAGTCTTAATTATATAATTTATTTAATATTACTTATTAGAATTATAATAAGAAGAATTATTATATAATTAATTTCCTTAAATTATTTAAATAAAATAGATCTTAATTTAATTTAAAGTATTCTAACTTTAAGATTATAAATAATTAAAGTTAATATATAAATAAAGAATAAAGAAAAGACTAGATCTTATTAAAGACTTTAACTTAATAAAAGAGAAGTAAAAAGAAGTAGAAATTAAATCTTTAATACTTTATTATAATAAGATAAAAATAATATTAAAATATAATTCTTTTAAATATAATAAATATCTAGATTATAATTCTTAATTAAATATTATTTTATAAACTTATATTGTTAAAGTAAGTTTAATATATATTAAGAATATAAAGTTATTATATTTAAGTATTATAAATAATCCTAAGTTTTTTATTATAAAGTATATAATATAACTTATTAAATTATAAATAATTAAGATTTAGTTTATTAATATACTTATATCTTTTATATTATTAAAAAAGTAAGTTTATTATTAATTATTAATAAACTTAAATAATATTTAATAAATATTAAAATTAATAAATTATTATTTTAAATTAATAAACTTTAATAATTTATAAAGTTCTTAAGAAAATAGTTTATTATTTATATACTTCTTATTTTTAATATTATAAATCTAAAATCTATTTGATTTAATTTAAAAGTAATAAATATAATAGATTAAAATATAAAAAATATAATTAAAATATAAATATTATCTTTTAAATTTAATAAGTTCTTAAATATATTTTTAATAAATAAAGTAAAATATTTATTATTTAATCTTAAAAAGCGGTAGTTTAGTATAGAAAACTAAATTAGCGTAGGTTCTAATTAGTTTAAAAGTTAAAGCTTAGTAGGATTTCCTTAGGAAACTATTAAGTTTTAGCTTAGGAAATTACTTAGGAGTCTATATATAAATATTACTTTATATAAGATACTTTAAGTATATAAACTTTATAATTAGGTAGTAAGAGCTAGTTACTATTAAAATTAAAGGGATTTATATAGTATTATTATTACTATTATTAGTAGAAGTTTCTATATAATTAGTTATAAAGAAGATAGTAGTATTATACCTATATTATTAATCTACTATATATAACTACTACTCTTATAAATATCCCTTATATTAAATTAAGCCTTATCTTATCTTTATAATATAATTACTATTAAGTTTAATAGATTTTATATAATCTTAACTTAATTCTTAGGATAAGATATTTATATATAGCTAATATAGTTAATTATAGGTAATACTTAATTAATATAATTATAGCTTTTTATAACCTTATAACCTTATATAATTATTATTCTATTAAAGATATTATAATATATATCTTAACCTTAGTTACCTTCTTTATAATTAGATTATAATTAAGTTTAGAAGCAATATATAATCTTACCTTAATTATCTTTTAAAGAGGTTTCTATATAATAGGATATATATAAGTAAGGTAATTATACTATCTAGATATTTTATATAATTATTACCCCCTTTAACTTTTAAAGGATTAATTAATTTCTAATCTTATCCTTATTTTAAAGGATTATATATAGTTTCTTCCTAATTCTTATTTAAATAAGTCCTATATAATTAGTTATTAGGAAGACCTTATATAGCTATTACTTCTTTTAAGATATCTTATATATATAATTATTTATTTATTATCCTTTCTCTTTTAGAGAATAACTATTAATTTATATATAATTTTAACCTTACTATTATAAGCTAAGATTCTATATAGCTAGTTATAGGATTTTAAATAATATTTAATCCTTCCCTTAAGAGACTATATATAGTCCTTCTTTCTTAGATATAAATTAGGTACCTCCTCTTTTAAGTCTAATAATAAGAGATTCTAATTAAGATTATATATAGTTATTACTTCCTTTAAAATCCTTTACTTATAATTATAATCTTAATAAGAAGTAATCCTACTTAAGATTATATATAATTATTACTTCTTTTAAGATATTCTATAAAGCTACCTTATTATATCTAGAACCTTTATAATTATTACTCCTTTTAAGATCTTTTAATATATAGATCTTAAAAAAAAGCGCCTTTATTAGATCTAAACTTTATATAACTCCTTAATTTCTTAAAGATATTCTATCTTTTAACTCTTTTCTATCTTAATAGGAAGCTACTTTATTAGATTAAGGTAAGATTATATATAATAATTACTTCTTAAATAAGAGGCTAGATATTTAAACTTAACCTTATTATTTATATCTTATATCCTATTAAGTCCTATTTATCTTAGGGATTTTATTACGGGTAGTTTATAAATAGTTAGGTCTTATAAATATATCTAAGTCCTTTAAATCCTCTATTTAAGGATAGAAATAATAATATAAGATCCTTAGGTATTATATAGAATAATCTATTAAAATAAGCCTTCCCCTATTATTAGTTAAATAGCTTAATAGTAGAATATTAGAATTAACTATTTAAGGCTTCCTCCTATTAATAAGAAGTTTCCTAAAATCAAGGGGGGAAACTTTAATTAAAATAAGTAAAGGAAATTAATTTAAACTTAACTTTAATTAAATAAAATCCCTTTTTTTTAGCTATTATTAAAGGAGGTTATTAAGTAGCTAGCTACCTATTACTCTTAAGAGACTATATATAGTTATATCTCCTTTAAAAATATATTAGATACCCTATCTTCTATTATCTTTTTAATCCTATTAAGAAGTAATCTTATTAGGTTTATATTATATATAGTTATTACTCCTATTAAGGTATTTAGATACTTTATCTTCTATTAACTTTCTAATCTTAATAAGAAGTAATTCTATTAGATCTAGACTATATATAGTAGCTATTCCTTATATAATAAGTTAGATATTTAGAGCTTTACCTCTTTACTTATATTATATATCTTATTAAATTCTATCTATTCTAGGCTTCTTATAAAGGATAGTTTATATATAGTTAGCCCCTATTAATAAATCCTAATCCTAAAAGACCTACGCCTAATAGTAGAAATTATTAAACTAAATTCTAAGGATTAATATAAAGTTATTAATCCTAATAAATCCTTCCCTCTTATAATTATAAGTAATATAGTAGTAATATAACTATATAGCTACTACTTCCTCTAAGATATATTACGAATATATTAGTCCTTCCTTTCCTTTTAATTAAATTATTATTAATCTTATAAAGTTATATATAATTATATCTTTATTATTATTATAATATTATAACTTTATCCTTTAAAGATTATATATAGTTACTACGCCCTTTAAGATATATTAGATATTATATCTTTTATTATCTTCCTAATTATAAAAAGATATAATTCTATCTTATTAAGACTATATATAGTTATTACTTTTATAATTATTTAAATACTTTAACTTTACCCTTTTACTTATAATATAATTCCTATTTAATTATAGTTATCTTAAGTATATTATTAAGGGGTATTTATATATATAGTTAATTACTAATAATAAGTCTAAGACCTAAAAGATTTAAATTTAAAAATAGAGATAAGGGAAATAAATCCTTTATTTAATTTTATATATAAGTATATATTTAAATAAGCTCTTCCCTCTTATTAGCTAGATAGCTTAGTAGTAAAGTATTAGGATTTAAGTATCT
>JAABUL010004441.1_pt1 | contig 18801 bp, 26 predicted proteins | sample 5559151 | NCBI WGS metagenome assembly JAABUL01 (sample SAMN10711876, study PRJNA513368) | rock metagenome | isolation source: Antarctica rocks | place: Antarctica: Victoria Land, Pudding Butte sud | reverse complement strand
GCCGGTCACCGCCACTGTCTTGCCAGCCATCTCGTACCGCGTCATACATCGCTCCCCGATAGTTTCTCGCTTCCTCGCGCAGAGGCTACCGGGCGCAGTGGGCCGCACCGCGGTCAATCGACTCGCTCGGTCAACTCATGCGACGACACCCGCCGTCCGCATAGCCTGGAGGCGCATTTTCCAAAGATCACTGGTGATAGAACGTGAGTAGACTCTATCTACTGTCGTTTTAAGGAGTTCCTGATGGCTCGCGCGTCCGTCATCGCTACCAGGGCTGCCGATGATGCTCTCAGGGTGCTCGGCGCCCAGATCCGCTTCGCGCGACATGGAAAGAACTGGACTGCAGCGGATCTGGCCGCCCGCATCGGAGTTTCGCCACGCACCATCACCTCGATTGAGTCAGGTAACCCCAGTGCGTCCATCGGGAATGTCTTCAATGCGGCGATCACCGTCGGGGTGAACCTGTTCAGCGCGGAAGCGAACGAGCTCGCCCGCCTCCGGCGCAGGGGGGAGCAGACCCTTGCGCTGATCCCGAGCCGGGTATACCACCCACGCACGAAGGAGAGTCCTGGTGACTTCGACTTCTAGGCGCGATGGCGCGTTCGTGTGGGTGTGGCTGCCGGGCTCCACCGAGCCAGTCGTTTCCGGGCGCCTTCGTCGCGTCGGTGAGCGGTATGACTTCGCGTACGGCCGCAGCTACCTCGGCCGTGCCGAGGCCATCAGCCTGTACGGCCCAGAGCTTCCGTTGCGCGAGGGCTGGATCGAGCCTCGCGACGGCTTGGACATTGCATCGTCGCTACGCGACGCTGGGCCAGACTCCTGGGGGCAGCGCGTCATCCTGGACCGCATGTTCGGCGTCCTTGGTCCCGAAGCAGATCCTGGCGACACGGATCATCTGACGTACTTCATGGAGTCCGGCTCCAACCGCATCGGCGCGCTGGACTTTCAGTCGAGCGCGGAGCACTACATCCCCCGCGCAGACACCGCGAGTCTCGACGAGTTGCATACCGCAGCAGACGAGTTGCAAGCCGGACACGCCATCAACCCGGTCCTCGCCCACGCGCTGGTACACGGGACGTCCGTTGGTGGCGCACGGCCAAAAGTGCTGCTCGAGGAAGGTGGGGTACAGATCATTGCCAAGCTGTCATCCTCGAGCGACCCATACCCGGTGGTGAAGGCCGAGGCGCTCGGATTCGAGTTCGCCCGGCGGGTCGGCATCAACACCCCGAAGTCCCGGCTGACCACCTCGCTCGGGCGCGACGTCCTGCTCATCGAGCGCTTCGACCGGACTGCACACGGTGCGCGGCGCAGCATGGTGTCCGGGCTGACGATGCTCGGGCTACACGAGATGGTCGGGCGATACGCGACGTATCCGGATCTGCTGGACGTGCTCCGCCGGGACGGCGTCGACGCCGATGTGGGGCGGCGCCTGTTCGAGCGCATCGTGTTCAATGTCGCCATCGGAAACACCGACGACCACGCGCGTAACCATGCGGCGTTCTGGGACGGCACCCACCTGGAACTGACCCCAGCGTATGACCTGTGCCCGCAGATCCGTTCGGGGGAAACAGCCAACCAGGCGTTGGCCATCGACTACGACGGCAACAAGGAAAGCGCGTTCCGCGTCTGTCTAGATGCTTGCGGTTTATACGGCCTGAGCCGGTCTGAGGCGAAAGACGTCATCGACGGCCAAATCGACGTCATCGAAAGCGACTGGGACGCCGCAGCCGACACAGCACGTCTGAACACCGCAGAGCGGAACAGTCTGTACCACCGTCAGGTGCTCAACCCCTACGCAAGCTACGGGTACGGGGGAGCGGGGACTTGACGCGAGTTACCCCTGCTCGCGTTTCCTGTGATGCGGCGACCATCGGACAACTGACAGGAGAGCAACCATGCCCACCGTTCCCAGCACCCTGAGGGCCACGGCCCGGCGGGTCGCTGGGGCGTCACATCGAGGCGATGGCCGAGCTGAGCGAGATGGCGGTCCCGTCGACCGCCTGGATGTTCGGGGCCGCCGGCCTGGAGCACAACGAGAAGTACGGCTCGATCCCGGAGCACTTCGTGCAGATCGCCGAGAAGAACCACCGCCACTCGGTGAACAACCCCAACGCCCAGGTCAGGAGGCCTACAGCGCCGAGCAGATCAGGGGCGACAAGATGATCTACGAGCCCGCCGGCCTGACGCGCACGCAGTGCTCGCCCACCTCCGACGGTTCCGGGGCGGCCATCGTGGTCAGCGAGAAGTTCGTCGAGGAGCACGGGCTGGGGGACCAGGCAGTCGAGATCGTTGGCCAGTCGGTGGTCACCGACCTGCCGTCGACGTTCGCCGACCGCAGCATGATCTCGCTGGTCGGGGCAGAGATGAGCCGCACCGCCGCGCGACAGGCGTACGGGCAGGCCGACATCGGACCCGAGGACGTCGACGTGATCGAGCTGCACGACTGCTTCTCGCCCAACGAGCTGTTCAGCTACGAGGCGCTGGGTCTGGCCGCTGAGGGCGAAGGGTACCTGCTGCTGGACAAGGGCGACACCACCTACGGTGGCCGCTGGGTGGTCAATCCCTCCGGCGGGCTGATCTCCAAGGGCCACCCGCTGGGCGCTACCGGCCCGGCCCAGTGCGCCGAGCTCACCGCGCAGCTGCGCGGGACGGCGGAGAAGCGTCAGGTCGAGGACGCACAGGGGGCGCTGCAGCACAACATCGGGCTGGGCGGAACGGCTGTGGTCACGGTGTACCGACCCGCTAACCGGTGAACAGCGCGGTATCGGTTTGGTGATAGCCGATACGCGTCCACAACGTGAGCTCCAGTTATACGGTGCCGGCGGGGCGGGGGGCGGTCAGTGGGTACTCGACGTCGCGGCCGTCGCTGGTGGTGATGACGATGCGGGGTGCGGTGGCGCCGGTGGCGTTGAGGTAGTTGGCCAGGGTGGACAGCAGCAAGTCGTCGCGCCTCTCGACGGCGCTGACCGCGCCCTGCTTGACGCCCATCCGTTCGGCGACCTCGGTCTGGGTCAGGTCGGCGGCGTGGCGGATGGCCGCGAGGTTCATCCGGTAGGTGCGCTCGACTTGCTCCATCTCTCCCTCGATGGCATCCACCCGCGCCCGGGTGTCGGGGTCGGCCACGGCCCGGGTGAGCCAATCGTTCCCTCGGATGAACCGCTCGTTCTTGCTCATCACGTGTCCTCTCGCTTGTCGTTGCGTTGCTGGTACTTCCACTGCTCGATCGTGGCGTCGGCGCGGGCGGCGACGCTGCCGTAGAACACATCGCCCATCGTGGCTTTGTCCCCGGCGAACAACGCCACGACGATCCGGTCGTGCTGATCAGGCGGGAACCACACGATCAGGCGCACCGCGACCCTCGGATGGAACGGGTGCGACAGCCGCCACACCGGGTGCCGGCCGGACTGCCGCACCTGCTTGAGCCCAGCGCTGTCCTCAGCGGGCTCAGCGTCGAGCCGCTCCAACAGGCGCAGCTCCACGATGAGCCGGTCCAGTTGCACTGGGCCACCTCGTCACCGGCCGCGGCGCGAGCCTCGATCCGGTCGAGAGCGTCCCCGGACGCTGCCGGCCAGTCGATGATCACACCAGCGATACTACTAAATAGTAGTACTATTAACAAGTAGTTGCTCGGCGTCGGTGGTGCCGTGGCGCGACGGTGCAGGGTGCGGGCGTTTCCCAACGACGTCTACGTGATCGAGCCGCACGATTGCTTCTCGCCCAACGAGTCGCTCAGCTGAGAGGCGCTGGGTCTGGCCGCCGAGGGCGACGGCCACCTGCTCCTGGACAAGGGTGACACCACCTACGGTGGCCGCTGGGTGGTCAATCCCTCCGGCGGGCTGATCTCCAAGGGCCACCCGCTGGGCGCTACCGGACTGGCCCAGTGCGCCGAGCTCACCGCGCAGCTGCGCGGGACGGCCGACAAGCGTCAGGTCGAGGGCGCACGGGTTGCGCTGCAGCACAACATCGGATTGGGCGGCACGGCTGTGGTCACGGTGTACCGGCCGGCGAACCGCTGACCAGCGTGGCATCGGCCTGGTGACTGCTCAGGTGCCGAGGGAGGCTGGCTCCTGGCTCATCTGGTGGACGATTCCTCGTGAAGTACGCGACGGGCGATCTGCTCGACGTCGGCTGGGGTCATTCCACCGGCGCGGTTCTCACCTATCGCGCGGGTGAGTAGTCGACGCACCAACGCTGAGGTGGGAATCTGCTCGGCGGTCGCCTGCTGCCGTAGTTGGTTGTCGAGGTCTTTGGTGATACGCAGGTTCAGCGGTACGTCGAGCGCTGCGGCCTTCTCGGCGATCTCCGCTTCGGCGGCCTCGGCTTCTTCCTCGGCGTATTGCTCGCGGATGGCCTGGACCTCAGCGTCCATGCGGCGGTTTCGATCAGATTCAGTCATGGTCTGTTCTGCCCTTCGTACTCGCGCAGGTCGGTACCGGTCGTCTTCCACGCGGTGACGCCGGCATGGTCGGAGCGGGTGGCGATCACGGTGATGACGAAGCCCGCGCTCGGTGAGTAACCGATGATCCGAATCGCAGCACTGTGGCTCTTCGGGTCAGGGTTGCGGAAGATTCGTCGCCGATCCCCAGCCGCTTCCGCCGTCCACTCCGGTTCGATGCCGGTGGCGCCCGGATAGCGCACACTGCGGAGCCGGATGTACTCGGCATCCTGTGCCCGCCACCAGAGGTCGTCCACCATGCACGACAGCGTATCGCAATGCGTTACGTTAACCATCCACCGACTTCAGGTGCGGCCGATCGGCTGGGGCGATTTTCTTTAAGGCCGGGATTGAGCATGGCGCACCGTTGGGCTCTGCGGGGCCGGTGCGCGCCTCCGCTGGGGTGGCGACGATGTCGTGGCGCGACATGTACTTGGCGACCGTGTTGATTCCGAAGGAGGCGAGTAGACCGCCCTTCCCGAATGCCTGCTGCACCCTCGCCGGGGGTAGTGACATCCGCAGACCCCCGGTATCTACCGCGAACTGATCGAGGTAGGCGTCGACGTCGTCGGGATCGCCGATGACGGTGACCCCGAAATCGGTGCGGACGGTGGCTACTTGAGTTGCGGGCACGCGTGGGGCGGCATCGTCAGGTGGCACCGGGCCGTCGTCGGACACCGTGGGCTCCAAACTTGTGGGACGGGTACGAATCGCCAGCGGCAACTACACGGCGATTGTAGATGTAGAGGGTGGTCCAACCAGGCTGCGCCTTTGGGGCTATCGTTGCTCACCGGCTTGGCGTCCGTGATCACCTCCCGGACGACGTCGTCCCCCGACGCAGCGCCAAGCCGAGGCTGTTGAATGGTGCCATGCCTGAAGATGGTCACGTCTTCGTTGTCCATGCCGATCTAACCAAGCTGGCGTGCGACTACTACCTGATACCCACCGACGCGAGCCTAGATGTCGGCCGCCACTGGCGTGGCAAGTTTGGCTCGCCGCGGAGTGATCTTCCGGTAGCGAAGGTTTCCGAAACAGACCGCGTGACGAACGCAAGAACACTCCACGACGGTGCGCGGGTGCGGTGGGTCGACACGGGAGGCGTGCCCGATGCACGCTCGGAGCGGATGGGGTGGTTGGAGGACGGCGTGCGCCAGGCGCTCTCAGATGTGGAAGCCGACCTACGCGACGTCACTGGTGGCCGCAACCGACGTGCTCGCCCATTGGTCGGCATGCCCGTTTTCGGCACCGGCGCTGGTGGTTACGACGGCATCCGCGGCGAGGTGCTCGACATGCTGCTCGAGCTGACGCACGGCATCGCCGCGAGTGCTGCCTTCGACATCGTGATCGTCTGCTACGACCGGTCCGACTACGCGGCGTTGCAATCCCGGCCGAAGCGCCTCGAGCTGTCGAGTGCGGCATTGAGTGTCAAGCAGCGGGAGGTTGCCGACAGTCTGGGGGCGCGTGCACGAGCAGGGCGCCTGGTGCTGTTCCTCGGTGCCGGCGTGAGCATCCCGGCCGGTCTGCCCAGCTGGGGTGAGCTGATCGAGAAGCTCGCGGAGGCGAGCCCAAACGGGATGGTCAACGCCGCAGAACTCGCAGAAATGGCGCCCCCGGACGCCGCGTCAGCACTCATGAAATCGTCCAACGCTGAGGAATTCTCGGAGCTACTGGGGCAGCAGCTCCGACGCGACGAACACGCACTCGGACACGCCCTGCTCGCATCACTGCGGGTCGACGAGGTGATCACCACCAACTTCGACGACCTCTACGAGCAGTCAGCGGCCATCACCTTCGGCGGACGCAGGCTCCGCGTCCTGCCCTGGGAGCGCGCCGAACCGGGTTTTCCCTGGCTGCTCAAGATGCACGGCGGTATCGACCGCAGCCACGTCGTGTTCAGCCGTGAAGACTACGACACCTATGAGACTTCGTGGGGCCCGTTGCGCAGCATCGTGCAGGCGTTGTTGATGACTCGGCATGTGCTCTTTGTCGGCTACTCGCTCAAGGACGAGAACTTCAAGCGGCTGACCGAGGAGGTTCGAGACCTGTTCAAGAAGGAAACCCAATCTTCGTCAGACAGTTCTGCGCCGCGAGTCCTCGGGACGATCGTGACGCTGCAACCGGAACCCGAGACGACGGCACAATGGTCGCCAGACCTGAACACGATCGCCGCGAGCGAGGACTGCGCCGCCCCCGACGGAAGCGGCACCGCAGACGCAGGCCGCAAGCTCGAAATCTTCCTCGACCGCGTCGCAGCGAAGGCCGCGTCCGACGAGCACTCCTACGTGCTCGACCCCCGCTACGCCGAACTGCTCGAGGCCGCAGACCGCCCCTTCGCGGAGCGACTCGTGAAGCTGGCGCATGAGCTGCCCAATTCGAACCCGGCGTGGAGAAAGGTCAAAGAACTGCTCGCGTCCTACGGTGCCCGATGATGTTGTACTCGCGTTCGGAGACAGCAACCGCACCGCAACCAACGAGCATCGAGGAGTCGTAATGCCAGCCAAGAAGAACGCGAGTCTCAAGAAGCCGGACCTGTACGAGGCACTGCGCGAGGAGGGTGCCTCCAAGGAGAGGGCGGCCTGCATCTCCAATGCCGCGGCGCGGGACGGCAAGTCGAAGGTCGCCGAACGTGGCGGCGAATCCCCGTCCGACGACGACTGGACCGTCAGCGAGCTGAAGAAGCGGGCGAAAGAACTCGGCCTGAGCAACTACTCCGACAAGAAGAAGAGCGAGCTCATCACGGCGCTACGCAACCACTGACCGCGTTAGCGGGTCGTCGTCACTGGTTGAACACTTCGACGAGCTTCGCGTTGCACGCGTCGAGGTCACCGACCTGCTGCAACGGCGCATGGGGCTAACCGAGATGCGGTACGTCCAGCCGCCAGAAGCGGATGGGTGTAGCACCTCGGCGCTACACTCATGCTGTGAAGGTCACCATCAGTCAACGCGAGCTCCGCAACGACAGCGGCGCTATCATGCGCCGCGTCGAGCGAGGGGAGGTCTTCACCGTGACCAGGAACGGCGTGCCGGTGGCGGATCTAGTGCCGCATGATGCGGCAGCCGGCGCCCGGCCCGAGCGCTTCGTTGCCGTGGACGCCGTCGCAGCTGGCATTGCCGCACTTCCAACCTGGGGAGCTGAGCGGTTCCGCGGTGAGCTCGCCGAACTCGATGACGCACTCGACGACCGGGACGTCGACCGCTGGTCCGGCGGGCGATGACGGCCCGCCATCACCGAGCGCTGCTCGACACGTCCATCGTGATCGACTACCCGGCCGCCGCGGTGGCGCAGCACACCGAAACCGCTGCGGTCAGCACGATCACGCTGGCGGAACTCTCCTACGGGCTGCACACCGCCGATCCGCTGGTCGACGCGGCACGAGAACAGCGGTACCAATGGATCGTCAACACATTCAATCCGGTGCCGTTCGGGACAGATGCGGCGCGGGCGTACGGCGCGCTGTGCGCCGCAGTGCGAGCGATTGGTCGGGACCCGAAATCTCGCCGGTTCGACCTACTTATCGCCGCGGTGGCTATCGCCGCCGGCCTACCGCTACTCACCCGAAACCCGGCCGATTTCCACAGGATTCATCACGCCCTTGCCGTGGTTCCGGTTACGTGAGCGAGACGATGCCCAGGCGTGCAGATCGGCTGAGACGGTCGTTCAATCTGGCGCCAGCACCACCCGCAGTGCGTGGTCAACCGCCTGCATTGCCGAGCTGCTGAGTCGACCGGGGAAGTCACCCAGCCGGGTCTGTGGGTCGATGACGGTGAGCTGTTCGACCATCACGCGGGTCTTGGTGCCGTCGACCTCGATCTCGGGACGGAAGGACGCTTCCCGCCTCCGGGTGTTAGATGCACAAATGAGGAGCCGGTGGGGTGCCGTGGCGTGGGTCTCGGGGTATGTGTTGCTGGCCGTCGCGCCGCTGCTGTTGAGCCTGATCCAGCTCGACCCCGACCGTGGGTTCTGGGTGAACCTGTCGGTGTCGTTCGGCTTCGTCGGCCTCGCGCTGTTGGGCCTGCAGTTCGCGCTCGCTGCCCGCTCGGTGCGGGTGGCTCAGCCGACAGGTGTGCTGCCGTTGCTGCAGTTCCACCGCGAGATCAGCTACCTCGTCCTGGTGCTGATTCTCGCGCACCCGATCACTTTGGTGCTCTACGACAGCTCCTTCTGGTCGCTGTTCGACGTGGTCCATGCACCGCTGCGCGCCCAGCTGGCTATCGCCTCGGTCCTCGCACTACTTCTCCTGGTGGCGACATCGGTGTGGCGGACCCGGGTGCGGTTGAGCTATCACGCCTGGCAGGTACTGCACGCCACGCTCGCGGTCTTCATCGTGGCAACCGCTCTGGCGCACGTACTGCTCATCGGCTACTACGTCGACCAGCCGTGGGAGCGGGCCCTGTGGATTGTCTACTCGCTGGCGTTCGTCTGGGTCTCGCTGTGGGTGCGGGTGGTCAAGCCGCTGCAACGCTGGCGCAGGCGGTGGCGAGTGGCCGAGGTTCGGGATCAGCCGGGGGGCAGCCTCACGATCGCCCTCGAGCTGGTGCACCCTGGCGCTTACGGCCCCGACGGCTTCCAGTTCGAGGCGGGGCAGTTCGCGTGGATCATGGTGGGACACTCACCGTTTGCGCTGACCTAGCACCCCTTCTCGTTCAGCTCCAGCGCCCACTCACGCACGCGGGTGGAGTTCACCATCCGCAGCTTCGGCACCTTCACCGCAGGCCTGCGCCGCCTGAAGGTCGGCGAGCACGTCTACCTGGACGGACCGTGGGGGCGGTTCCGGGTCGATCCGGACCCCCGGGTGCGCATCGCGATGATCGCCGCCGGAATCGGGGTCACGCCGATGCTGAGCATGCTCAAGACCATGGCCGACGGCGGTGATCGCCGCGAGTGTGTGCTGATCCTGGGCAACCGGAGCGAAACCACGATTCCGGGCCGGGCCGACATCGAGGCGCTGCAGGCCACGCTCAACCTGCGGGTGGTGCATGTGCTCAGCGAGCCGGCAGACACATGGGCAGGCGAGAGCGGACGGGTGGGGAATCAGGTGCTGGCGGCGAGCTTGCCCGGCCCCCACGAGCAGTGGCAGTTCTTCCTCTGTGGGCCCTCGGCGATGATGGACACCGCAGAGAGTTGGCTGGCCGGTGACGGTGTCGACGCCGAGCAGTTCCACAGCGAACGATTCATGATGGCGTGAGGAAGCGGACCAGTGAAACCTGCTCAGATGCGCATCGTCGTGCTCGTGGTCAGTGCACTCGTGGTGCTCAGTTGCATCGTCTGGGCCTTGGCCGTGCAAGAGATCGTTCCCAACGCGTGTACCTACCAGCCCCCACCGGCGCGAGCGCAAGCCTTTCACTGTCCCTGAGTGACCCCCAGCGAGAACTCGTCCCACTGCGACCGCAAGGTCAGCTGGGCAACGTGTCGGCGCGGTCGCTGCTACAGGAGGTGCGGCCGGATGGGTTTGCTTGTGCAGCCGTTCCATCTGCGCGTCGAGACTGGCGGCCGTCTCGGCAGCCTCGGCGAGCTCGCGCACCAGCGTCGGCGGGACGTCGGCGCGGTACTTGTAGTAGATCTTGTGCTCGAGGCTGGCCCAGAAGTCCATGGCGACAGTGCGGATCTGAAGTTCCACCGTCACCGGAACCACCCGGTCGGACAGATGCACGGGGACCTCGACCAGCGCGTGCAGACTCCGGTACCCGTTGGGCTTCGGCCGCGCGATGTAGTCCTCGACCTCCAGCACCGTCAGGTCGGTCTGGCTCCTGAGCAGCTCGAAGACCCGGTAGACGTCGACGGTGAAACTGCAGGTCACCCGGACTCCAGCAATGTCCGTGATGTGCTGCCGCAGTGCCGGGATGCTCAGTTCGATGCCGCGGCGGACGGCCTTCTCGCGGATGCTCTGCGGTGACTTGACCCGTGACTCGAGGTGGTCGATCGGGTTGTAGTCGTGCAAGTGGGCGAACTCTTCTTGCAGTATCGCGATCTTCCTGGTGATCTCGTCGACGCCGAACTTGTGCTCCATCAGGAACCGGGTCAGATCGGCGCCAAGGTCCTGAAGCCCGTCGGCGGTGGCCGGCGCGTCGAAGGCTTGGTGATGGGTCACACTTCGATCTTACGAGTCATCGGCCGTCGATCCTGGTGGCGCGCGGACGTGGCGGCGGCCGAGAACAGCGCTTCGCGTACAATAAATGGTACGTCGCCTGGAGGTACCGAGATGCGCACCATGACCTATTCGGAGTCCCGCGCGAATTACGCCGAGACGCTCAACGCCGTCGTCGAAGACCGCGAAGAGGTCGTCATCACCCGCTCCGGGCACGAGCCCGTCGTCATCGTCTCACTTGAGGAGTACGAGTCGCTGAAGGAGACGGCCTATCTACTCCGGAGCCCAGCGAATGCTCGCCGCCTACTGGACTCCATCGACCGATTGGAAGCCGGCGGGGGAGTTGAGCGGGATCTGGCCGAGTGAGGATCGTCTGGGACGAATCCGCCTGGGAGGACTACCTGTGGTGGCAGAACCAGGATCGCAACACCCTTCGGCGGATCAATGCTCTGATCAAGGACATTGCGCGTAACGGCAACGACGGAATAGGTAAGCCCGAGCCGCTTCGTGATGGGTTTCAGGGCTACTGGTCGCGTCGCATCACCAGCGAGCACCGAATCGTCTACCGGGTCACCGACGACCGGATCCGCATCGCCGCCTGTCGCTATCACTACGCGGGTTGAGCACAGCCCGTCTCAACGAGTGGGCGGGCGCAGGCCGCCCCCATAGGCTGCGCTGATGGTGCGCTGCCTTCCCGACCAACCCCGCTTGGTCAACAGTGCGGAGCAGACGGTGTGGGACCGGCTCCGCGCCCAGTGCGGCGCGGGGGATCTGCTCGTCGCCGGGCAGCGGGTCACCGAACCACACCAAGGACTTCGAGATTGACGTGGTTGCGGTGCTCGAGGGAGCCGACGACGCAGTCGAGGACCTCCTCGCCGATGGGTGGCGCGCCGAGGACGTTGCCCTGCTGAGTACGGGCAGCCGCCACCCCGAACAGGTCGAGCGCCAAGCCCTGAGCCCCAAGGCTTACTGGGACACGTTCTGGGACGCCGAGCAGGTGTTCTACGGCCACGTCCTCGGCTTCAAAGGACTCGAGCGTCGCGCTGTCGTCCTCGCCGTGAACTCGTTGCCCGACGAAGTGCGGCTCCGCGAACGAATCTACGTCGGGCTGTCCCGAGCCCGCGACCAGCTGGTGGTGTGCGGCGACCCGGCCGTGGTGCGCGAGGTCGGGGGATCGGAACTCGCCCGGCGCCTTGGGGTGTGACGATTGCAGCGGCCGCCCTTTCCCATCCTCAGGTGAGCGTGCTCGCCAACCGCCTGGAAAGCACCGACACGAACGCGGCGGGTTCGGCCAGCTCGCCCCCCTCGGCGAGCAGCGCCATCCCGTAGAGCAGCTGGGCGGTGTCGGCCAGGCCAGGGTCATCCGCCCGCGCCTCGTGCGCCGCTTTGAGCCCGGTGACCAGTGCGTGCTTTGGGTTCAGCTCGAGGGTCCGCTTGACCTTCGGCAGGGGCTGGCCCATCGCCCGGTACATCTTTTCCAGGGTGGGGGTCAGGTCGCCGGGGTCACCGACCAGCACCGCCGCCGAGTCGACGAGTCGGTGCGAGAGCCGAACCTCCTTGACGTCCTCGGACAGCGTCGTCGCCATCCAGGTGGTCAGCGCGTCGAAGCCTTCCTTGGTGTCCGCGTCCACCTCGTCACCGCCGAGGTCGACCTCACCTCGGGCGATCGAGGTGAGTGCCTTGTCTTCGAAGGAGGGCACGGCGTCGATCCAGACCTCGTCGACCTGGTCGGTCAGCAGCAACACTTCGTAGCCCTTCGCGCGGAAGGCCTCCATGTGCGGTGAGTTCTCCAGCGCCGACCGGGTCTCGCCGGTGGCGTAGTAGATGGCGTCCTGCTCGGCGGGCATCCGGCTCAGGTAGTCGGCCAGCGTCGTCGGCTTCTCCGGGTCGTGGGTGGAGGGGAACGAGCAGATTTCCAGGATGGCCTGCCGGTTGTCGTGGTCGGAAATCAGCCCTTCCTTGAGGGCTCGGCCGAGCTCCGACCAGAACGTGGCGTACTTTTCCGGCTGCTCGGTGAGCATCGACTTCACCGTGGACAGCACCTTGCGCACCAGGCGCTCGCGGATCAGCTGGATCTGGCGGTCTTGCTGCAGGATCTCCCGGGAGATGTTGAGCGACAAGTCGTTCGCGTCGACGACACCCTTGACGAAGCGCAGGTACTCCGGGACGAGCGCTTCGCAGTCGTCCATGATGAAGACCCGCTTGACGTACAGCTGGACGCCGCGCTTGGCCTCCCGCATGAACAGGTCCATCGGCGCGTGGCTGGGCAGGAACAGCAGCGCCTGGTACTCGAAGGTGCCCTCGGCGGACAGCCGGATTGTCTCCAGCGGCTCCTGCCAGTCGTGGCTGACGTGCCGGTAGAACTCGCTGTACTCCTCGTCGGAGACGTCGCTCTGTGCGCGCGCCCACAACGCCTTGCGGGAGTTGACGATCTCCGGCTCACCCTCGCCCTCGGCTGGAGCCATGCGAATCGGCCAGGTGATGAAGTCGGAGTAGCGCTTGACCGTGGCCCGTGCGGTGGCCGGGTCGGTGTAGTCGTGCACCGCATCGTCGGCGTCCTCGGGCTTGAGGTGCAACGTGACGGAGGTGCCCTGCGTCGCGTCCGGGATTTCGGAAATGGTGTAGGTGCCCTCGCCGGTGGACTCCCACCGAACCCCGGTGGTGGCCCCGGCGCGACGGGTGATCATGACGACGCGGTCGGCGACCATGAAGCTGGAGTAGAAGCCGACGCCGAACTGACCGATCAGCTCGGTTGTCGTCTGCTCCGAGGAGTCACCGGACTCCCGTGCCTGGCGCAGCTTCGCCAGCATCTCCCCAGTACCGGACTTGGCGATGGTGCCGATCAGCTCGACCACCTCGTCCCGGGACATGCCGATGCCGTTGTCCCGCACGGTCAGCGTCCGCTCCGCAGGGTCCGTCTCCAGCGCGATGTGCAGGTCGGAGGTGTCGACCTTCAGGTCCTTGTCCTGGTAGGCGGCCAGACGCAGCTTGTCCAGTGCGTCCGAGGAGTTGGAGATGAGCTCGCGCAGGAACACGTCTTTGGTCGAGTAGATGGAGTGGATCATCAGCTGCAGCAGCTGCCGAGCTTCCGCCTGGAACTCGATCGTCTCGGTCGGCATAGCTTCGGTAGACATGCAGGCAGCGTCCTTTCATGGCGGGGTAGGGGGTCTCGGCAAGGGTAGTCGGGAGGCGTCGGCTCTGGGAGTGGTGTAGGAATCTGCCATGAAACGGACAATTGTCCTCGTAGGCTTCGTCGTTGCTGGCCTCGCCGCGGCTGGCTGTTCGTCGGCAGGCGACAATCCTCCTGAGCCTGCTGCAACCACAGTGGCACCTAGCGATACGACCGCGGCGGTCACGAGTTCCGCTCCCAGCTCAACGACGGAATCCCCGACTACGACCCCGGCAGAGGCGACGGCGACGCCGCCCGCAACCTACGCGGCACCAACGACTGAGCGACAGCAACCGAGGGCCCTTCCGGTGACGCTACGTACGTACTGCGAGTCCCACGGAAGCACTGCTACCACTGCGGACGGAACAACCGTCTACTGCTCGCGGGTTGCCGCAACCGATGGTTGGGTGTGGTGGACCTCGCCGGGTTTGGTGCCTAACCCGAAGACTGCTGCGCCGGCCCCGCTGCCCCCGGCAACAACGCGTGTGCCCGCTGAGGAGCCGAAGAGTCCCAGCGACACCAGTTACCGGTGTACCAATCGGCTCAACTACGCAGGTGATCCACGATCGAACGCCGAGATCAACTCGATCGGCGCACAGACAGGGTTCTGTCCTACCCCGATGTCGCGGTGACTTTTTCACGTTTTGGCCCTCGGCGGACCACATGCGCAGCGCCGCCCTCGACGGCGGGTAGCGGCGGTGCGTGGTCAGGCTGGACGCTGGTCTCAGTACGGTCATGGGCGATGGCATCTGAGTCTTCCGCGGAAGACTCAGATCACTCCCGAAGGCTAGCCACAAAATGACCCAAGCGACCGGAACGGCAAAACCTAGGATAATGCCGACTCCGACCGGGCGCGCACTGCGGTAAGTGCCTCCTAGGGCGAAACTCACGCTGACAGCCACCACGAAGACGACGATCAAAAGGGGGCCAGTGACTATGAGAAGCCACGCGGTAATTGCAATATAGCCATAAACGAGGAGGGCAACCGGAATTGCGACTATGGGTGCTATCCACCAGCTTGCTTTCCGACCTTGTTCGCGAAGTTCGCGAGCGTGCGACGCGGTGGGATAACTGTCGTAGTTCGAGTAAGGGTTCATTGGCTAACCAACATGAAGGACCTCGAGTATCGTTAAGCGGCCGTTAGTATCTACCGTCGGATACTGCACATTCGGAAGTGTATGCATATAAAAATCATCGCCCAACAAATCGGGCAAATTCGTCGGAATTGAGGTAGGCGGATTGACTTGCTGCGGGTGGTAACGGTCGACCCAATCGTCGAGTGCTGCGGGGTGTGCGCCGACGGGTACGGTGGGCTGCGGTAGTCCTACGAGAGGCCCGGTGGATGACGGAAGGGGAACTGGACCGGCAGGAGTCGGCGCGGTTGGCGCATTTTCCTGCCGTTGCAGAACAGGTGTTCCTCCGACGCCATTGTGCGTCTGGTAGGCCTCCCAAGACGGGAATCGGGTGACGTTGCCATTGATGGTGGCGGTCGCTTGGCCGCCGTGCGGGTCGATGATGAGGTCCCCACGGACAGACGCCTTCAAGTCCTGTCCGAGTTGGACCGCGAGAGGGTCAGTTCCGTCAATCCGTACGCGCACCCGGCCCGCTGGGTCTTGCTCGACACCCACACTCGGGTTTCCTGTCGCGGCATCTCCGCGGTCGCTGTGGGACGTGTTTTGGCGCACGACAACGATGCCGCGCTCGTAGTCGACGTAGTAGGACATTCGTGACTTGCTCGGACCTGCATTGGGGTCGAATCCGCGATTGTCACCCGCGTTGAGCTCGGTGAGATCGGTGGGTTGCGGATTCCACACGTTATTGGAGGAAATGAAGGCCGCCCCGTGGACGACACCGGCGCCGGGAACCGGGGTGATTCGAGTGACGACGAGGTGCGAGTTGGGGTCGGTGTTGGCCGTGTCGCCGCCCTGCATGTCGAGTGCTTCGGCCATGAGCTTGTCGTTCGCAGTCTCGGGTGGGTGGCCGTACACCGACTCGAACAGGGCGCCGCGTCGCAGGTCGGCATCACCGGGCAGGTCGACCGGGCCGGCATCGGTTCGCACGACTCCCGGCATGCCGCGCAGCACCGCGGCTTGGTCCAACAGGACCTTCTCGTAGTCGTGGATCACCTGCTCCATCCGATCCAGTAACCCGAGCGCCTCTTCGTAGATAGGCCGTACGGCCGCCATGAGCAACCTGCGACCCTCGGCCTCGATGTCCACGCCGGTGGTTTTCTCGATGACCCACCCGATAGCGCCACCACCGGTCAGGGCGTCCATCGCAATCTGCACTCCGTGCAGTGCGGTATCCAGGGCACGACCGACCGCTTCGGCCTGAGCCACAATTTCGCGTGCTTGGCGCTGCGCGTCGACCAATGCGTGGTCAGCGGCAGTGAACGCGTCGGCCGACTTCGTCAGCTGGTCGGCTTGGCGGTGGCGGTCCTCGATGACGGCTGCCATTTTGGTCTTCGCTGCGTCGGCCCCGACTCCGCTCCACGATTGGAACATCTCGTTACTGAGCTGTTGCAGGTCGGTGGCGATGGACCGCACCGTCTGGGCGGTCTGGGTGCACATCTTCGCTCGGCTGCCCAGGTCGTTCGCGTCACCCTTGAAGACCCGCTCGGCAAGGTCGTGAACGTCCTGGATACCGAAGTAGGAGAAGACGTTCGTCACTGGTGGCCATCGCCAGGGTGGTTGCCGAGAGCCGCCACGATGTTGCTCAATACCTGTTGGGTGCGCTGATCTTGACCGGCAAACGCCTCGGTGGCGTTCGTGAGCAACGTTGAGACGTGCGTTAGTTCGTCGGCGGAGGAGGTGAGGTCCTCGAACCGGGTCTGGGCCCAGTCGTAGTGCGCCTGGCCGAACGCCAAACCGGCCTGTACGTCGCCGACCTTGGGCACCGACTCGCAACTGCCCTCCAGCACCGTCGCCTGCGCATGCAGCTCCTTGCCCGCACCGGCAATCTGGTCCGCCGCCCCGGTCAGGACTGCAGGCGTCACCTGCACCGTCATCGCAAACCCCTTGTGAAAGCCGTGGTCATCCCCTGTCGGGGCAGGATAGCAACGCGCCGTCGCGGGTCGGTGTTACGGCGACGCCGTTGACGCATTCCATTTCGATGGCATCACGACATCAATACTTTGATGCGGAGCCACAATTCGCCGTCAGCCCGACTTGACCGCGACCAGCCGCTCGACGATGCCGAGCTTGAAGCGCTGCACACGTTCGACCTGAAAGCCCGCGGCCCGCACGTTGTCCAGCGGTCTACGGAGGAAGTGCTCACCGCCGAGCGGGATCGACACGGTTTCCAGCAGGCGCTGCAGCAGGCGAACAGGCTTGGCTGATCCGGAGACGTGGTCCACCAACACCAGTCGCCCGCCCGGTCGCAGCACCCGATGCATCTCGGCGACCGCGCGGTCGATGTCCGGAATCGCACAGAGGCCAAAGGTGCAGACCACCGTGTCGTAGGTGGCGTCCTCGAACGGCAGGGCATGGGCGTCGCCCTGCACCAGGGTCACGGTGGTCTCAGCACGGGTATGGGCGATGGCGAGCATCTGCTCGCTGAGGTCGATGCCGGTCAGTGCGACGTCCTTTGGATAGAAGGGCAGGTTGAGCCCGGTCCCGATCGCGACCTCAAGAACCTCGCCGGTGGCTTGCGTGCAGGCCCACGCGCGGGAGTCGCCGAAGAGCACGCGGTCCATGAGGTGCATCTGCCGGTCGTACGTGCCGGAGTTCTTGTCCCAGTAGCGCTGCCACCGCTCGCGTTGCTCGCTCGATGATGCCACGACGGATCCCTCCCGAGAGCGGTTTCGCTCAAACGTACCCAGCGATTGACAGGTGACCATATGGTCACATAAAATGCTGCGGTGGACGCGGTATTCAAAGCACTGGCCGACGAGACCCGGCGCGCCCTGCTCGACGACTTGTTCCGCGAGGACGGTCAGACGCTGCGCGCCCTCGAGGGGCATTTCGCGATGACGCGGTTCGGGGTGATGAAACACCTCAAGCTGCTGGAAGAAGCCGGCCTCGTCGTCACCAGGCGCCGCGGCCGCGAGAAGCTCCATTTTCTCAACCCCGTACCCATCCGGCTGGTCCACGACCGATGGGTGAGCAAGTACGCCGAGCCCTGGACCGCAGCACTCAGCGACCTCAAGACCCGACTGGAGAATCCGATGGAAAAGATCTATGAGATCTACATTCGCACCACGCCCGAGCGACTGTGGGACGCCATCACCAACGGCGAGATTCGCAGCAAGTACAACTTTGGCTGCGTGGTGAGCACGGTGGGGGAGCCGGGCTCACGGTTCGAGCAGACCACGCCGGACGGTCACCTCCTCGGCGAAGGGTTCAACGTCGAGGTCGACCCCCCGCGGCGGCTGGTGCAGTCGATGGTCCTGATGTACAGCGATGAGGTGAAGAGTGAGGGTGAGTCCCGGGTGACCTGGGAGATCGAGCCGGTCGGTGACTCATGCCGCCTCACCGTCACCCACGACCAGATGCGGGACGGGGCGAACAGTCAGCTCTATGGCGGCTGGCCGATGATCCTCTCGGGACTCAAGACCTGGCTGGAGACCGGGGAGCTGCTGACCACGCCAGGATCGTTGATGTACAGTTGACGCCGTGGAGACTGCGTCGACGGTAGCGCGTTGAGACGGTTCGCGTCGACCGCGGTGGACTGACGCGCGCCTGCGAGGATGGCCCGCATGGAACAACGCATCAGCCTCATCACCCTCGGCGTCAACGACCTCGCCCGTGCCCGGAAGTTCTACGAAGCACTCGGTTGGGGTGGTGCCCAGCAGTCCGACGACGAGGTCTGCTTCTTCCAGGCCGGTGCGATGGTGTTCGGGCTGTGGACCGTGCTCGGCGGCCATGGCGCACCGGGCATCGAGCTTGCGTACAACGTTCGTTCAGCTGTCGAGGTCGCGGACGTGCTGGCCGAGGCCCAGCGCGTGGGCGCGACCATTGTGCGTGCGGCGGAGCAGGCCGAGTGGGGTGGCACGAGCGGCGCGTTCGCCGACTTGGACGGCTACGTGTGGGAGGTCGCGCACAACCCCGGCTGGCGGCTCGGCGAGGACGGATCAGTCCAGATGTAGCGGCACACCGGTCAGGCGGTCTTCA
>JAABUL010004440.1_pt1 | contig 18802 bp, 21 predicted proteins | sample 5559151 | NCBI WGS metagenome assembly JAABUL01 (sample SAMN10711876, study PRJNA513368) | rock metagenome | isolation source: Antarctica rocks | place: Antarctica: Victoria Land, Pudding Butte sud | reverse complement strand
CCAACCACTGGAGCTGGTCTCCCAACCACTGGAGCTGGTCTCCCAACCACTGGAGCTGGTCTCCCAACCACTGGAGCTGGTCTCCCAACCACTGGAGCTGGTCTCCCAACCACTGGAGCTGGTCTCCAAACCACCACCACTAGTACCGCCGCCGCCGCCGCCGCCACCGCAATCGCAGCCGCGACAGCAACAGGAACAGCAGCCGACATCACCACCGACACCACCACCGACACCACCGCCGATACCACCGCCGACACAACAGGCAACGCCAAAAGCACCGGCAGCACCAGCATCCGCACGACAAAGTTAGGGAAGAAGTCCTGCAGCGCCAATCATAAATATGTAAAGCACATCAATAGGCTCGACAAGGTGAAGGACATGGTTGATATCCTGGCGCGAAAGCGCAACAAGCTGCGGGTAACCCAATCCAAGCAATACTCGATCCGACGAATCCTCGCTGGGCAGGCGCTCGGCCAATGGACCGTCCTGGACACGCCGACCAAGGTCCAGGACGAGAAGAATTTGGTGGTACTGAGGCAGAAGCTCCCCAAGCAGAATGTGAAGGGGAAATTAAAGCGTGTATCAAGGGGGTTGTTGAAGTTCCGCTTGGAGGAGAGGATGCTCGTGGAGAAGGTATGTTGTCTAATTATACCCTTGCTTTAAATGAGCCTATGCTAAGACTTGACAGATCAAGGAGGACGAGAAGGTCCTGAAGGCCACGAAGGTAGAGCCAACGATTTGGCTCTGGGGGCCAACTCCGGGCAATGAGAGGATGGCGGAGTGGTGATTTCCGGGGGTATTGCCGGGTTCTTTACGCGCGTTCTTTTCCTTATGTTGATACCAGCTCTCGTTGCTCGGCTACTCACCACCACTGCTATCGGGCATTGAGAGCTTAGAAATCTCGTGACAGAAATCAAGTTGAGTATTTTCCTCTTTCGAGGAAATCAAAGAGGCCGATGTTCATCTGTATAGTCCAAGTGAGACATTGAGATACAAGCGACCTATTTCGCATCTTATGTTCACCAATTACTCTTGCGGCGCCAGTTTTGTAATGATTCTCCCTCCTTAAGAAACCAATACGACTAACTGTTCATTTAGAATGTCGAAGCGAGATATGTGGTTCCCCGCAACAAGACCAAAAGTCTACCCTTTATTTTGAAGGACAGCCTGATAGGTGCGGTTTTTTCGAAGAAGCCATCGGCAGATGCGAAACCATCAAAGCATTACCTGAACGATATCTAAGGGCAGCTTTGTGGGGTTTTATATACATTTTAGCGTTGTCTAATTTCTTAGCAATACTATGTATCACTTCATTAGATCTTGTTGATCGCCGACGTAGTTCATCTGTAGGGTGGCTTGATGGAACTATATCCGTGAGTTTCCCAGAAAGCAGATGTTTTCCTACACGCAACTCACATCTCCCCGTTCCCGTCCAGGATCGGTTGTATTTACATGCCGTCCCTGCAAGCAAATCCACAAAGTTTGAGGTCCCACCGAAGGCTAGGAAGTAAGTGATATGGGCGACTAACCTTTTGCGAGCATCTCACGGCATGCGAAGCATAGCTCCTAGGTAAACCTCTATACCACCAGATGAGGGGAGGGGACGTGTGCTACGCTCATGGTAATAGGCTTGAGGTGTACCTTGCCGAAGCCTTTTGATATCTTCTGGCACACGGATCATGCCTTGAGGATCATTGAATGCAGGCGAATGGTTCAGAGGAGCAGTGCACACAGAGGCCGAGCCCTGGTACGGAGCGTCGCTGCCTACTTCCAGTGCAGCTTCACCAGGAGTCCTTAAAATTTTGGTTTCCTCCTGCTCCATTGCAGCCACGCACCCCTTAAGAGTAGTGTTCTCTTCTTCAAGGCGCTGATTGCGCCCTTCTAGAAACTGGATATACTCGATTGCCTTCGACAATACAGTGGCTTTGTTGAGCTTCGGAGCCGAACTAAGGCCGTCAACGTCGTCGGCAGCTGGAGCATCTAATTTTCGAATGCTTGGAACAGCATCTCTTAGTGCCGCAATTTTGTAATTGAGGTTCGTGCGATATCGCTTTTCTATCGCGTTATGACTTCTTTTAAATACTGGAGTTTCGCTTTGGCTAACGCTCGTTGCAGCATCGGTATGTCTGTCAATCACCGAGAAAGATTTACGCTTTCTAGATTCCGTCGAAAGACCTGATGTCTGATTGGCCTCCGCGTGAGGGCGGGGTATGCTGTTGGAGCTTGACGTCGGTATCAAAGGCGTGGCTGAGGTGGATGAAATGACAGAAGTCTTCGCGAATGCACTTGCTTTCTCTGTGTGATCCCAATTCATCAGATTCTCCCAGCCTTCGTTGGAGCATGGACTGGACGGAGCCGACACAACGTCCCTGGCCTCCCTAATATCGGGCTTCGTTTTAGGCACTGCGTGAGGTCCGCATAGGCTGCTGAGCGTCCCACCCCCACGGGAAGAGGCTGTGCGGCTCGTGGCAGACGGGCTTTTCATGTAACGAGCTTTATTTCGAGTGGCGCACAATGATTCAAGGTGCCAATGGAAGTGGTTGGTTCTTAGCTATAAGGTGTATCAGTATGTGGTTGCACAAGTGCGCCGCGCCCGAATACTGACTCTGCATACCAGTAAGGTCTCTAAGACGAAGATATCATTATGTGGTGTTATTGGAATAAATCTCCCCCGTGTTCAACAGAAATCATGCCACTGCCTTCTTCTATCCTTGCATTGACCGTTCTTGAGATATAAGAAAGCTGGTGCTCGGAAATGCTCTCTCTAAGATGACTGATGGACCAGATCTCCACCTTTTTACAGCCATAACAGTGAGCGACCGCCTGTGCTAGATTTTTACATCCCTAGGATCATCTGTCCGAAAGGTGGTATGATGTTGGAAGACGTGCTTCCGGCCTTGAAGACTGGTGTGCTCTGTTCTACTGCCCACGGTATTTACCAGCATGCGCAATCTTAAGACAACTACCTTAGGTATTCCAATCCTAATCATAACGATGGTACGAACAAGCATTTGGAAATCTACCGAGTTGAAATGGGAGGATATGATGGCACACGATTATCTACTTCACGTTCTTGATAGACTTCTCATCTGATCTCCCCATCAGTCTGCTTCTCCACCTTTCCACCCTGTTTCTTTTCCTCTTTTTTCTTGTCTTTCCGATCCAACTGTTTCCTTGGACTTGGGTCTTTCCTCACGTACACCTCGCCAACAGGGTCCCCTTCATTTTTCAAGACCACCCAATCTCCCATACCTGCCTCTTTCGGTGCTACTCGGATACCCCGTCCGCCACCACCGATGACGAGGTTACCAGGACGGTAAGTCTCATCAGCCTGCATACGCTTTATGGCAGAATGGTGTATCCATGCGTTATCTGGTATGTCCCTTGTCTCACCCATCGGCAATGGCATGGATATTGCTTTCCAAGTTCCATCTGGCCGAAGATCCATTCGTCGGAACGGCATGTATTCCATAACTTTCCACGAGATAACCGAGCCTTTGCTAAGACCATTGTTGAACTCAAGGCAGTCGTGTAGCACGCCTTTAGTGGCTGATGCGTGCAGAGCCTGAAGAAACGAAGAATGCGGTGTTGCTTCTGGTTGCAAGCCAGGTGCCCAGCCTTGCTTCTCGACGTCCGAGTGAGGGCTGTGAAACAGGTCTGGGGGTTTAGAAGAGCCTGTAGAGCTTGTGACTTGAACTTCTGGGATTGGTTGTCCATTGGCGTTTACAAGGTTCGGCGGCGCCGTATTGAAATCCTCGTCGCAGCATTTTAACTGCAGCATCTTTTCCGGGTCGAACTCTAATCCGGCCCGCTGGGCTTCCCTCACCATCCATACCAAGGGGCCGTGGCTCAGAGGAAGTTCCTCTCCGGCAGATATTGGCCAGCCCCCGCCCAAATCTGCATGACCACCCGGAAACCATAGCTCTTCGACGTCTTGCTCCGCCGCTTCATCTTCGTCGTCATCATCATCTGGATGTCTGGCTGGCGTAAAGGAATTCTGCGAAGTAATGGAGTGAATCGAAGAGCGGTCATCGTCGGACGCAGCATTGCGCGAAACTGCAGGGCTCGTCGACCTCAGTCGTTCTCGCCCTTGGACCTTCAGGCCTTCCTCGTCCTCTTGCTGAGTGCTCAGTCGAGAAGTAAACGGTCTGTTGGCTTCGCCACTGGATCGGAACTGACTTGAACGTCTTCGGAAGCGATCATATTGCGGCTTAGGTGGGGTCTCATTTGACAGCTCGGAAGCGTTAAGGTGACCGCCAAATTCCAGTCTCCGAACATGACTCAAACCTGGTACATGATGATGGTGATGACTCAAGGACTTTGTTCCGGAGATCAAGTCTGACCGAAATTTCGCTCTTCGCTCATCGATACTTGCTGCATGCCGAATGACCATTGCAGAACTTCTGGCCGTGTAAGGAAACTTACTCCTCTGCATCCATGCGTTTTCAAATCGAGGCACGCTGTTCACTAATCCAAATATCAGCTAGAATTGCATCCAAGCCGCAACATGCGGTGGAGTAAACGAGCCTATAAGTGAAGCCATGATTGGATTATGGAGCTAAACGAATATCATCTATGCGTACCTGTATCGAAGAGCCCCAGAAATCGAATCCGTCTTACCGGGCGGCTGAATGTTTCGCGGAATGCTTGGAGGAATATGAACATCTCCTTTTTCTTCTTTTTTCCTTCTTCATTCCCATCCTCTCTTTCTTGCCATTGCGCAAACGCTTTCCACGCAAAGTAAGCCATTTCCTCATTTCCCGCGCTGAGCAGACCAACGTGGTCAAGCATTTCAGCGAGGAAGCGGGCGATATATGCTCCTCGGCTGAAACCAAACACGAATATGTCGTGGTCAACGTAAGTTTTCATCAGGAACTTGTACCCACCCATGACATGCTCGTCGAACGAAGTACCGACAGCCGAATCTTTTGCTTTCAAATACCATGATTTGAACCGCGCTCTCATGCTTTTATGAGAAAGCGAAGCAGTATTCACGTACGTGCCAATGCCTGGCTGGTAGTAGTGCTGATCTCCATTGTTTCTATCAAGCATTCGATATATCTTCAGGATGTTACTATCAGCGTCGGTGCCTAGAAGAGCGTCAGTGCCGAACAAGCACTCCTGTATTGCAACGCAAAGACCTGAGAACTTGTTTCCCGTTCCATCAAAGCAAAGTATAATCTGTGGATGATTATATCAACTATCCCCAATGGTCCAAGATCATCTCTCAACGTACCCTTTTTCGTTCGCGAAATGGGCCATAGGGTTGGATAGAGGCTGCGCCAACGCCAGCACTGGAGTCTCTGTCACTATTAGGGGTTCCATTGACCTGCAAATGGGATTGCATGCTGGTTTATAGTAAGGATACCACAGACAAGATGCTACTCTTTCACTAGAAGAATCGCACGACACATGGGTGAAAATGACAATATCGACACCACCTAAAGAGCAGAGGAAACAAACGATCAGAACGGACACGCTACTCCCCCCACTTGAGCCACCCAAGATGGCGGCTCCTCGTATAACCAAATAAGGTACCTCTACTATCAATGTAAGTGGCAAGTGTCATGTGCAATCACCGACATCCTTGCATTACATGTTTGAGAAACCCTTTACGCGTGTCTCGACCAGCAGTGCATTCTTGGATCATCATACCTAAGGTACCTTAGTGCCATCTCCATGTCGGCTTGCCCAGCCAAATGCAGACGGGACCAAGGTTCAATCTCAATGGTTTCTGTCTGAAGAACGGGAGGAGAAGATATGTAGTCGGCAGATTTTGAGTTTCGTGCTCCGGACCGGCTTTCAACCATACAGATTGGCCGTACATATGCACAACTCTAAGGATTGGCCAGTGAGAGGCCTGGAAAGGGCGTGTGATACTAAAATAACGAAGGTGGACATGTCATAGCGGGGTCGTCGAATGTTTTCCGGTTGCGGAAGAAGTACTCCGTAATTGGAAGAACAACGAACAATAGGTAAGGTGGGTAGGTAATGGAAGGGCGTGAAGCGTACTGTACAGGGATCTTCCAGCGCTTGTTCCCTCCCGCAGCTTGCACTGCACTGTACCGAATAACTTCCGAGTATACAGTACCTAAGGTAGGTAAGGTACCTAGGTAGGTAGGGTGGCGTGGGTGGTAGGTACGTGGTACCTAACTTCCACCTTTCCCGGCCACGCTCGGGTGAGACCTTTAGCATCTCCCGCTAACCGGAAGGACCAAGCGGAAGATCTCGCCAATCGATCTTCCCAAGGTTTGCTCTAACTCCCTTAGTCACCCTATTTCCCATCTCCAAATGTCGTCCTGCATCCTTTGTACTTCACCCCCGCTCTCGGGGTTGCACAACAGACTCAACAGTCACTGACAACGATGGATTCTGCTTCCGACTGGCTCACCACCGATACCTAAAATACCCCGCCTGTAACGGGTATTTCCCTCCTTCCCAATGAATGTGAGATAGTCAGGTACAATTGCCCCCGGCACGTCAAACGGAAATCAACCGTGGAATCCTTTCATTGAGTTCAAGTTTCCACATGTGGAGATATGTAGACGCCAGGCCGGATCAGACTTAGTCTTCCTTTCGAGAGACAGACCTTATTTCCAGATCTCAGATTGGATCATTATGATCAACAAACTTTCATGAAATCTGCACGAATGGTGCTAACGTTAGGCATTATTCTGTCTGCATTGAGCCATTGACTAGTACTGTAGTACCACTCCTCACTTCTCAGCTCGTTCGTACGTGCGCCCCTAAAGACTATCATTTCCGATTGTCCAATGGCTTCAATTATTGGTAGCCGTGTGGAACGCTCCAATGCAACGCCAACCTCATGGAGTTCGCTAGTATCGTGGTCTCACGCATGGAGTTTCGATGCTTCTATGATGTAGCCTGTGCAACTAGGCTCATGCCGATTGAAGCCTCTCGCCTGACCCGAGGGGACTTTCCGAGGATGATCGCCCAACTGCATTGTGGGAAGGAAGCTCTCGTGCTTCTTTTCTTTTCACTCTTTCAACAACTACTCTCCTGGCTAGCCTCTTGCAATCGTTAGAATAGCCAATTCATCATGCTTCGAAGGTTCTCATCAAAGATAATGGGTAGGGGGAAGAACGACGAGAGCAATGGCAATGCCAACGGGAGTAGCAACGGAGCCAAGGCAGAAAAGCCCAACGGTACCCGCAGGCAGAGCTCCTTGATGCCTCAGAAGAAGGCCAAAGAAACTGTAGACCATACGGCAAGCCGCGGCGAAGTGGAAGGCTCCTTTCAGCAATTTGCCCAGTTAATTCATGCCTCGCGTCGACCTTTGCCCACACAATCTGGCGATGGTGCTTATCTCGATCATACTGAGCCGTCCGGCCTTATGCAAGACCTCAAGAGCATCGGTTTCAAGGATGTCAATACATTGATGCAGGTCATGAAGCAAAAGAAAGCTGGAGGTCTTCAGGATGACAAGACCTATATCATGGAGCGTGTCATTCAGGTAAACCAGACAGTACCAAAATCGTTCAACAGAAGCTGACGTCGTCACCAAGCTTGTCAGCGGACTGCCTGCCTTGTCCAAGACTCGTGTCGATTTGACGAACGCCTTCATCGACGAGCTTTGGCACTCACTTCCGCATCCACCTATGAGCTATTTAGGCGACAAGTTTGTCTACCGGCAAGCCGATGGAGGGAACAATGTAAGCGGTATCAAGCAACAGACGGGCTCTTTACTAAATACAGCAGAATCCTCTTTTCCCCACGCTAGGGGCTGCTAATACGCCATACGCTCGCTCGGCGAACCCTGGAACGCTTCAACCGGGTGCTCTGCCCGACCCATCCCTCATTTTTGACAGCGTCATGGCTCGAGGCGAATTCAAGGAACACCCAAATAAGGTCTCCAGCGTCTTCTTCTACTGGGCCTCCCTGATTATCCACGACCTGTTCCAGACAGATCATAAAGACTTTAACAATTCTCAAACCTCGTCATATCTTGACTTGTCCACATTGTATGGAGATACCCAGGAGGATCAAGATCAGATAAGAACATTCAAAGATGGCAAAATGAAGCCTGACTGCTTTTCGGAGCCACGATTGTTGGGTTTCCCGCCTGGATGCGGTGTCCTTCTTATCATGCTTAATCGGTAAGTCTAAATGCGCCAAATGCGTATTTAGAGCAAGGCATTAATAAATCTGAAGTTTTCACAATTTCGTAGTGGAGCAATTGGCAATGATTAATGAGAATGGGCGCTTTACTAAGCCCAGCGAAGGTTTGACCCACGAAATGCAGGAGAAGTCTTGGGCAAAGTACGACAATGACCTCTTCCAAACTGGGCGCTTGATAACATGCGGTCTGTATATCAACATTACGTTGCTCGATTACCTAAGAACAATCGTAAATCTGAACCGAAGCAATACAACTTGGACGCTAGATCCTCGAGCGGAAATGGGTAAAGCAATGCACGTTCTCGATTTCTAACGCTGTTTACTGATCAGAGATGACAGGCAAAGAAGGAACGCCTAGTGGCTGTGGTAACCAGGTTTCCGCAGAGTTCAACCTTGCTTACCGTTGGCATTCTTGCATCAGTAAGAAAGACGAAGAGTGGAAGATCTTTACAAGGAACTCTTTGGGAAGGAGGCCAAAGATGTTTCCTTACAAGAGCTTCTCATGGGCTTGGGAAAGTGGGAACATAGTTTAGACAAAGATCCCCAGAAGCGCCCGTTCGCCCACTTGCAGAGAGACGCAAATGGCAAACTTCCAGATGATGGTCTCGTAAAAATTCTGACCGAGTCAATCGAAGATACTGCAGGTAAGTGGCCCAAGCCTGAAAACGACTTGTGCTTCGAACGAGGTTGCTAAAGTACTTGAAGGCGCTTTCGGAGCAAATAATATTCCTACATGCCTGAAGGCGGTCTCGATCCTTGGTATGATGCAGGCAAGGAAGTGGAATATCGGATCTCTCAACGAATTCCGGAAGTTTTTTGGATTGAGAGCACACGATACATTCGAGTCAATTAACTCCGATCCCGTAGTTGCGGATCAGTTAAAGCATCTCTACGAACATCCAGACTACGTTGAGATGTATCCTGGTCTCGTTTCGGAAGACGCCAAGGTTCCTATGGTGCCAGGTGTGGGCATTGCTCCAACCTTTACGATTTCCAGAGCCATACTCAGCGATGCTGTTACACTAGTCCGTGGAGATAGATTTTACACCGTGAGTAATTCCAAGAGATTCGCAAAGCCTCCTGGACATGGAGCTGACTATACTTAGCTTGATTATAACCCCAAGAATCTCACGAACTGGGGTTATAGTGAGGCCCAGTATGATCTAAACATTGAGCAAGGCTGGTAAGATATTCCTTGGGAGCGGTCGACGCCAGAACTTACTAACATTCGCCAACCGCTGGAAGTGTACTGTACAAATTGTTCATGAGGTCGTTCCCGAACCACTTCAAACCAGACTCTATTTATATCCATATGCCCATGACTATTCGTAGGTAGCACCGGTTACCACTTCTTGCATACATCGCTAACTTTCAAATTAAGCGTCTGAGAACAGGAAGATCATGCGCAGTCTTGGACGTGAAGAGCACTATTCCTGGGACCGGCCTGCTTTGATACCACCGAGGGTCAACTTCACTTCCTATATAGGAGCCAAGTACATTCTAGAGCATCAAAACGATTTCAAGGTGACATGGGGAGAGGCTACCGCGTTCCTCATGGGGAAAGGAGGGTCAGACTTTATGCTGAGCGGCGACACAAAGTTCCACGCCCAACAGCGACAATTGATGGGCAAGTCCCTTTACCGGAATACATGGCATAAGCAAGTAAAGGAGTTCTACGAGCACATAACACTCAAGCTGCTGCATGAGAAATCTTGTAAAATTGCCGGAGTCAACCAGGTTGATATAACACGAGAGCAAGTGTCATCCCTGACCCAGGCTCTACACGACAACTGACCCTTAAAACAGCGTTGGCAACCTCGCTCACGTTCACTTTGCCGCCAACGTTTTCTCTCTTCCGCTGAAGACGGAAGCTCATCCTCATGGCGTATACTCCGAGCAAGAGATGTATATGGTGCTCGCGGTCATCTTCGTTTGCATCTTTTTCGATCTCGAACCCGCAAAATCTTTCCCGTTGCGTATGGCTGCCAAGGCGGTCACAGCTCAGCTCGGGAAGATCATCGAGGCCAATGTCAACATGGTGAGCATGACGGGCTGGATAGCTGGAATCGTTGACAACGTCCACCAAGAGAAGAGCCCCTTGACTGATTATGGTGTTCACATGGTACGAAAGTTGTTAGATAGCAACATGGGCGTGAAGGAGATTACTTGGTCCCAGATCCTACCTACAGCCGTAGCAATGGTCGCAAACCAGGCTCAAGTAGTATGGCTATCCCTATATGATACAAGTAGTGTGCTGTTACTGACGTGCCAGTTCACCCAATTACTCGACTATTATCTTTCCGATGAAGGCAAAATGCATCTACCGGAAATCCACAGGCTCTCAAATATCGACAGCGCTGACTCAGATGACAAGATCCTCCACTATGCAATGGAAGGTATCCGTTTGAACGGTACCTTTGGCTCCTATCGTCAAGCAGCAACTTCTTTGATCGTTGACGACAACGGCCGGCAAGTGCCTGTCAAGGCAGGTGACAAGGTTTTCTGCAGCTTCGTAAGTCATGTGTACTGTTAAAAAGAAGACACTACCAACTCGCTGACGCTGCTCTCAGGTGGGCGCTAACCGCGAGGCTGAGTACTTCCCTGAGCCAAACAAGGTACGCCTAGACAGGCCTATGGACGTCTACATTCACTACGGTATTGGTCCGCACGCTTGTCTTGGTGGGGACGCCAGCAAGGTGGCCTTGACGACGATGCTCAAGGTTGTCGGACGGCTCAACAACATCAGGCGCGCACCAGGCCCCCAGGGTCAGCTCAAGAAGATTCCAAGGCCCGGAGGGTTTTATGTTTATATGAGAGAAGACCATGGAAGCTACTGGCCGTTCCCAACAAGTACGTAATGGTGACGAAGAAGCCGCTCGAGAATTTATGCTAACTGCAAGCTATAGCCATGAAAATCCATTGGGACGGAGACTTGCCGCCAATGAAGAAGCTGTAGAGTGAGCCATTGGGATATCACATGGACAGAGAATCGAAGAACGATGCGAGTGACATTGCTACTGTAACTATTCTTTCCTATTCACAGGCAAAGCCCACGCCGCTTGACGGATCCTCGACAGTCGTTCCTCTATAGGTTGTATCTTGACCGACGAATACCCTCAAAACCAATGTTAGCCATCTTAGTATCATTTAGCCTAATTCCTCTACTCTCTTGAACTCACCGAACACGCCTCTATCATGACCTCCGTAGACGTGGAAATGGAGATGATGTGTCGAAGGATTCCACCTATCGACTCGATTGATCCGAATTCCCATCATTGTGCCTTCCAGATCAGGGCAATCAATACATGCCCTAAAGTCAGGTAATTTATCGCCTGAATCCAACTAAAAGCTTTGCGTAATCATAGCTTAACGAATCAAGTAAGTTTCTGTTGATTAAGATACAAAGTTTATCGATAACATGAGTGAAGATCATGGCCATCTATCTGTATGAAGTAGATCGATCCAACCCAAAGCCCATTCATCCATCACAACAATAACATCCTCGACTCCCATCAGGTTAGTGCGGCTGTGCTTAGCCACGCAAAATATCAATCACCTGGATCCAGCACGCGCAGCAAAACATTCTTTCTACAGTAAATACCTAGGGTGGGGGCGCCTTGTTCTGGCCCGGCAACCGATGACCTACCTACCTACCTCTGTTGCACCGACATTTTCTGCATCAAGTATTCTAACAGCTTTGTTTAAATCTTAGTTGTTTGGACGATACGACAGAAGTCTCCAAGTCAACAACTTCAAGTCTTTACAGAACCTTAAAGTACGGTAGGTGTTAAAGCATCGGCCATTGAAAGAAAAGACAGCCCGGAAAGCCTTCGGTGCCACTTTCGGTAGAGGCTGTGGGGTCCCGCTGTTTTTGGTTTAGTTGCCGCATTTCCCGGAGCTTTACGGGTGGTATCCTGGCAAACGCGTCGTCATACAGACTACAGTACCGCACCTACAGTACTCCGTACAATCCTGGGAGAACAACACACAGAGAGAGACCACCTCTTCACTCTATCCACACAGTTATATCATCTACGCCCGCAGCGCTTCAGAGTCCCGAGACACGTGGACATGAAAAAAACCATTGTGCAGCGACAGACCCCAGACAGCCAGTGCCAGTCACAGCCAATTGTCCAGATCAGCAGGCACGTTCTCGTCAACTTGCCCCACCTCATATCGACTTAGCGCCCACTATCGAGGAATCAGAGCAATTTAATAATCAGGATTCTTCTTCGCCATCTATTCCTTTCGACTATACTCCGTCGGACCCAATCCCAATCCCAAGTCGCACGAGAAGCCCTTCACAACCCACCACTCCGTTGACCGCGAGAATAGGGACAAAACGGTTACTTCCCATCCGACTATTACATCCCCCGTTGGAAACCGCATTGACCCGGCTCTCAGAGAGGAGAGGACCAGTTCCAAAAAAAAGAAACCTGACCACAACGTCGAGCAATTCCCACCTCTTGCTAAACCCCGCTCATCAGCAATACCATCGAACATGCGCTCCGGTCAAGATTCACAAACTTACACACCTTCGTCACCCCTCTCTCCAACTATGCCTACTCCACCAGTTCCCTCAGCCCATCACGTCCGCGCCAATGCCCGCCGCGCACCACTAGCGGCCAATCTCAGACTCTCTTCCCTTCCCCGCTTCCATCCTGCCAACTTCCCCTCGAATGACTCCTCTTCGTCCACGTCCCCTCGAACAAGCTCCCGTCCCCCATCCGCTCAGTACCCCCCACGTCCTCTCTCCGAAGCACAAGTCAAACTCCAGCAATACCAACGCGATCTGATCGCCGTCGCCGCCCGCTCTTCGCGCTCCGTTATCTCTCCTACTGCTGGCGTGAAGCCGAGTCCGCCACGCTTGCATCCATTGGGGAGTCCGGGACCTGTAACACCAATGATGTTGGAGGGGCAGGGCGATTACTTGATTGCGGGGGCTGGTGGGGCGAACAGTAAGATGGGTCTAGTGGGGGATGGGCGGGAGATGGTGGAGACGATGATTCAACAGGAGAATGAGAGGCGGAACTATCCTGGGAGGAAGGAGAGGAATAGTCCGGCCGTTAGTCCAGCGGGAGGGCGTGGGTGATTGTTGAGCTCATTGCTGTCATGGCAGTGCTCGGTCACGGCACCTACTTGCGCATGACTACTACGGACTCCTTTTCAGAATTTCTATTTCCTTTTAAGGGTTATTTACGGCTTGTATCATCACGGCGTCTCAACCACGGCATATTCCATCATCAAGATTGCGGACCGAAAATACCCCAACGGCGTTCTCATTCACAAGAAAGGCATACGGGGCATTGTATTTTCATTTCGACATCATCCTCACGCATCGGTACCTTCGATTCTAAAGGCTCTCATATCATACCATACGAGTGACGTCGGTCCGCGCTGGTGCTGACATTCGTTTACTCTACTTTGTTCCTGTTCACAGAACATGGCTACCGGCACGCTTGCTTCTTAGATGCCACAAATTGTTTCGCTCCGCCAAAGATGGGAGGCGTTGAGCTTTAGGCGCAATGATAAAACGGAATGGTTGCATAAATATTTCTTGATTCATGGTGGATGTGTGATTCGGCTTGTTGAATATTGGAATCGTCGACGCGAGCCGACTTGGCTTTTGGGCTTCGTTTCGTTTCGTTTCTCCCCTCCCCACCATCCATCACCCCCCTTTTCCTTTCCCACCGTCTCATCCTCTCCTCCTCCCTCCAACCCATCATCCCCACCCTACCCACTCCGTTCACTCCATCCCTGTTCAACCACCCCACTCACCGCCCCCCTCCCCTCTTACCGATAACAAAGCCGCTGCTCACGACATGGGTTTCTCGTATCTTATACTGATGAGAGGGTGTGAAGGTATTGGGGTAGGGGATGTTCTTGGGAGGTGGGATATGTGCTGGATATACGGAGGGCGCAGGGGGTCGATACACGAGGTTGGAGAAGGGGGGCCCCGGGGGGGAAAGGGTAAAACGACGAGGCACAGTGCAAGTGGATAAAACGCAACGCCCCAAGCGTTACAAAAAAAAGTCCACACACACAAAATTTTGTGTGTCTCTCCTCTCTCTCTTTCCCTCTTTCCCCCCCCCAAAATCCTTACCCTCCCTTCCTTTTCTCTCTCTCCCCCAAACCCCCACCTTTACTCTGTTCTCCCCCCTCAAAATCAATCCCAGCAAAAACGCAACCCCCAACCTAACTTACTTACGCTATTCATTCATTCATTCACACATAACATAACTACTATCATGAATGGGATAGCGAACGTTTGAAAGAAAAAAGGGGGGATGAAGGTGAAGGGGGGGGAATGGGGTGGAGGGATAGAGGGATAGAGGGATATACATATACATACATAGATGGGAGAAAAAGTTCAGGGGGGGGTACTTGAATCTTCGGGGTGCGGCGGGGGGGGGGGGCGTCGGTGATTGGAGGGAGGGGGGGAGGGAGGGAGGGAGGGAGGGAGGGGGGGTTGATGGATTGATTTTAGTAGGGGGGGGCCGGTGGTTTCTAAAAGGGGTTGCGACGGGAGGATGTTGGGGTTGGGGTTTTAAGATAAGATGGATGGATGGATGGATGGGTTGGGATGTATTATTCTTATTGTGTATGACGGGGCTTTTTTATATGCTGATGGCTGGTGTATGTATGTATCGTTTTTCTCTTTTTTTTTTCCTTTTTTTTTTCCCCGGGAAAGAAAAGAAAAGAAAAGGAGAGAATTACTGTAGCCGCCCCCTCCCCAACTCACCAGTTTTCAATTTCCGCAGTCCGCGGGTTTCCTTCGCCGAAGAAGATGACTTGGATCGTGATGTCGTCTCTGTTTGATAGTCAGCCAGTCAGTTCCGTGTTATTGTTGACGACTTGTTGCAAAAGTGCAAAAAAGGCCATTCGCCAAAAAAAAAACTAAAAAACTCACCTCACTCGCCTCGAAAACGGCGCCTGAGCCATCATCGCCCCCCGTGATAGATCCTCGTCCCCGCCCCCCAACGCGTTCCTCGCTAGATGCGTCGCTGCGTTCTCGTCCGCCACGACAAAGGATTTCGGGTTGGCGAGGCGCTGGCCGGTGTAGTTCCGATCCACTTCCGGTTTCCGCCCTCGCAGTGCATCGTTCTGGGCCGGAGAGGTCAGCAAGCCCATGGACGGTTGGGGCAGGGGTTCTTGTTCCGGGTCGTGCGTTTCGAGCCAGCGGCCGACGAGCTCGACGGCTTGGGCGTTGGTGAGGTTGTCCCAGAGGCCGTCCGAGGCCATGATGACGAAATCGCGGTTCTGGGGTTCGATTTTGGTGGTCGTGACGACGGGTTCGGCGGTAAGGTACGGGGGGGTGAGACAGCCTTCCCTGGGCGCAGGCCCGTAGAAACGCTTTGCTGCTTTGTCTTGAACTGGGCGCGACCATTTCCAGCGGCCGTCGCCAAAGGCACGGGTCACGGCTAGGCCCAGCAGTCGGCCGTTTTTTATCACGTCGGGCTCGTCCGGGTGCTCGGCTCGGATCCTCGCCGCCTCTGCCTCGTTGAAGCCGGTTTGGTCGACGGAGAGCGGGATGGCTTCCCATACGCCTGCGGCGTTTCGCCGGCCGAGGACTGCGCGGGAATCGCCGGTGCAGGCAACACGAAGGAGTTTGCTGGCACGGTCGTAGATGGAGAGGAGGGCGCAAGAGCCGGCATAGCCGGGAGCGAGCTCGGCGATTGCGTCTGCGAGAAAGCGGGGGCCTATGGCGGCAGCGGCACCAGTTTCAAGAATATCGGCATCTAGGCGGAGAAAGGCGGATTTGATGGTTTGGGTGATGAGTTCCGGAGGCGCGCTGCTGATTGTGGAAGTCTCGTCCTCGGGAGGGAGTTTGAGGAACTCCCTGACTATGTAGGGGACTAGGTATTCATGCAGCGTGATGGCTGTTTCAAAACCCCTAAAGCCGCAGATATCAATACAGGGAATCTACACAAAGCAAACGAAACAACACAAAAACAGGATTCCAAGACTCACGCATGTCCATCGAAAACCCCCCAGACAAACCACTTCAAATTCTCGCCGATAACATTCGGATCACCCTGCGATCCAAACACAGTAATCAGATAATCCTCGCAAGGCTGATTACTCGGGATCCGAACAGCATCGTAGCGAAGGACACCGGTAGGCGGCCCGAGACACCGGGAACTCTCTTCCCATCGCAGGTTTTCGTTGACTTCTTCGGCGGTTGGGGGCCGTAGGAAGGGTTCGTATTTTACCGTTCGGCCATCGAAGCCTTCTATGGGGTCGGGGACGTCGAGAGCTTGAGGATGGTTGAACTCGGGGCTGAGATGTTTGTAGGCGAAGCCGAGAAGGCAAAGAGCTGGGAGAGCGGTGAGGATGTTGAGTCCTGGTTTTGGCCCTGGTGAGGTATTTGATGTATTTCCGGTGGATGAGAACGGTCTTCGATGTTGTTTGACAAAGTGGGCAGGTGACGATGAAGAGTGGACTCGAAACGCTGGATGGTTTGATAGCCGTCTAATGATCCTGCAGCTTGCTCGGTGTATATGGAATTTCATAGCGGACATTTTTGTGTCAGCCTTATTGGCGATGTTTTGTATCCGTACTTCTTTTACTTGGAAATGCTTTGAGCTATCTTATCACAGATATCTCAAGACCACGGCAACCAGAAAACATCGCGAAGCTATGGGTTTTCGTAAAAATACATGTGCAATGCGTGAACTCAAGTTTTGACGCGTCCAATTCAAAATCTGAAAGTCTGTCACAGCACCAAGCTAGGCCGGTTTGGGATATCACCAGTCTCTACCCTTTCAGTTGCGTTCGTTGCAACAATATTCTGCTGTTAGAACTGCTGATTTCTGTTTTATGAAAGTATCTTATACGTGTCTAACTAATCTTTTACATGATGCTTGGACTAAGCCAAGGGAAAAAACCGTTCCATCTCAATCGAGAGTGGTCGCTTGCGAATTTCCATTGTTTGGATTGTCCATAATTGCAGATGTAGTACACAAGTCAATCTTGCACGCCCAACCCAATACTGCACAGCTTGCTTTGATCCTATTACGGACATGGATAGCGACCCATCCGAGATTTCGGTCCCGGTACTCATAGATCAGTCTCAACGGATGAGCGACCCTTACGGTTTGTCGAAAGAATAGATCCCTCTAAACCTGAATCAATAGCGATCCTCTAGTGAGCGATCACTCAATTAATATATCTACTGTATGGGGGGTAGTGAAGATGATCAACTAATGAAAAGGAGAATATGTAAGATGCCAAAGAGATACTTTGCCTTGAAGGCTAGAGTGATGGATGTGCGGTGGAATTCATATGACATTTGACTCGAACTAATCGAGGACAAACGATTCAACGGCCGTAAGGTTACAGCAAAACTGAATCTATATCACCGTTATAACTGCCACTCGTGTCGCTTCGGTGATGTAATAGCCTACAAGGTATCCATCAGTAGACCGAAGAGTTTGCGATGCCGAAAACAAGCAATGGCAAGGCGCTTGACCAACGAAAAAGGAGAGTGAGCGAAAACACATACACTTGACCTTGAAGATATCTGCCTTCGTCGTGGGCCCTGCACCGTCGAACCAGCCTTGCAAAAAATGCAAACCAAGATTACATATCCAAGTGGAAACTGGTATGTACCGAATGCTCTCATCATTATGGGGACGTAATCACCATTGTAGCTGTGCCAATGATCACCTACCTTACCTTCATGCATGTATGAAGCCGCGCGTCAGCAAGTAGAAAAAAACATCAACAGAGAGCGACAGGAGATTAGTCCTCCAACCAATGAGCTATGAACAAGTAGAACTACCGCTGTATTTGGGCGTGTCTGACATTTGCGTCTTTGAGGATAAACACTACTTGGGATGATAGAATATACTGAATAATCAGTGGTAAAAGATTTTGTTGTCCAGATCTAAGTCAAGTTGTCGATGCCTCGAAATGATTATGATGAAACGCACGGGTGATGGCACAACACTCCGCTCAGGCAGCTGTTGGTGGTGTGTTTCAGGAGCGCCGGGGGCTATTTCTTCGTTCTAGACTTTTACTCGTACCAACTTGCTACCTTCATGTCCCGTGCACGCCGTCGGACTTTGTATGTCATCATTGTTGCACAAACTCTATTCCGCTCCGACTCTCCTGGAAGGGACATGAGGTACTCCGTACGGGGAGGTATGTATGCACGTTTAGACAGGAACAGTTGATAAGGTGCCTACTCGGTAACGCACTGGGGCCCGACATGCGGGGACGTGTCAAATGTCAATTATCCTCCTCCATCTCCTGCAGACGGAGGGTGCAATTGTGAAGTGATTCGATCTCCGTTAGCTTCTGAAACGACCAATCGTTTGATTGAAGATTGCTCCTGTGGCGCAATCGAATTCCCGAAGCATTGGGATTACTGTATGCGCCCATGTGGGAATCGGCAGCTCCGACCACCGCCGTAACGCCGTCATCCGACTTCATCCCTTTTTGGTGCAGATGCGACTACGGATACCTACCTTAGCATCGACCATTCCTTCGTTGGGGCTGCATCCACCTCGAAGTCGGTGTGTGTGTGTGTGTGTGTGTGTGTGTGTTTGTCTGTGCATTTCGTTTCGTAACGGAGTCATCTTCTTCTATTGCCCTACGGTTTGATGCTCACACACTGTACGGAATACTCGGTATAAAACCACAGGATAAAACCACAGGG
>JAABUL010004439.1_pt1 | contig 18804 bp, 16 predicted proteins | sample 5559151 | NCBI WGS metagenome assembly JAABUL01 (sample SAMN10711876, study PRJNA513368) | rock metagenome | isolation source: Antarctica rocks | place: Antarctica: Victoria Land, Pudding Butte sud | reverse complement strand
ACCGGCTCAAAGGCTGGCGCGGAGTCGCCACCCGGTATGACAAGCACGCCCGTAACTACCGATCTGGAGTCGTCGTCGCGAGCATCGTGCTGTTCTGGCTCAACGATCCGTCAGACACGCCCTAGGCGCTCCCGGGGTGGAAGCGGCTGGGCGCGCCGAAGCGCCTCATCGGGGGGGTACACCCTCACCCTCGGCTCGTCTGGCTGCTCGGCGATCGACCAGCCTTGAGTGTAGGACCGCCACCCGACAGTCCATACGACTTCCCAAGGAACCTTGCGCGCCCTGACGGCACCTCGCTCAGATCGTCGCGAGCTCTTCCCACAAGGCGGGGTCGACGGAGTGCTGCAGCAGGTCGAGGTTGTCCCGAACCTGTGCCGCGGTGCGCACCCCGACGGCCACGGTCTTCACGGCCGGGTGTGCCAACGCGAACTGCAACGCCGCTGCCCGCAGCGGCACCCCGTACCGTGCGCAGGCTGCCTGCATCTGCCGGGCCCGGGCCAGGACCTCGGCCGGCGCCTCGGCATAGTCGTAGGTGGCTCCGGGCTTCGGGTCTGCCAGCAGGCCGCTGTTGAACACCCCGGCTGCGATCACCGACACGCCGCGGTCGACGCAGGCGGGAAGCAGCTCGATCTCGGCGCTGCGATCGAGCAGGGTGTACCGCCCAGCCAGCATCACGGTGTCGACATCGGTCTCGCAGACGATGCGGGTCAGCGGCGCGGTGTGGTTCATGCCGGCGCCCACGGAGGCCAGCACGCCTTGCCGGCGGAGCTCGTGCAGGGCGGGATAGGCCGCTCCGACCGCCTGGTCCATGTGCTCGTCCGGATCGTGGATCAGGGCGATGTCGATCCGGTCGAGGCCCAACCGCTGCAGGCTTTCCTCGAGCGAGCACCGCACCCCGTCGGCGCTGTAGTCGAACACCCGGCGCTTGCGGTCGCCGCCGTAGAAACTCGCTACGCCTTCAGTGTCCTCATCGGTGTCCACCAGCAACCGGCCCACCTTGGTGGACAGGATGAACGAGTTGCGGGGGAGATTCTGGAGGAACGCGCCCAGGCGTCGCTCGGACAGGCCGGCGCCGTAGTGAGGGGCGGTGTCGAAGCGGCGTACCCCGAGATCCCAGGCAGCCTGCAGCGTGTCGTGGGCGGTGGCCTCGTCGACGGCGGAGTACAGGCCCCCGATCTGCGCGGCACCCAACACGAATAGGCCGGCCTGGTGGGTGTCCACCGGGACCCGACCGGGCGCGTTCAGCGCCATCGGCCGTCGTTGCGGACGCCGATCCGCAACAGCAGGTTGCCGTAGAGACGGGTGTCCCCGGACACCACGACCAGGGCCACCTGGGGCGTGGCCACCAGGTCGTAGAAGGCCATGCGGTCCACCTGCTGCAGCGGCATTGGGCTACCGCCGCGGGCCAGCGCCGCCGCAAACTCCGCCCAGATCGGTGGCTCGTCGGCCATGGCATAGGCACCCTGCGCCATCGGTGCCATGACCAGCGCCTCCTCGACGGGCACGCTCTGCGCCAGCGCGTCCACGATCGTCACTGCATCGACCACGCCGGGCCTCAGGTTGAGATGGACCACCGCGACGTTCGGCCCACGGCTGGTGCTGGCCGGGTAGTTGCCGTCGGCGACGAGGACCAGCGACCCGTGGCCGGCTCCGGCGAGAGCGGCGAGGATCTGCGGATGCAGGAGCAGGGTCTTCAACACGGCGGCACCACTTTCGAATCGGTTGGCGTCAGACCGTAGACCGTGGCGGCCGTGCCGTGCAGCACCCGCCGGCGCTCGGTCTCGGGGAGGTCGTCGATGGCGGCCAGCACGAGCTCCAGCCAACGTACGTAGGAGGTGGTCAGCGTGGCCACCGGCCAGTCACTGCCGTACATGCACCGGTGTGGACCGAAGACGTCGAGTGCGTGCTGCAGATACGGGACGATCCGTCCCGCCCCATCGCCACCGGCCTCGGTGGTCAGCCCGGACAGCTTGCAGCTCACGTTGGGCCGCTGCGCCAGGTCGGCCAGCTCCTGGCGCCACGATGCCCACCGACCGGCCGCGATCGCGGGCTTGCCGACGTGGTCCAGGACGAAGCGCACCTCCGGGCACCGATCCACCAGCCCGGCCACCTCGGCGAGCTGGTGGTGACGTACGCAGAGGTCGAAGACGAGATCGTGCTCACCGACCAGGCGCACGCCCGCGACGAAGCCGGCCGCCACGGCAAAACCCGGGGGCTCGTCCTGCAGCAGCCGGCGCACACCCACGACCTCGGGCCGAGCCGCCATCGCCGCCACCGCCTCGCCAGACCGCACACCCCGCTCCACGGCAACATGGGCGACGACGGCGCGCAGGGCCGGCTCTTCGGCGGCCAGCTGCGCGACCCAGTCGACCTCGGCCAGGGACTCCTCCGCGCGGCAGTCGGCCTGCACGGAGATGAATCCGTCGATGGCATAGCCGCCGGTATCCACGTCGCCCGGCCGGAAAGGCCGGCGCAGCTCAGGGGTGCCGTCGAGCCAGGCGTAGTGCAGTCGACCGGGATCCCAGAAGTGGATGTGGCTGTCGATGACTCGCTCAGACATCCGGTGTCTACGGCTCAGCTGATCTGTCCTAACGTCTATGGAATGCGCAACTTCGCAGATACCGGCTTGCGGTTCGCGACCAGCCTGCACCGTGCGGTCTTCGAGCTCAGCAGGGGCCGAGCGGGAAGCCGGATCGCTGGGATGCCGGTCGTCGCGCTCACCACCGTCGGCCGGCGCAGCGGGCAGCAGCGCGTCACGATGCTCACCACGCCGGTCCACGACGAGGACCGGGTGGTCCTGGTCGCGTCGAAGGGGGGCGCCGATGCGCATCCGTCCTGGTACGTCAACCTGCGCGAGCACCCCCAGGTGACGGTCAGGCTGGCCGGCCGGACCCGCAGCATGCTTGCGCGGACGGCGAACGCCGCCGAGAAGGCCGAGCTGTGGCCGGCGATCGTGGCGGCCTACCGCGGTTATGCGGCATACCAGGAGAAGACCAGCCGCGACATTCCGGTCGTCATCCTCGAGCCGGTCAGCTAGCTGCCTCTTGCCGCGGGCGTCTCCTAGACTGCCGTGTGGTCGCATCCGGGGCGGGGTCGTGCTAGACCTGCCGTCCGGTAAGTCAGGTGTGCTGCCCAGTCAGTTCCTGCGGGCGGCGATCGGCGCCGGTGTGATCGAGGCCGGCGGCTTCACGATCCCGCCGGCGAATATCCAGCCGGCCAGCTTGGATCTACGGCTGGGCGAAACCGCATACCGCATCCGATGTAGCTTCCTGCCGGCTCAGCAGACCGTGGAGCGACGGGTCAGAGACTTCGTCATCGACGAGTTGGATCTCCACGGGGCCGGCGCCGTCCTGGAGACAAACCGGCCCTATCTCATTCCGTTGAAAGAGCGCCTCGCCCTTCCGCCCAACGTCCGCGGCAAAGCCAATCCCAAGAGCTCGACCGGTCGGGCGGACGTCTTCACCCGCATCATCACCGATGGCAGTTACCGATTCGACGAGGTGGCGGCCGGTTATCAGGGGGGCCTGTATCTGGAGGTCGTCCCGCTTTCCTTCCCCATTCGCGTACGCGAGGATCTGTCGCTCAACCAGCTTCGTCTGTCGGTCGGCCGAGCCAGTCTCGACGACGAAGAAGTACGTACTTTTCACGCCGGCCTGCCGATTCTCTTCTCCCAGGGAATCGCTGTGCCCGCCGAATCGCTGGCCCTGTCCGACGGCTTGTTCCTCGGTCTCGACCTCCGCGGTGACGCCGGCGGCCGGGTGGGTTATCGCGCGAGGGGGAGCGCGCCCCTGCTGGACCTGACCCGGGTCGGGGTCGCTGATCCCGAGCCGTACTGGGAGCCGGTCAGGCGCGAGGACGGGGATCGCATCATCCTGACTCCCAACGACTTCTACCTGCTGATGAGCTACGAGTCGGTCACGGTCCCGCCGTCGTTGGCGGCGGAGATGACCGCGTACGACCCGACGAGCGGCGAGTTGCGGACCCACTATGCGGGCTTCTTCGACCCTGGCTTCGGTTATGACCCCGACGGCGATTTCCATGGGTCGACGGCTGCACTGGAAGTGCGGGCTCATGATGTCCCTTTCATGATCGAACACGGCCAGCGCGTGTGCAAACTGACCTTCGAACGAATGCTGGAAGAGCCGGTGCAGTTGTACGGACAAGGGATCGGCTCGAATTATCAGCAACAGACGGAGACCCTGGGAAAGCACTTCCGGCTGCCCCCGACCGCGGCCAAACTGTTGCCAGCGGCGCGACCCGATGCGCACGCGGCCGGCGGTCCGGACCAGCTTGATCTGCTCGATCCGGGCGCCTGAACCCGTCACCCGGGCGGACGGCCGAAAAATCCGTCCTTGACGGCTCGGCGGCTTCCTGCTTATGTATGCGACGGCAAAGGTAAGCGCTTACCCACTGCACCAACCGGAAGCGTCGAACATGGTGACCATCTATGAAGTTGCGCACCGCAGCGGTGTCTCGACGGCCACCGTGTCCCGCGTGATGCGCAATGGCGGGGGCTTCTCCGTGGCCACCCGTGAGCGTGTGCTTGCTGCCGTCGGCGAGCTCGGTTGGGTGCCGGACGGCTCGGCCCGCGGCCTGGTGAGCCGGCGCGCCGGCATCCTGGGGGTGCTTTTCCCCGATCTCGCCAAGTCCGGTGAGGCCGAAGAGGAATCCCCCCTTTACGTCGACCAGATCATCAGAGGTGCCGAGCGCGCGGCCACCGCCGCCGGAGACGCAGTCTTGATCGCTGCCACCCAGTGCGCATCCGGGCGCGATCTGGCCTACTCGGTCGCCGGCAAGGTGGACGGGCTGGTGGTGCTGGCCCGAAGTCTGTCCGAGGAAGATCTGGCCAGCATCGCCCGCAGCGTTCCGGTGGTCGTGCTGGCCGACGACTCGGCGCGTCACACGTTCGACTTCGTCGGCGCCGACAACCGCTCCGGTGCGCGAGAGCTCACCACGCACCTCGTCGAGCATGGTTACCGCGACATCGCCTTCATCGGCGGACCGGCCGGGGCGCCGGACTCGGTAGAGCGCTTCGCCGGCTTCGTCGAGGCGATGACGGCCGCTGGCCTGCCCGTTCGCCGGTCACCCGACGCCGACGGGGGATTCACCGAAGCGGGTGGCGAGCAGGCGATGAAGACCGTGCTTGCGCAGCGTCAGCCGCGGGCCGTCATGTTGGGCAACGACCAGATGGCCATCGGCGCGATGGCCACCCTGCGCTCGGCCAGGCTGCGAGTGCCCGCCGATATCGCCATCACCGGGTTCGACGACATCTCATCCGCCCGGCACGTCCGGCCGGCGCTGACCACCGTCCGACAGCCGATCCGCGAGCTGGGCGAGCAGTCGATCCGGCTGCTCCTGGAGCGCCTGGCGGATCGGAAGGCACCGACCCGGTCAGTCGTGCTGGCGACCGACGTCGTGATCCGGCGCAGTTGCGGTTGTCGCACCCGTAACAGCGTCCAGCCGGTACGGAGTCGCACATGACCAGCCCGGCAACGGCCGCCAGCAGCCCGGCCGTCACCGAGGCCGATCGCGCCAACGAAGCCCACCGGTCCGAGGCACGCCAGGATTGGGAACGGCGGATCTACCGACGGCTCACCGACACCGCCCACGCAGACGCCTCCTCGGAGTTGCCGGCGCCGGCGGGGGTCCGGGCGGCCAGCGCGGTAGGTCATATCCGGCTGAGCTGGGAGGCCGTGCCGGGGGCGGCCGGCTACGTGATCGACCGGGCCGACGGGCCGGATGAGCCGCCCAGCCTGCTGCACCACGGTGGGAGTGACGTGGCCGCCATCGCAGCGTGTCAGTTCGCTGATACCGGCGTTGGTGACGGCGTGGACTACCGCTACCGCGTCGGGGCCATTGCCGGCGGCGAGTATCCCGTCTGGGCCTGGTCCGAGCCGGTCCGATCGCACACCCTGGCCGCTGAGGCCGGCCGGGTCGAGGTGCGTGTCGATGCGGGCCAGGTGACTCACCGGCTCGATCGGGTCTGGCACATGGTGGGTGCCGAACGGCTCTCGCAGCTGCGCCTCGGCGTCGATCACCACGGACACGACATCGGCGCCGAATTCGCCGCGGCTCTACGCCAGGCGCATGACGACCTCGGGGTCACCCTCGTCCGGGCGCACGCCATCTTCCACGACGACAACGAAGTGGTGCACCGGCGCGAGGACGGCACACTGCGTTTCGACTTCTCCCGGGTCGACGAGGTCTACGACCAACTGCTCGGGATCGGCATCCGGCCGGTCGTCGAGCTGTCGTTCATGCCGCGCGCGATGGCTGCAGATCCGGATCTCACCGTCTTCACCTACCGGGGGATCATCTCGCCGCCGGTCGACTGGGCCGAGTGGCACGCCCTGGTGACCGCCTTGGCAGCTCACCTGGTCGAGCGGTACGGCATCGACGAGGTGGCCCAGTGGGCATTCGAGGTCTGGAACGAGCCCAACCTCATCGTGTTCTGGTCCGGGACGCAGCAGGACTACCTGCGGCTCTATGACGAATCGGCCCGCGCGGTCAAGAGTGTCGACGCCCGGCTGCGGGTGGGTGGCCCCTCCACGGCCGCAACGGAGTGGGTCCAGTCATTGGCCGTCCACGCCAGGGACGCCGGCGTGGCGCTGAATTTCGTGTCCACGCACACCTACGGCAACCTGCCGCTCGACACCCGACCGGCCCTGCACCGCAGCGGCTTCGACGGGGTGCCGATCTGGTGGACCGAGTGGGGCGTGGGGTCCACCCATTTCGGCTTCGTCCACGACGGTGTCATCGGAGCACCCTTCGTGCTCAGCGGATTCGCCGCCGCCCAAGGGCGGATCGACGCCCTGGCGTACTGGGTGGTCAGCGACCACTTCGAGGAGCTGGGCCGGCCGCCTCGGTTGTTCCACAACGGATTCGGGCTGCTGAGCGTGGGCAACCTGCGCAAGCCGCGGTACTGGGCCGTTCATCTCGCCTCCCATCTCGGTGACGAGGTGCTGGCCAGCCGGGTCGACGGTGACGGCGCCGGCGTCCTGGTGCAGGCCTGGGCCACCCGCCACCACGACGGCACCGTCGACGTGCTGGTGTGGAACGGCACCATCAACGCCGAGCTGGTGGGTGGCGACCCTCGCCTGGACCGACGGGTCCGGCTCACCGTCACCGGTCTGGCCTCCGGTCCGTACCGGGTCGACCGGGCCCGCGTCGACGAGCACCACTCCAATGTGGTGGCCCAGTGCCCGGCCGACGTCACGTGGCCCGACCAGGCACTGTGGGCGCACCTGCACGCCCACGACGAGCTGTTCGAGGAGCGCCTGCCCGACGTCCGCCCGGCCGGCGGCACCGCCTGTTTCGACTTCGACCTGCCCATGCCGGGCATCGTCCGGATCCGCCTGTCCGCCGGTCAGCACCTGGCCGGCTCCGCTGAGGAGAATTCATGAACCTACGTCCCAACCGGAAGTCGGCCGTGGCGTGTACCGCGCTGGCCGCAGTCATGCTGACCGGCGTCACGAGTTGCAAGGGATCGGCCAACAACGCCGGCAGCGGCTCCGGCGGGGCCGGCGCCACCCTGACCATCCAGGGCGACACCGGCAACCCCACCCTGGTGGAGAACTTCAACCCGTTCCAGGCCTCGACCGAGTTGCACGGGACCTTCCTGATGTACGAGCCGCTGGAGATCCCCAGCCCGATCGACGGCAGCTACACATCGTTTCTGGCGACCGGGCACAAGTTCACCGACCCCAAGACGCTTGTCTATTCGTTGCGTCCGGGGGTGAAGTGGAGCGACGGGAAGGCGATGACTGCCGCGGACGTGGTCTTCACCTTCAATCTGCTCAAGAAATTCCCGGCCCTCGACGGCACCGGCGTCTGGCAGCAGATCGCCGGCGTCACCTCTTCCGGCAATGACGTCACCTTCACGTTCAAGGCGCCCAACGTGCCGTTCGCCGGCGCCATCTCCCAAGTCGCGATCGTCCCGGAGCACGCATGGTCCTCGGTCGCCGATCCGGTGAAGTTCGCCAACTCCAAGCCGGTCGGGACCGGGCCTTTCACCCTCGACAAGTTTGCCCCCACGCAGTACTCATTGAAGAAGAACCCGAGCTACTGGCAGGCCGACAAGATCGTGCCGAAGCAGGTGCTGTTCCCGGCCCAGGCCAGCAATCAGAACACTAACCAGCTCGACGTCACCAGCGGCAAGTTCGACTGGGCCTACAACTTCCTGCCTAACGTCAAGACGACCTTCGTGGCCCGCGACCCGAAGCACAACGTGTACTGGTTTCCGCCGGGCGGTGCGATCGGCCTCTTCCTCAACCTGACCAAGGCCCCCTACAACGACGTCAACTTTCGCAAGGGCCTGTCGTCGGCGCTGAACCGGACCACGATCGCCACCAAGGCGGTCAATGGCTATCTCGACCAGGCCAGCCAGTCCGGATTGATCCTGCCGAACCTCAAGAAGTGGCTCGATCCGAGCCTGCCCGCCCAGGGGACGGTCAAGCAGGACCCGGCCGCGGCCAAGGCGTCTTTTGCCAAGGCGGGTTACACGACGCAAGGCGGCAAGCTGGTCGGCAAGGATGGCAAGCAGGCCAGGATGACCATCGTGATGCCCGGCAACTTCAGCGACTGGGTGGCAGCATCCAAGGAGGTCACCAACCAGTTGGGACAGGCGGGCATCAAGGTCACCTCCGAGCTGCCGCAGTTCCCGCAGTACTCCCAGTCGATCCAGTCCGGCACCTTCGACGCGGCCATCGGCGGGTTCGGCGGCTCGGGCAGCCCGTACACCGACTTCAACAACACCCTCAACAGCGCCTTCGCCACCGCGGTGAACACGCCGACGGCCAACAACTTCGAGCGCTTCAAGGACCCGTCGGTCGATCAGGCCCTGGCCACCCTGGCGTCGGCCACGGACGAGGCAGCCCAGACACAGGCGACGCACAGACTGGAGCAAGTGATGTACGGGCAGGTTCCGGTGCTCCTCATGTACTACGGCGGCAGTTGGGGGTTGTTCTCCACCAAGAACTTCACCGGCTGGCCGTCAGCACAAGATCCCTACACCTTGCCGACCTTGTACAACAATTCCCTGCTGACGGTGCTCACGCACCTCACCAAGGCCTGAGCCGATGCCGTCGGCTGCGACGGTGAAAGGAGTGAGCCGTGAGATACCTCATCCGCAAGGTGGTGCTCTTCGTCATCACCTTGTGGGCGGCGATCAGCCTTAATTTCGTGCTGCCGCGGATGATGCCCGGCTCGCCGGTCGACGCCGCGCTGGCCAAGCTCGCCTCGACCGGGCAGCCGATCACCAACGCCGAGCGGCACGCCGTCGAAATTCAGCTGGGGTCGCCGCACGCCAGCCTGCTCTCCCAGTACGTCGACTATTGCAAGAACATCGTTCAGTTCAAGTTCGGCAGCTCGTTCTCCTTCCCGAACGAGACTGTCGCCCGCACGATCGGCAAGGCCCTGCCATGGACCTTCGTCCTGGTCGGCGCGACGACGGTCTTCGCGTTCATCGTCGGCACCCTGCTCGGGGTCTACGCCGGCTGGCGGCGCGGCCGGTTCGCCGACTCGGCCACCACCATCGGGGCCACGCTCTTCGCGGCGTTCCCTCCGTTCTGGCTCGGCCTGCTGCTGCTGTACGTGTTCGCCTACAAGCTCAACTGGTTTGCCTTGAAAGGCGGTTATAGTGTCGGCGCCACGCCCAACCTGAGCCTGTCGTTTCTGAGCGACGCCGTCCAGCACAGCGTGATCCCTGCCGTCACCCTGGCTGTCACCTCACTGTCGGGCTGGGTGTTCGGCATGCGCAACAACATGATCAACACCCTGGGCGAGGACTATGTCACGTTCGCCGAAGCCAACGGGTTGCGTTCGCGCAACGTCGCTCTGCTCTATGCGGCGCGCAACGCGCTGCTGCCCAACGTCACCGCGTTCGGCCTGTCGCTCGGCGCGGTCGTCGGTGGGTCCGTTCTGGTCGAGGGAATCTTCAGCTACCCCGGCCTGGGCAACCTGCTCTACATCGCCGTCTCCAACCGCGACTTCCCGCTGATGCAGGCGCTCTTCCTGGTCATCACCGTCAGCATGCTGGTCGCAATTTTCATCGTCGACCTCCTTTACGTCCGCCTCGACCCGAGGGTGCGCCAATGACCATTGTCACCACGGTCCCCCCACCGGAAGCGCCCGGTGCGGGCACCGAAATCACGATCGGGCCCGCCGGCACGGTGCCCGGGCCGTTGCGGTTCCTCGGCCGGGCCCTGCGCACGCTATGGAGTAACGGCAAGGCCCGGATCGGCCTGGTGGTCCTGGCCCTGATCATCGCGGTCGCGGTGTTCGCGCCGCTGCTGGCACCGCACTCACCCAACTCCACCAACTTCAAGCCCTATCTCAACCCCGGCGCCAGCAACTGGTTCGGCACGACCGGAAACGGCCAGGACGTGTTCTCCCAGATGCTTTACGGCTCGCGCGTCTCGCTGCTCGTCGGGTTGACCGCCGGACTGGCGGCGACGCTGGTGGCCGTGACGGTCGGCTTGATCGCCGGCTACCGGCCGGGCGTGGTCGACGAGGTGCTCAGCTTCGTGACCAACCTCGCGCTGGTCATCCCCGCCCTGCCGCTGATGATCATCCTCGCCGCGTACATCCCGAAGCGCTCGGTCTGGACGATCGTCCTGGTGGTCGCCTTCACCAGCTGGGCGACCGGCGCGCGGGTCATTCGCAGCCAGGCGTCGACGCTGCGCAACCGGGAGTTCGTCACGTCGGCGGTGTTCTCCGGAGAGAAGCTCTTCCGGGTGGTGTTCCGCGAAATCCTGCCGAACATGACCTCGCTGGTCGCCGGCAGCTTCTTCGGCGCGGCCACTGCCGCGGTGATGGCGGAGGCCAGCCTGGAGTTCCTCGGCCTGGGCAACCCCAACACCGTCAGCTGGGGCACGATCCTCTATTACGCGCAGCAACAGAATGCGCTCCTCACCGGCCAGTGGGTGCTCGTCTTCGCACCGGGATTGGCCATCGCCCTGCTCGCCCTGTCCTTCACGCTGGTCAACTTCGGCGTGGACGCCCTGTCCAACCCGCGGCTGAGGGAGAAGTAATGGCGTTGCTGGAAGCGCAGGGCGTCAACGTCGTCTACGAGCCCCATCGCGGGCAGCGGATCTGGTCCGTACGCGATGTCGACATCACCCTCAAGGAGGGTGAGTTCGTCGGCCTGGTCGGCGAGTCCGGATGCGGGAAGACGACGCTGGGATACGCCTTGACCCGCATGTTGCGGCCGCCGGCCCGGCTGGAGGGCGGCGTGATCAGCTTCGCCGACGTCGACATCAGCAGTCTCGACGGCGAGGAACTGCGCCGGCAGCGGCGCAACGGCTTCGCCCTCGTGCTGCAGAGCGGCATGAATGCGCTCAACCCGGTCCGCAGTATCGAGCACCACTTCGGTGACATCCTCAAGGCACACGCCCGCGACGGCGAGAGCGTCTCGTCGGCCACCATCCGACGGCGCGGTGCCGAGCTGCTCGACAACGTCCGGCTGGACGATTCGGTGCTGGGCCGATTCCCGCACGAGCTGTCCGGCGGCATGCGCCAGCGAGTGGCCATCGCGCTCGCCTTGGCGCTGGAGCCGCGGCTGATCATCTTCGACGAGCCGACCACGGCGCTGGACGTCATCGTGCAGGGCGCGGTGATGCAGACGATCAAGGATCTTCAGCGCGACAACGGGTTCACCGCGATCCTGATCAGCCACGACCTCGGCATCGTGCTCGAGGCGACGGACCGGGTCATGGTGATGTACGCCGGCCAGATCGTCGAGGACCAGCCGTCCAAGGAGTTGCTCCGGGGCCGGCACCACCCCTACACCGAGGCGCTGCTCAACTGTTACGGCGACCCGCGCGCGGAGGAGATCCATCTCGGTGGGATCCCGGGAAGCCCGCCCGATCTGTCGCTCCCGCAGGGGGGTTGCCCGTTCGCGCACCGCTGCCCGCTCGTCGAGGACATCTGCCGCGAGGTGGATCCGCCGCTGACCCCGCTGGGCCGCGGGCGGGCCGCCTGCCATGTGCGGGCCCGGGAGTCGCAAGCAGAAGGCAGGGTGGGACATGTCCACTGAGCTCGGAGCCACCGCCGGCCAGGCAGCACCGCCCCCGGACGCAGCGGCGACCACGACGTCGGGCGGCGTGCCCCCGATGGTCCTGCGCGGCGTAACCAAGACCTACGCCGCCCGCGGGCGCGGCAAGAAGGTGATGACAGCGGTGGATGACGTCTCGTTCACGATCGCACCGGGGGCATCGGTCGGGCTGGTCGGTGCCAGCGGCAGCGGGAAGAGCACGCTGGCCAAGATGATCACCGGGTCCGAGCGCCCGACCAGTGGGACCATCGCTTTCGGCGACACCGCGGTGGAGAAGCTGAATGCCGGCGGCGCGCGCAAATACCACCAGCGCGTGCAGATGGTCTTCCAGGACCCGTACGGCGCGCTGAATCCGCTGCACACCGTCGAGTACACCGTCAGCCGTCCCTGCCAGAACTTCCTGGGGATGCCGGCCACCGAGGCCCGCGACCGGGCGCACGAGCTGCTCGAAACCGTCGGTCTCACCCCGGCCGGCCAGTACCTGCCCAAGCTGCCCCACCAGCTGTCCGGCGGGCAGCGGCAGCGGGTCGTCATTGCCCGGGCGCTGGCCTGCGACCCGGAGCTGATCGTGGCCGACGAGCCGGTGTCCATGCTCGACGTCTCGCTGCGCGCCGGCGTACTGGCACTGCTGTCCCGGCTCCGCGCCGAGCGCGGGCTCAGCCTTCTCTACATCACCCACGACCTGCTCAGCGCCCGGGTCGTCACCGACGAGATCCTCGTCCTCAACGAAGGGAGCGTCGTCGAGCGCGGCAGCACCAAGCACGTTCTGCAGCACCCGGAGCACGAGTACACGGTGCAGCTGCTGGATGCGGTGGCGACGCCATTTGCCGAATGAACCACTGAGTCTTCAACTGGGTCAACCGACGAAAAGGAGTAGACGTGAACAGTCCAGGATTGCTTCGGCTCGGCCGGAGGAGCGCGAAACGATGGCTGGTGGCCGCGACGGCCATCGCCGTGACCGCGCTGCCACTGCAGCAGGCGCACGCCGCCGCCCCGCACCCGACCAACACGGCAGGCCCGGTGGTCAGCCCTGGCGCTCTCACCGCGACCCAGCGCGCCAAGCTGATGCGGATCGCCGCCGACAGCTGGAACTTCTACCGCATGGGCGTCGGCGTCGACGCAAAGACCAATCTGCCGCTGGACAACGTCACCTTCGCCGGCGGTTCGGCCAAGCCGACGAGCTACGGCCGCTACACCTCTGCGGCCAATGTCGGGGTCTACCTCTGGGCCGTCGTGGCAGCCCATGACCTCGGCCTGATCAACCGGTCCGAGGCGCTATCCCGGCTCAGGGCGACGCTGACCGAGCTGCAGCATGTGCGGCGCTCAAACGGATTCCTCTACCAGTGGTACGACACCGGCACCGGTCACGCCATCAGCAACCCGGGGGAGGCCGACTGCTCGGCGACGGCCCCACCGGCGTTCGACAACTGCTCCTTCATCTCCAACGTCGACAACGGCTGGTATGCCTCGGGCCTGATCATCGTGCGGCAGGCGCTACCCCAGCTAAATCCTCTCGTGCACAGCTTGATCGCGCCGATGGACTTCAGCCAGTTCTACGATGCGCGGGCTGAAACGCACTGCAATGTCAACCCGGCCATCACCGGAAACCAGCCGACCGGTCAGATGTACGGCGGCTACTACGTCGGACTGCCGGTCGACCAGGGCGACAATTGGACGCACTATTACCACAACGGCGCCCTCTACAGCGACCCGCGCATCTCGGCCTACATCGGAATGGGTCTGGACCAGATGCCAGGCAACGTCTGGTGGCGCAGCTGGCGGACACTTCCGCCCAAGGCGCCGTACGCCGACTGCCAGGCGACCGATCCCGACTTCTCCTGGCAGGGCCAGTGGCCGGTCGCCGGTTACTGGAAGTACTACACCGACCCACAGTCGGGCCGGCGGTTCAACGTCTGGGAAGGGCATTACGTCTACCCCGGCACCAACTTGAAGTTCATTCCCACCTTCGGCGGCGGGATGTTCGAGGGCCTGATGGCAAATGCCGTCGTACCGGAAACATCATGGGGCCGGCACAGCTTCGGGCTCGCCGATCTCCGCACCGCCCAGGTGCAGATCAAGTACGCGACGCAGAAGCTGCACTACCCGGTCTGGGGGATGTCACCGTCCAGCACCGCCGATGACACCGGCGGGTACGGGATCTACGGTGCGGTGGGGCTCAGGTTCCCCTACTACGGGGTCGGCGCGGATGCGAGCCACCCGAACAAGCGGCTGGCGCAGTGCGACAACTGCCCGACCGAAGACGTCGTCACGCCGCACGCGTCGTTCATCGCCTTGGACGTCGTGCCGCAGCAGGCTTACGCCAACATCCAGGCGCTGCGTCGGCTCTACCCCGGCGTCTACGGGCCGCACGGCTTCTATGACGCTGTGAACCCGACCACCGGCGCCGTCGGTCACCGCATCCTGGTGCTCGACCAGTCCATGATCATGGCGTCGCTGGACAATGCCCTGCAGAACCGCGCCATGCAGCGCCACTTCGCCCAGGACCCCGTCTCGTGGGCGGCCCGCACGTACCTGTCGATCGAGAAGATGTCGATCGGCTGACCGCACAGCAGGAACGGGAGGGGAGGAGCGGTCGTCCGCTCCTCCCCTTCTCACGCGCGCAGCCAGCTCAACTGCAGCAGCATGAACGGGGCGCCCTGGTCGTCGAGGCAGTCGTCGCAGGCAAGGCCGTACGCATCGACCTGGCGGCCCTGGTCGTGGGCGCCGGGAGAGCAGCCCATCCCGGCAACCGGTCGCGGGTCCGTACGCAGCGCGGCGGAGGCTGTGTCAGCCGGAATCGGCGATGTAGGTGAGGAAGAGCGGCGTCTTGGTCGCGGTGTCTTCGATGAGGAAGAGGAAGGGGCGATTGAAGCGCACCAGTGAGTGGGGGACCACCGCCGATGTCGCGGTCACTGCGCCGGTGGCTGCGGCGGCCGTAGTGCCTTTCTCGTCGACGTTCATGACGACTTTCTGGACGATCTTGGAGATGTGCACTCCGGCGGCTCCGAGGCCGGTGTAGTCGCCGGCGAGCGGTAGACCCAGGCTGGCGAGGGTGTGTTTGAGGTCCAGGGTCTGCGACAGGTGCAGGCTGGGGAGCTCGACTCCGGCGGTGCGCTGCGACGGTCCGGTCGTCAGCGCGAGCAGCGTTCCCGCCGAGGGTGCGGCACAAGTCGCCGCCGGCGGTGGTGGCAGAAGCGCGACGGCCTGAAGGTGTCGGCCTTGGTAGGGCAAGGTGACTGACTGCCAGCCGGCGGCGCTGCGCATCGGGGCTTGCAGTGCATCGCCCTGCATGGTCGGTCGGTTGACCGTCTTCCCGTCGGCGGTGTGAAACGGGGCGGGCAGGGCGGGTTCGAACGGGGTCTGCCACTTCGCGTGCAGGTAGAGAGCGTCTGCGGCGACGGTGGTCGTTGAGCTGTCGAGCGGCTCGTCGAACAGCTTTCCGATCAGCCCATGGGTGTCGTCGTTGACCGTCTTGTTGATCGCCGCGGTCGCCTCGGCATTGTGCCGAGCGAAGTCCACGGTGCGCAGGTCCGCCCGGAACCCGGCCCGCAGGTCATCCAGCGTGGCCTTCGCGGGGGTGACTCCTCGCTGCTCGAACAGATGGTTGCTGACCGCTACCTGGGCGCCCCGGCTCACCGCAGCGGTCTGGTCGTGCAGTGCCGCGACGAGCGCCGGTGACCAATCCGGCAGGTGCAGCACTCGGCTCACTGCCCGCCGGGTGCTGCCCCTGGCTCCGGCCTCCAGCATCCCGATCGTCTGGGCCACGCTGGCCGGCGACACGGCAGCATTCGTCGTCGGGGCGGCCGCGCAGATCCGGCCCAGCAACTGCAAGCCGAACGCGGTCTCCTCGCCGGCGACCTGCCCGGCGGTCAACGAGCCGTGCACGATTGGTCGGACGTCCCCCAGGAACACTCCGGCAGCTGGCCCTGAGCCGGCGTGACCGACACTGCAGCCGGCGATCGCCGCCGACGCCAGCATCGACACCGCCACCAGCCCTGGCCTACCCGCCGCGATCCGCATGTCCCTTCGACGCAGCCCCGCCACCTTTGGTTCCCGCGGCCGGTGTGAAACGGGCGCGGGCGCGGCAGAGGCCGCTTACGTCAGACGCCGGTCTTACCGCTATCCGGGCGCGCCAGATTGCCAGCCCGAAAGGACGGTGGAGTCCGGGCGGATCCACGCCGTCCGGGGGCGGGACAGCGATGACGGTGAGGCCGTTAACGCCGGTGAAGTCGCTGGGGTTGCAGGTGTACACCGGCAGGCCCCTGGAGAGCGCGGCCGCGGCGATCATGGCGTCGTAGGCCCGGGCGGCCGTCTTGCGTCCTGAGCGCCGCAAGCTCGCCGCGACCTGGCCGAAGGACCGGGCTGCATCGGCGTCGAAGGGCAACGGGTCGAAATCAGCCTCAGCCTGTTGCAGGACGGCTTGTCGAGCAGCTCGCTCTCTGGCTCCGGAGGCGACCAGCGGTCCGACAGACAGTTCGGCCAGGGTGATGCAGGTGGTTAGCGGCTCGTGGGGAGCAGCGCCGCGTCGGCGAGCAAGGGCAGGGCAATCACCGTGCTCGTATCCAGCACGCCCACAACACGTTCGCTCACAGGTGGGGATCCAGAACCGCGTCGAGGTCACTCCGGAAGCGATGCGGGTCGACGTTCGGAAGCTGTCGCCAGCGCGCGAGGAGCGCTTCAGCGGAAAGGGTGTTCCGTGCCGCGGGTCGAAGCTCGGCTACCGGCCGGCCTGCACGTGTGACAGTAACCCGTTCGCCGGCAGCCACGCGGTCGATCACGTCGCCACCGTGGTTGCGCAGGTCACGGATCGATACTTCCCTCATGTCTCACATCGTCTCCCCGGGGTTTCGTGCTGTCGAGACCGAGCCGTCCCCTTCGAGCGCGCCCCCGACGGCGATAAACCAGGAAGGACCGCGGCAGAGACCGCGTTCACAGGTGTCCGAGGGGGGACTTGAACCCCCACGCCCCGTAAAGGGCACTAGCACCTCAAGCTAGCGCGTCTGCCATTCCGCCACCCGGACAGGTGAGTCGACCGTAATGGTCACGGACGGCAACTCTAGCGAACCGCCGCCGCGTCCCAGCAGCCCCGGCCCGGCTGATAGGAAGGGCGCATGACGCATCCTGCCGCCGAAGACGAGGTCGTCGACCTCTGCCGTGACCTGATCCGCATCGACACATCCAATCCGACCAGCAACGAGCGGGTCGCCGCCGAGTACGTCGCCGAAAAGCTTGCCGAGGTCGGGCTCGAGCCGACCCTGCACGAGAGCGAGCCGGGGCGCACCAGCGTGATCGCGCGGGTCGAGGGGACGGACAGCTCCCGGGGAGCGCTGCTGATCCACGGTCATCTCGACGTCGTGCCGGCCGATGCTGCCGACTGGTCGGTGCACCCGTTTTCCGGCGAGATCCAGGACGGCTACCTCTGGGGCCGCGGCGCCATCGACATGAAGGACATGGATGCGATGACGCTGGCACTGGTGCGGCAGTGGATGCGAGACGGTCGCCGCCCGCCGCGCGACATCGTGCTCGCATTTGTCGCCGACGAGGAGGCCGGTGGCCACCAGGGAGCCAGCTGGCTGGTCGACGAGCACCCCGAGCTCTTCGACGGCTGCACGGAGGCGATCAGCGAGGTCGGCGGGTTCTCCGTGACCGTCGCGCCGGACCTGCGGCTGTATCTGATCGAGACCGCGGAGAAGGGAATGGGCTGGATGCGGCTGACCGCCCACGGGCGGGCCGGCCACGGCTCGATGGTGCATGAGGACAACGCGGTGACGGCGCTGTGCGAGGCGGTCGCGCGCCTGGGCCGTTATGAGTTCCCGATCCATGTCACCGACACGGTGCGGCGGTTCCTCGAGGAGCTCTCCGATGCCCTGGGCATCGAGTTCGACCCCGACGACATCGAGGCGACCATCGCCAAGCTCGGCCCACTGGCGCGCATCATCGGCGCGACCATTCGCAACACCGCCAATCCTTCGATGCTCGACGCCGGCTACAAGTCCAACGTGATTCCCGGTATTGCCCGGGCGGTGGTGGACGGTCGCAGCCTGCCCGGATTCGACGGCGAATTCGAAGCCCAGGTGCGCGAAGCCGTCGGCCCCGATATCGAGCTCGACTGGATCGAGCGCAACGCTGCGCTCGAGACGACATTCGACGGTGCCCTGGTCGACGCCATGAGCGCGGCGCTGCGGGCCGAGGACTCGGGCGCCCGGCCGGTGCCGTACATGCTGTCGGGGGGTACGGACGCCAAATCCTTTGTCCGGCTGGGGATGCGGTGCTTCGGCTTCTCGCCGTTGCTGCTGCCGCCCGACCTCGACTTCGCCGCGCTTTTCCACGGGGTCGACGAGCGGGTGCCGGTCGACGCCCTGAAGTTCGGCGTACGGGTGCTCGACCGCTTCCTCACCAACTGCTGAAGCCACGCCCGCAAAACATAATGACAGCTACGGTTCACATTGCTGGAACGACGGAGGAGTCAGCAAGTCCACCGATTCCGACTGCACATTCAGCTAACGTCGGAGGAGCCCCATGAAGAGCCGACACACGTCGCGGAACTCGCTGGCGCGGCAGACAGCGCTCCTGGCCGTGACCATACTGCTCGGGGGGGTGGCTGCGTGTGCCGCCCTTGCCACTCCGTCTAGTGTTGCGTGTTTGAAGTTCATTTACGCTTAGCTTTGGCCAGGATGGTGTCGGCGTCTTTGGTCCAGATGAACGGTTCGCAGCGGTCGTTCCAGCCGTCGATGAAGGCTCGGATGGCGCCC
>JAABUL010004438.1_pt1 | contig 18806 bp, 17 predicted proteins | sample 5559151 | NCBI WGS metagenome assembly JAABUL01 (sample SAMN10711876, study PRJNA513368) | rock metagenome | isolation source: Antarctica rocks | place: Antarctica: Victoria Land, Pudding Butte sud | reverse complement strand
GCCGTCATCGCCGCAACCGCAATACCGTTGTGCGATGCACCCGTATCATGCTCTTCGGCCAAGGCCAGTTCCTGAAACGCCCGTCCCCGCTGCGATGCATCCAAACACCGAACACCAAGCAGCCAGGCCGCGAATGCCACTGAGTCCATTGCCGGTCTCCCTCACCGCGTCGCCGAAGCATCCCAGGTCGCTACAGACTTCACAAAAAGAGCGAAGATCTTTGCTCAATCTGGGTGAACGACCGCTTGGCCGTGTAGGGTTTGCTGGGTTGCCTCGGAGACGCTGACACCGCGGCGCGCGGCGGGGGCCAATGACGGAGCGCACGCGTGCGAACAGGTCAGCGCCCCACTTGGGGCGGGAACCGCGGCTGACCTTGCAGTAGGTGGCTGTGGGCCGCAGTTTGCGTTCAGACCGGTTGTTGTCGTCCGCCAGCTCGGGCTGGTCGAGAAAGGTAAATAGGTGGGAGCGAATTTTGCCGTGCCGCTTTCGCAGGCGCCGGCCGAGGATGGTCCGCCGCGGCTCCTGAACGGGCGCTACGGCGGGTCGGGCGAATTCGCCAACGGTACCCCCTCGTTTACGGAATGCGGACCGTTTATCAGGATCGATCGCGCCAAGTGACAGCGTTCGTCACCCTTTCTCCTCAAGCGGCCGCACCCCAGCCGGTGAGAGGTGCCACACAACATCCTGCGGCACGGGCAAGCTCAGCGTCTCCTGCGTCGGCAACCCGAGCCAAGCGCCGCGTATCAATCGCCCGAGCAGACCGTGCGATACGGCGACCAAAGGCTCGTCCAGTTCGTCCACCCATTCCCGCACCCGCCGGAGTGCGACTTCGATTGGCGTTGGTGCACTTGACCGGTCCAGGGGTGGTAGGCTGCTCTTCGCTTTCTGGTTCTAAGCCCCCGATGCCGTACAAGCACAACGCCGATTGCCGTCACCATATCCCGAAGATGTCGTTCAAGGTGCGGAACTGGCCAGCCTACGAAGCAGGCCTGCGGCGGCGCGGCAGCCTGACGTTGTGGATCGAGGACGCGGCGCTGGAAAGCTGGCAGACCACCGGGCCGGGGGGCAGGCTCGGTATATGGATGCCGCCATCCAGACCAGCATGATGCTGCGCATAGTGTTCAAGCTGGCATTGCGGCAGACGGAGGGCCTGATGACATCCGTGTTCACCTTGATGGGCCTGACGCTCTCCGCACCGGATCACAGCACGGTCAGCCGCCGGGCGGTGATCTTGCCGGTGATCCAGCCAGCACAAGTGCCGCACGGTCCGTTGCACGTATTGATCGACAGCACTGGCTTGCAGGTCTACGGAGCCGGTCAATGGCTGGAGGCGAAGCATGGCGCGAAGTCGCGACGGACGTGGCGCACGCTACATCTGGCGGTCGATGCTGCCAGCGGCATGATCGTGGCGCAGACGCTGACGGATCAGGATGCGGATAATCCATCCCAGGTCGGTCCGCTGCTTGATCAGATTGACGATCCGATTGTTCGGGTAACGGCGGATGGTGCGTATGATGGCGCGTCCACCTACCAGACGATCGCGGCGTATGGTGATGGCATCGAGGTGGTGATCCCGCCGCGCTCGACGGCTGTTATCAGCGGTGAACCGGATCTACCGACACGGCGTGATCGTCATCTGGCGATGATCGCGGAACAAGGTCGCCTGGCCTGGCAGGCCGCAACCGGCTACGGCCAGCGGTCCTTAGTAGAAACGACAATGGGTCGCTACAAGGCGCTGATCGGACCCCGGCTGCGGGCCCGCGGCTTCGCTGCTCAGCAGACTGAGGCGGCCATCGGCGTGGCGGTGCTGAACCAGATGTTGGCGGCCGGACGCCCCAATTCCGTCCGGCGCCAGCCAGTCATCGCATAGCAGCTTGGGTTTGGGGCCATCTCGTCCCAGGTCTGTCGAGTGCACCAACGCCTCGGCCGGACGCTTACGCCGAGTCTGCCGAATCGTGCGCTGGTGAGTCATCGACAAGGCGGCGAAGGAAACGCTTCAGCAACTGGACTTCACTCTGATCGAAGCCGTCGAGCGCGTCGGCCTCGCTGTTCTTCAAAATCGCGATCATCTCAACTAGGACATGCCTGCCGGCTTGTGTAAGGCTGACGGACTGAGAGTCAGCGTGTTCGACGAGGCCGCGAGTGGCCAGGCGGGAGAGGGTCCCCAGGGTGACAGATTGGTCAGCGGCCCGGGTCCGCCCCGAAATCCCGCCCGACGGAACCTCGCCCTCGCGGCCCAGGACGCTGAGGGCTGCATACTCGTCATTCGTTAATCCTATACGGATACGCTTCCGCACTGCGTCACGGCGGATGTGGTGATAGGCACGGGAGATGTTGTAGATCAGGTCGTCGGGCGTGAGGCTGGCGCCGCTAGCATCATCGGCCGCAGCTTCGGGCCATTCCTTGCCGAACACCATGGCATATCGGCCACCATGGAAGGCGAGCGGGGGTTGGCCTGCGTGCTCCATGTCGAGCACCTCGCCAACGAAGATAACATGATCGCCACCCTCATACTGGTGGACAGTTCTGCAAGCAAAGCGCGCAGAGCAACCGTCGAGCAACGGAACGTCGCCCGGACCGCGGGTGAGCGACAGGCCAGCGAACCGGTCACCGGACTTGCCCGCGAAGCGGTTGGAAATTGCCTCTTGCGCGGCGGACAGGACGTGAACCGCAAAATGCGAGGCCGCCCGGAACGCCTCGATACTGGACGAGGTCTTGGCGAGGCTCCAAAGCACCATCGGAGGATCGAGCGACACGGAGGAGAAACTATTGGCCGTCAGTCCGGCATCCATCTCGCCAGACGCGCGGGTAGTCACGACGGTGACCCCGGTCGCGAACGCGCCGAAGGCCATCCTAAGAGCGCGCGGGTCTAGTGGCGTGCTGTTCGTCATCCGACTATCCTCCCCAACCGACGGGTGACCAGGCCGTGCGCTCCGCGACCAGCTGACGCCGATCGGGGCCTCAGCCCACCTGGATGTCCAGCAACGGTGCATGCTGCTGGGCGCCGAACGTATCCCGCTCGCCGACGCTGCCCTGGGCCCAGCGACGCCGGAGCGTCATCTTGAAGGCCATGGCCGGGTCGAAGAACATGCAGACGACCACGTCGGCGGATGGTATGTTGTAGAGTTGTTCCATCTTGGCCTGGTCCAAGGCGCCGCTGGCCTTGACGCGTTGATAGGCCGCCTCGTCGTCGAAGATCACGTCGAAGGTGATCTCGAAAGGGCCCGAGTTCTTGCTGCGGATGACCTTGGCGATGTCCTTCAGCGTGGCATTGCGCATGTCAAACCTCCACGATGCGGACTGGGAACAGCTCGCCTGCCGTCTCGACCTCCATCAGGTGATAGACGGTGAACTGGCACACGGGGCCGATCGGATTCTCCGGCGGGTTTAGTGGCAGGGCGAAGTTGCCGGCGGTCGCCATCTGCCCTGGATAGGGCATATGCAGCACGGTGATGCGTGCCTGGCTGCAGATAGCGTTGGCTAGCTCTTGCGTCGTGGCGGTGATCTCTCCAAGCAGACCGACCTCGTGCGGAACGACCTGCCGCAGCGGCTCCTGTTTACCCATTACGGCATCACGGCCATAGACGTGGAAAATCATCGTCGCCTCACCCGACTGGAGCTGCGGGAAGAAGGCTTCGACTCGCTTGCGAACGTTTTCGAGGAAGCTGTCCAACTGGCCCAGCAAGATGGAGTCCCGGATGCCACCGATGAAGATGGTGCGGTGCCCCACCACGGCAGCCCCTTCCAGCTTCACGCTATATTTTTCAGAGGGCCGGAATACGCTGCCGCTCACGCGCACCCGCCTGTCGTCAAGGGCCTCGTAGCGGGATTCTCTGAGGTCCAGCACGCCGCCCGGTCCGGGGAGCAGGTCAGGCCGGGTCTTCTCATACAACGTATGCGCGGCGACAGAGGCGGGAGTGCAGCGTTCGGCCGGGTTCATCGGCTCCAGATCGAAGCTGTCGCGGCGGACGGTCGCAAGGATCACCCTGCCCTTCGGCTCCGCGCACACAGCGCCGCACTCGATGATCTTGCCCATGTGCCAGTACACGCCGGGGTCGATGCCATGCCGCAGGCAGAACCCGGCATGCGGCGCCGGATCGTAGGCCCGGCCGCTGACGATGATGTCGACATCAGGATGCTCGTCCAGCACGCGCGCGAAGGGCTCCGCCCCCATCTGCGCCACGATCGCGGCGGCGCCGTCGATGGCTTCGTGGGTCAGTTCGCCGGAGGAACCGCATTCCGTCATGCGCCCGGCGTCCAGCCGCGCGTGAATGACGTCACGGGGAACGTCCGCGTAGATCGCCGCGATCTTGAAGTGGTAGCCCTTCTCGGTCGCGATGCCGCGGATGATCTCGATCATCTCGTCGACGTGGCGGTTGATCCCCGGGCCACCAGCCGAGCTGATGATCAGCGGAATATGATGTTCAGCCGCAGCCTGGAGCACGAGCGCCAGATCCCGGGCGTAACCCTGCTTGTCGACGATCATCTTACCCAACCCGAGGAGGTAGGGTCCGGGATCGGTCGAGCCCGCGTCCACGATCATGACGTCCGGGCCGCGCTCCACACCACGCCAGAAATGCTCTGCCGGGATGCCATAGCCCAGGATGCCGGCAGGGGTGAGAATCTTCAGCTCGTCCTTGACCTGGGCCATGCAGTCTCTCTTCTTGGCAGCGTCAACACTAATCCGCACCTTCATTTACTCGTAGCGTTGGCAGTTATTCGCAGACCTGAACCTCTCTGATAAATCGGTCGTCCCTGTAGTTTCATAGCGCCTACCGATAAGCCACGGCACGCGCTCGCGTCCATCAAGGCGGCTGAGAGGCTTATAGCCAAAATCGAATTGCAGGCCGGTTCATCGGGCCGCTTATGTTTGGCCAATCGTTGGACGGAGAATTGTCATGGGCTTGGACTTGCAGCGCGGAGGCATCACAATGATCGCCTTCCTTCAGGCCCAGAACTGCAGCAACTATCCAGGGTCGTGGCGCCATCCGGCCGCGATGCCAGACTTTCTCTCCGCCAAACACTACCAGCGCATCGCCCGCACGCTGGAGGAGAGCAAATTCCATATGGCGTTCTTCGACGACCGGCTGGCGATGCCGGACCTCAGCGGCGACTACTCGGCTGCGGTCCGCCACGGTGTGCGCACGGTCAAGATGGACCTGATCCCCATCCTGACCGCGATGGGCATGGTGACCAGCCACATTGGCCTGGGCGGGACCTACTCCACGACATATTACGAGCCGTTCCACGTGGCGCGGACCTTCGCGACGCTCGACCTCATGATCGAAGGCCGGGCGGCCTGGAACGTGGTCACGTCGCTCAACGACTCGGAAGCCGCAAACTTCGGCCAGGACGAGCACCTGGAGCACGATCTGCGCTACGACCGCGCCGACGAATTCATCGAGGTCGTCATGGGCCACTGGGCCACCTGGGCCGACGACGCGATCGTCGCCGACCGCGCCACCGGCGTGTTTGCCGACCCGGCCAAGGTGCAAGCACTCAACCACGTCGGCAAGTGGTTCAAGTCCCGCGGCCCTTTCACCGTGCCGCGCTCGCCGCAGGGCCATCCCGTGATCATGCAGGCCGGCCAGAGCGGGCGCGGCATGGCGTTCGCGGCCCGTTGGGGCGAGGTGATCTTCGCCTCCCTGAAGACCGTGGACGGTGCGCGCAAGCAGTTCCGGGAGCTGAAGGATGCCGTCTCCAACGCGGGACGGGATCCGAACAAGGTGAAGCTTGCAGGGTCCATTTATACGGTGCTTGGCGAGACGCGTTCGATCGCGGAAGAGAAGCGCGCCATGATCGAAGCGCTCGCCATCCCGGAAGACAGCCTGACCTTAATATCCGAGGTGACGAACTTCGACTTCGGCAGCGTCCCGTTTGAGACGCCGCTCAGCGACGTGCAAATGGCCAAGGTCGGGATCAACCTCGGGCTGAAAGGGCGCGTGGTGGAGCGCAGCGGCAAGTCCAATCCGACGCCGAAGGACTTCGTCGACATCAGCAAGCGCGGCACCATCAACGAGAGCCCGGTGTTCTGCGGCACGGCGAAGGACGTGGCGGACGAGCTCGAGCATTGGTTCGGCTCCGAGGCCTGCGACGGTTTCATCCTGTCTGCCACGCATCGTCCCGGCGGATACGAAGACTTCGGCCGACTGGTCGTCCCCGAATTGCAACGCCGCGGCCTGTTCCACCGGGACTACGCCGGGACCACGTTGAGGGAAAACCTCGGGCTGGACCGCCCCGTCGTGTTGAGGCCCGCACTGCCGAAGGCTGCCGAGTAGTTCGCCGCACCCTTCCTCGACCGAATCCAGGAGTTGCCGCCCATGTCGAACGCACTGCTCAGCCCCAACCAACCTGCCACGCGCACACCGGCGCCCGCAGGGCGGACGGAGGCGGAGGCGATCGCAGACTTCGCACTCGGGCTCGACCTCTCCACCGTGCCCCCGGCCGTGGTCGACCTGGCCAAGGAGCACTTCCTGGACGTGCTCGGCATCGCGCTTGCCTCCTCGACCTGGGATTTCGGCCGCGCGGTGTTGCAGGGGGTGCGGGAGCTCGGCGATGGGGCGCAGGCGACCGGTATCGGCAGCGGGGCGAAGCTTCCCCCTGCCTCGGCGGCCCTGGTCAACGGTGTCCTGGCGCATGGCCTCGACTTCGACGACACCCATATCGGCGCCATCTATCACGCCAGCGCGCACGCCATGGCCGCCTGCCTTGCGTCCGGCGAGGCCAATCGCGTGAGCGGGCGGGAGTTGCTGACCGCGTTCATCGCGGCCCTCGAGGTCGGTTGTCGCATTGCCATGGTCGGCGCAGGCGAATTCCACGATCGTGGGTTCCATCCGACACCGCTCTGTGGCGCGTTCGCCTGCACCGCAGGCGCTGGCCGTCTCGCCGGCGCGAGCCGGCAGGCGCTGGTCTGGGCTCTGGGCCTGTGCGGCAGCCAGGCGGCGGGCATCCTCGAGCAGAACGGGTCCTGGTTGAAGCGCTTCGGGCCGGGCTGGGCGGCCCACTCCGCCCTGTCAGCAGTGGCGTTCGGGAAAGCGGGGTTCATGGGTCCAACGACCGTGCTCGAAGGCTCCCGGGGATTCTACGCCTCCCACCTGGAGTCGGTGCCGAAGGGCGCCGCGCTGCCCAGCCTCGATCTCGGTTCGACGTGGTTCACGCTCGGCATCGCGCTCAAGCCGTATCCCTGCTGCCACTACATCCACGCCTTCGCGGACGCCGCCCTCGAGGTGCGAAGCCAGTTCGTCCTCGAGGACGTGGCGCGCATCGACTGCCTCTTGAAGCTGTCGCTCCACAAGGGCGTGGCGGAACCGCGGGATCTGCGCATCCGTCCGCGCTCCCCGTACGAGGCGTTGTTCAGCGTGCCCTTCGTGGTCGCGTTGGCATTGGCGCGCGGCCGCGTGGACCTGGCCGCCTTCCACGACGAGCCGCTCGATGCGGCGGACCTGATGGCTCTTACCCAGAAAACCTTTGTTCTGGACGATCAGCACAGCGACTACCCGCTGCACTTCCCGGGCGAGGTGATCGTGCATCTCCGGGATGGCCGCACCGTGCGTTGCCGCAAGGCGGCCAGCTATGGCTCGCCGGACCTACCGATGGCGCGCGACGCCGTGGTGGCGAAGTTCATGGCCAACGCGACCCGGGCGATCGACTCGGCACGGGCGGAGCAGCTGGCCCAATGCGTTCTCCGACTTGAGGACGCGGCGTCGCTCGATGGCTTGGTGGGCCTTTGCACGGCATAGCCGCCTTCAACGCGGTGGCGCGCCCGGGACGTTCTGCGCGAGCAGTTCGGACCGCAGCGCAGCGGCAAAGGCGCGCGCGCCCGCAGACCATTCGCGCCCGGCCAGGGAGGCAATGCCGTACTCTCGCGTCAAGGCCACGCCGTCCAGCGACGCCATGGCGAACCGCGTGGCGTCACCCATGCTCACGACGCGCAGGATGATCCTGGGTAGCATGGTCAAGCCAAGGCCTTCGGCCACCAGGCCGAGCAGCGTAGAGACGTTCTTGACCGTTCGAACGGCTTGCAGCGTCAATCCCTGTGCGGACGCCTCGGCGGCCAGCTCACCGAGCTGGGTCCGGTGGGCGCCCAGAATGAGGAACGGATAGCGCGTCAGCGCCGATACCGACACGCGTCCGGATTGCAGGGCTGGGTGGCCCCGCGGCCCGATGACCGCGAACGGGTCGGCTGTGACCGACTCGAACGTGATCCCCTCGGCCGGCGGCTGCCGGGCCACCAAGGCGAAGTCGACCCGGCCCGAACGGATGTCGGATGGAAAGCGCTCGGTGATCTGGTCCTGCAGCTCGACCTGTACCGTCGGGTTAGCCTTGGTGAACCGGCTGATGATCGGCGGCATGAGTACCGTGGCCAGCATCGGCGTCGCCGCAACGACGACCATCTGGCTCCGCATCTCCGCCTGCTCACAAAAATCGTCGATGATCGACTGAAGGCTGCGCATCACGGGCTCCACGCGCGCGCGCAGCCGTTCGCCCTCGGGTGTCAGGGTGACCGCCCGCGTCGTTCGCTCGAACAGCCGTGTGCGCAGGTCGCGCTCCAAACGCTGCACTCGGTTGGTGATCGAGGGCTGCGCCAGCGATAGCCGTTCGGCCGCCTTGCTGAAGCTGCCCAGCTCGGCGACGGCCAGGAACGTTTCCAGCTCCTCCGCTCCGATGCTGAGCCTTGCTTTCCGAGTGCCGGTGGGCTCCGTCGTCATGCCCCGGCGCTACCGACCGTCATGCCGCCGCAGACATAGAGCACCTGACCGGTGACGAAGCCGCTCCGGGCATCGAGCAAAAACGAGACGGCGTTGGCGACGTCCTCCGGCTCCCCCATGCGCCTGACGGGAATGGCCTCGGTGATAGCCCGCGTCTTGGGGCTGTTGTGCGGGTTCGCGCGCTCGAACAGCTCGGTACGGATCGGGCCGGGGCCGACCGCATTCGCCGTGATGCCATGCGCGCCGAGTTCAAGCGCCCACACCTTCGCCATGCCTTGCAGACCCGCCTTGGTGGCCGCATAGACCGTCCGGAGCTCCTTGCCGATCGCTGCGCGGGAGGAGATGTTCACGACCCGGCCGAAGCCGGCCTCCTTCATGCCCGGCAGCACGGCCTGCAGGCATTGCAGGGCCGACCGCAAGTTCAACGACACCACTGCGTCCAAGTCGGCGATGGTCTGCTCCTCGACCGGACCGGGCCGGACGACGCCCACGTTGTTGACCAGCCGGGTAATCGGTCCTCCCCTCAGCGCTTCCACCAAGGCCCGTGCGGTGTCGTCCGGATCGGACAGGTCGCCCCGGATCAGGCCCTCGCCCTCCTGCCGGTCGATGATCACGGAATGGAGGCCATCAGCCCGGCACCGCTCGGCAACAGCCCGGCCGATCCCGGCGAAACCACCGGTGATGAGGACCCGCTCGCTCATGCGGCAAGCCGGGAGGGGTCGAGGCGCGCGCGCGGGATGTAAACGGTCCCGTCCATGATCCGCCGTGCCGTCCGGCTGAAGCCGAGCATCTTGAATGCCACGCCACCCTCCGCATTGGACGGCTCGGCTTCCACGCTCACCGCCATGACCCCCATCGGATGGCCGATCCGCAGCTTGCCCGTCGCCGCCGCCTCGGCACCGATCACTTGGTTCACCACTGAGCCCGGGATGCGCGAAGCGGCCGCCGTGCACATGGAGCCGGTGCCGGCCATGCTTTCGTGACACTTGGAGTACCAGACCAGTCGGGCACGCAGGTCGGTGGACGCCGGGTCCACGGCTGCGCCACGTATATTCGCGTAGGGCGCGGGTGGCGAGACCGCAATGAAGAGTGGCAGGCTGGGAGATTGCCGATCGACGTCGCGCCAGTCGGTCGTGAGCCCAATCCGCTCGGCCGCCTTGCCGCGCAGTTCGCGGACGCGGTCAAGCAGTGCCGGGCTGCGGGTAAAGAACTCGGGTAGCTCGCTACCCTCGAGCCCGAACGCCTCAGCGTGAACGAATACGCAGGGGTTCGCCACGTCCACAATGCTGACGATGAGGCTGCTGCCGTCCTCCATCCGGACTGTGTCGGTCGCCTGGCCGGTCGGCAGCATGCGGCCGGTCTTGGCGCCGACCGTGCCGGAATAGTCCATTTTGATCTCGGCCCCGGTGCCCGGCACGCCGTCGATCGCGAAATCCCCCGTAACCTTCGCCCGCCCGCCCGCCACGGGGACATGCGCCACAAGGATCTTGCCCGTGTTGGTGTTGTGGATACGTACGACCGTGACGGGAGTCGTGGCCGCAACCAGCCCAGCATCGATCGCGAACGGGCCGACACCGGACGAGATGTTGCCGCAGTTGGACGTATAGACGATCTGGTCGCGCTCGGGGTTGACCTGCGCGAAGGTGTAGTCGACATCGGCATCCGGCCGGTCCGACCGCTTGATGATGGCCACCTTGGACGTGATCAGCCGCGCCCCGCCCAGTCCATCGATCTGCAGCACGTCCGGCGAGCCCATGACGCACTTCAGCAATCGGTCCCGCAGCAGTCCGGGCGGCGGGATGTCATGCTCCAGGAGATAGACGCCCTTGCTGGTGCCGCCGCGCAGGATCGTGCAGCGGATCGCGATCTGCTCGGCATCGGCATCGAACATGGCAGCCTCCGTGGATTCCGTTGTCATAGGGCCAGTCCATAGATCCGCGAAGCCGTGCCGGAAAACAGAGCTGACCGTTCATCGTGGGATGCGTCGGCGGTCAAGCGCTTGAACGCATTCCACAGTGAGGCGTAGGAGACGCCGACCTTCTCCACCGGGTAGTTGCTCTCGAACATGCACCGGTCCGCGCCGAACGCCTCGATGCACGGCTCGATCCATGGCCGCCAGGCATCGGCCAGATCCTGCGACGAGGCGGGCCGGTCGGCATGGAAGTAGTCGAACGCGGCCGTCCGGTTCAGCACCGCGTTCAGCTTGCACACCACGTTGGGGCGCTTGGCCACCTCGAGGAGGCCCTGCTTCCAGACCGCATAATGCTCCGCCTGGTTGTGTGCATAAGGGCCGTAGCCGAGCGGTCCGCCGCAATGGTTGAGAACGATTGGCAGGCCAGGCAGCGCCTCGGCCGTCCTGGCCACCTCGTGGAGCTGCGTGAAGAACACGTAGCTGTCCAGCACGAGGCCCATCTCGGCGAGTACCCTCAGCGCAGACTGAACCGTAGGTTCGACCAGCATGCCCGGGCGCAGGGCGCGGGCACCGTTGCGGATCGCGTCGTTGGCGTCCCAATTGTATTGGGACCGGATCCCCCTGAACCGGCCGTTGGCGGCCTCAACGTGTGCCTCCAGCACCTCCCGGATCGCAGTCCCCATCGTGAGGTCGGCGGAGCCGAACATCGCGGCAGCGATCTTCGTCTTCCCGTAGGCGCCGCTGGCGCTCTGCGCACTCTGCCCGACCACGAACTCCGTCTCGCCGACCGGCCGTAGATGCACGGGGCCATCGGCGCGGTACATCGACGAGCAATCGGCGAATACGGTCGCGACCACGTTGTGCCCGGTGGCCAGGTCCGCGGCGAACTCCGGAACCAGGTATTGGTAGCTTGGGCGGACCCAGAGATGGTGGTGCGGATCAACGATCGGCAGGTCGGGAAGCAGGATTTCTTCCTTATCCTCCCGCTCAAGCCACTCCTCATCGGGGGGGAACAGTCCGCCGAACTCCGGCGGCAACACCACGCCATCTCGCTTGAACACTGGTCCGGGCATCGCCAATCCTCCTTTCATTCTGCTGGGCCGCCCGCCGTCGAGCAGCGGTGAGGATCAGTCTTCCAGCGCCAGTTCGGCAGCGGCGGCCGGGTCGGTCTGGCCCAAGAACAGCCGCTTCACATTCGGATTTTCCAACAGCTCCCGGGCATTTCCCTGGTAGGCGACTTGGCCGACATGCAGCACGTAGCCGTGGTCCGCGACTGCCAGGGCGCGAGTGGCCTTCTGCTCCACCATCACGACCGTCAAGCCTCCATCGCGCAGCTCCAGCAGCTTGGCGAAGGTCAGCTCCACGTATTTTGGCGAGAGGCCCAAAGAGGGCTCGTCGAGGATGATCATCCCCGGGCTGGTCATCAGCGCCCGGCCGATCGCTAGCATCTGCTGCTCGCCGCCGCTCATCGTGCCCGCCAGCTGCTTCATGCGCTGGCCGAGCACTGGGAACAGCCCGACGACGCGGTCGGTCGCGGCGGCGATGCGGCCGGGGTCGCGCCCGAGGATGTGGGCGCCGATCCGCAGGTTGTCGCGCACGGTCATCTCCGGCATCACGATCCGCCCTTGCGGCACATAGGCAACGCCGCGGGACAAGCGTAGGTGGGCAGCCTCGCGCGTCACGTCCTGGCCGCCCACCAGGATGCGGCCCGACCAGGTGCGAAGCAGCCCGGCAGCGGCCTTGATCACCGTCGACTTGCCCGCGCCATTTGAGCCTATAATCGCCGTGATCACGCCCTGCTTGAAGGACAGGCTGGCGCCACGCACTACCGCGACGTCACCGTAACCAGTCGTAACCTCTTCCAGCTCCAGCAGATGTCCTCCCCGAGAAGGCTGCATCAACGCTGGGACCACGGCTGCTCCGGGATGATTGGCTGGGCGGTTCGCAGCGCCTCGGGCCAGATCACCTCCCGCTTGCCACCCAGGATCTGCACCAGCAGGCCGGAGATGCCGAGCTGCGCCCCGGTCTTCGGATCGACCTCATGCCGCCCCATGACGGTATCGAGCTTGAGGGTGGTCAGCACCGTCCGCAACGCGTCCTGGTCCAGGCTTCCAGCCTTCTTGACCGCCGCCGCCAGCACGCTACCGCCGACATAGCCGAATGCCGAGTAGTAGCCGGGATCGGCACCATAGGCGGCCCGGAAGGCAGCCACGAACTCGGCATTGCCGGGCGTCTTGAGCACCGGCTCGTATGCGGAGATCCCGGCTGCCTGCTCTCCGTCCTTGCCGACCGCCTTGATGAAGTCGTCCTGTGCCATGCCGTTGCAGATGAAAAGCCGGGGCAGGTAGTTCGCCGCCCGCAACTGCCGCACGATCTCGATCGCCTCGTTCGGGTAGGCGCTGGAAAACCAGACGTCCGGGTCGAGCTGACGCGCCTGGGCGATGAAAGAGGAGTAGTCGGCGGTGCCTTGCGGAAAGTAGCTGTCGATTACCAGCTTGCCGCCGATACGGTCCATGATCTCGCGCAGATCGCGGCCAGCATCGCGGGCAGCCGGGAAGTCCCGCGACACCCAGGCGAAGGTCTTGAACCCGTAGTGCTTCGCCATCGGCCCAACCTGCTCCTGGTAGGCGTGGCTGGGGCATGCGGTCTGGAAGACATAGCGGAAGCCGCGCTGCTGGATCTTTTCCGCGGCCCCGCCGGCGTTAATGAAGATGCGCTTGCGCCGCTCCGCGACCGCCGACCCGGTGGCCGTTGTGCCGGAACCGAGCGAGGACATCAGCAGGTCCACGTTGTCGCTCGTGATCAGACGTTCGTACAGTCGCGCCGAGGTGGCGGCATCGGACCGGTCGTCGTACGTGACGAACTCGACCGGTCGGCCCAGCAGCCCACCGCCCGCGTTGACCTGGTCGCGCCACAATTTCAGGCCATCGAAATAATGCCCGGCGGAATCAGCCAGGTCCCCGCTCTGCGACAGCGCAACCCCGATGCGGACCGGGTCGGCCGTGCCTTGCGCCCGGGCCGTGCCCGCAACCGCGAGTGCCGCGCCTGCCGCCAATAGCTGCCGTCTGTTCATCGGTCGTCCTCCCTTGTGCCCGTCCCGCCATCGGCTGCGGGTTCGCCTCAGAAATACGCATCCTTGACGCGGGCATCGTCGCGAATCTCGTCTGGGCTACCGCTTGCGATGACCCGGCCCTCGGCGAGCACGTAGACGGCGTCGCAGGCGGACAGCACGATCCGCATCTCGTGGTCGATGAAGAACACGGTCAGCCCGCGCCCCCGCAGCGCGTTCAGGTGCTCGACGATCCGGTTCTGCAGACGCGGGTTGATGCCTGCGAACGGCTCGTCCAGCAGCATCAGCCGCGGCTGCAGCATCAGCGCGCGGGCGATCTCCACCAGCTTGCGCTGACCGTAAGACAGTTCGGACCCCCATCGGTTGGCGATGGAGTCGATCTCGAGGAATGCCAGGAGCTCCCCTGCCCGGTCCACCGCCTGCCGATCCGTGATCCCGTGCGCGACGGCAACCAGGTTCTCCAGCACCGTCATCTCGCCGAACAGCCGGCTGACCTGGAACGTGCGCCCGACCCCGGCCCGGCAGATCGTGGCGGGTGAGGCCCGCGTCATCTCCTGGCCGTCAATCAGGATACGGCCTTCATCGGCCGAGATGCTGCCCGCAATGATGTTGAACAGCGTCGACTTGCCAGATCCGTTCGGCCCGATCACGCCTGTCATGCTGCCCGGCGCCACCGACAGGCTTGCGCCGTCGAGCGCGACCCGGCCGCCGAAGTGCTTGCAGACGCCCTTGACGGTCAAGATGGGGGCCGGGTCAGACATGCGCCGGATCCACGGGGATCGGGGCGGCAATGCCAGTCGGCGCGTCCTGCCGCGCCAGTCGCCGGAACATACCACGGCCGACCGATATCCACCGGCGCCGGATTGCGAAGCTGACGACGCCACGCGGCATGTAGAGCACGGCCCCGATGACCAGGAGGCCCACAACCCCGGAATACAGCTCCGGGAAGCGCGACCACAGCAATTCGTTCACAATCGACAAGCCGAGCGCGCCCACGAGGGGGCCGATTACGGTTCCCATGCCCCCGAGCAGCACCGTGGCGATGGTGGTCAGTTCCATCGAGGGCGAGAAGGCGGTCGCCGGATCGATGAAGCCGAGGTACGTGGCATAGAGCGAGCCGACCATCGCCGGCGCGACCGCGGAGGCGACGAAGGCGGCGATCTTGAGACGGGCGGTGCGGATGCCCAGCGCCTCCGCCGCCGTCTCGTCCTCCCGGATGGTGAGCAGCTTGAGACCAAGGCGGGAGTTGTCGAGCCACCAAGTGAGCGACATCAGCAGCAGCGCCAGGACGACCAGCACGGCGTAGACGGATACCAGCGCGTCCGGCGCCGGCAGGTATAGCCCGCTACCGCCCTGGGTCACGCTGTCGAAGCCCAGCGCCAGCGATTCGAATACCCGGGTCAGACCGAACATGCCGATGGCGAAGAACGGCCCGCGGAGGCGCAGCATCGCACCCCCGAGCGGAAGAGCGACCAGCGCCCCGACGGCGCCCGCGGCCAAGGCCGCCGGCAGCCAATGCCAGCCGGCGTTCAGGATGAGCAGGGTGCCGGCATAGGCGCCGATGCCGAAGAAGCTCATCTGGCCGAAATGCGTGTAGCCCGCATAGCCGCCGATCAGGTTCCACGAATACCCGAGTGCGACGAACACCAGCACTTGGATGGCGAACGACACACCGTAGTCACTGCCCACCACAGGCACGGCAGTGGCGGCCATGGCCAACAGCGCAAACGGCAAGACGCGGAGCACGCCCGCCTTCATGCCCTCATCCCCAAGCCGAGCAGTCCCTGCGGCCGCACCAGAAGCGTCGCCAGCATCACGATGTACAGCATGGCCGAGCCGATGACCGCGCCCAGCCAGTAGCTGCAAAATACCTCGACCACGCCCAGCATCAGCGCCCCAAGGATAGCGCCGGGGTAGCTGCCAAGGCCGCCGACGATGATGACGGCGAACGCCTTGACGATGAAGCGCGAACCCATCTGAGGGTCGGACGCGAAGGTGGGAGCCAGCAGCACGCCTGCCAGCCCCGCCATGGCCGAGCCCAGCGCGAAGGTGGCATTGCGGACCCGGTCGATGGAGATGCCCGATATGGTCGCAAGCTCCGGAGCCTGCGACACGGCCCGCACGGCCCGGCCGAACGAGGTCGCCTGCAGCACCCACCACACGCCCAGGCTCGCGGCAAGCGCTACGGCGCAGGCGAGCAGGCGGGAGAGCGGCACGTCGAGACCAAGAACCGGCACGGACCCGCCCAATACGCCCGGTAGGCCCCGGAACCCGCCGCCCCACAGGAGGATGGCGGCGTTGACCAGCACGGTGGACACGCCATAGGTCGCGAGGAGGGTCATGATGCCCGGTCCGTCGATCACCCGGCGGATCAGCGTGACCTGGATGACATACCCAAGCGCCCCGGTCAGCACGGGCACCAGAACGAGCGCCACGATGAACGGTACCGCAAGCGCACCGACCAGCGTCACCGTCAGCAACGCCCCCACGGCCAGGATGTCGCCATGGGCAAAGTTGACGACGCGCATGACGCCGAAAATGGAAAAACGCTGCGGATTTATAGCCTGGATTGATAGATCGGCATCGGCTTGGCCAAGTCGCGGATAAGGGAGTGACACCCCGAGGCCCCTGGATCGCCGATGCTGGTCGCGCTCCGGGCTAGGCAGCACCGGCAACCCACTCAGCGTGACAAGGGCTGCCTATGGCACAATAGCTGATTTCGACTTGATCTGACCCGGAGCAGCGGACAATTGGTCGCGGGCATCGGGAAAAGCAGAGCTCCAGAAACCGCCCGATGAACAGGAAGCGGAGCTATCATGACAGTTTCGAATATGCGTCGGCGCCAATTGATCGTCGGAGGCGGAGCTGCCTTAGGCAGCATGGCTCTGGTCAGTCGCGCTGAGGCTGCTGATGGGCCAGTCCGCCTAGGTATGCTGCTGGATCTCAACAGCGTCTATGCGGACAATGCCGGCCGGGGCAGCGAGACCGCGGCCCGTATGGCAATCGAGGACTTCGGGGGCACCGTGCTCGGCCGCCCGGTCGAGCTCCTTGTCGCCGATCACCAGAACAAGTCGGACATTGCCGCCGCCTTATCCCGCCGCTGGTTTGACCAAGATGGAGTGCAAGCGATCCTCGAAGTCGTAGCGAGCGCACCGACCATATCGGCGATCTCCGCAGCCAAGCAGTTCAACAAGCTCGTCTTCTCGAACGGCGCCGGCTCGTCCAGCCTGACGAACGAGGACTGCGACCCGCATTTCGTCCAGTACACCTACACCAGCCGGGCGTTCGCACAGACGGTCGGCAAGGCGCTTACGGCACGTGGAGCCTTGAGCTGGTATTTCCTGACGCTGGACACGACGTTCGGCATCCAGTTGGTGGCGGACACGGCGGCGGTGGTGAAGGGCGCCGGAGGAACGGTGCTTGGTTCGGTCAAGGTGCCCACCGGCACAACCGACTTCTCCTCACTCCTGATTCAGGCGCAGAGTTCGGGTGCCGACGTGGTCGGCCTGACCGTCGCAGGTGTCGATGCTGTCAACGCGCTCAAGCAAGCCCACGAGTTCGGGTTGATGCGGGGAAAGCAGCAGGTCGCAGGCCTCATTGTTTCCGTGAACGACATCGATGCTGTCGGGCTGGAGGTCGCCCAAGGCTTGCTGCTCGCCGACCCATTCTACTGGAATCACGATGAGACGACACGCGCCTTCGCGAAGCGTTACTACTCCAAGGTGAAGAAGATGCCGACCTACGTGCAGGCCGGCAGCTATTCGTCCACGCTGACCTACCTGAAAGCCGTCAAGGCGGCAGGCACGGTCGAGACCGATCCCGTCGTGCAGCAGTTGCGCACGAGGCGGATCGACGACGCCTTCACCCGCAACGGCCACATCCGCAAGAGCGGCCTCATGGTGCACGACATGCACCTGTTCCGCGTCAAGAAGCCACCGGAATCCAAGGAACCCTGGGATTTCTACGACCTTGTCACGACGCTGCCCGGGGAGGACGTGTTCGGGCCCGAGGCCCAATCTAAATGCCGCCTGTGACCGAAGCGCGTCTCGGGGTTCCGAAGGGTTCTCTGCAGCCTTGTACGTTAAGGTGCGACGCTGGGTGATGGCAAACAGTTGATTCCGGACAGGGCTCCCAGCAAAGCCATCCAGCCTCTTCAAAACACTCCAGGAACGTGCGACAAACCCTGTCGGATTGCCGCGATGTGCGACAACCTCAAGTTTAGAGTTTGCCGCACATGCTCGTCGGCTACATGCGCGTCTCCTCGGCCGATGACCGTCAAACAGTGCACCTGCAACGCGATGCCTTGGTCGCTGCCGGCGTGGACGAGCGTCATTTGCATCAGGATAGGGCGTCCGGCGCGCGCCACGACCGGCCAGGGCTGAAGGAGTGCCTCGACGACCTCCGGCAGGGCGGCGTGCTCGTGGTCTGGAAGCTGGACCGGGTCGGGCGCTCCTTGCCGCACCTGCTCGCCATCGTCACCGACCTGAGAAAGCGCGGCGTCGCGTTCCGCAGCCTCACCGAGCAGATGGATACTACCACGCCGCACGACGAGCTGCTGTTCGGCATCTTCGGCTCGCTCGCCCAATATGGGGAGCATCAGGGTTTCTGGGGTGCTCACGATTGTGAGGAGCAACCAACGATAAGGCGGCCGCGTGATGCGAGGCTTGAAGCGAACCAGATCGGTCGTTGAAACTCTTCGATCTGCCGGCACCCCAGACATCCTGATGGTCCCCCATACAAGGCCCACTGGCAGTATCCGTGCGGAAATTTACGGTAAGGGCCTGAGTAGGCGTCAGATCTGAGGTGCCTCGGCCATCTTACCTTGCGGCCAACTGAGGAAGTAGGTGCCGTTTGGGATGATGCGGACGTGCTGGAGCGGCCAGACGTGGGCGAGGTCGATCTCGGTGCCGCCCACCTGAAAACGACCCCCTACGCGCTCGATGTGGACTGTGTTCCACAGCACGGCGGCGGGTGATCAGTGCAGCATCGGTGCGTATTCCGGTGATCTTGAACGGCCAATCCGGTCCATCGTGAACACTCAATCCGGTGATCCTGAACACGCGCCGGACCTTGCCTGAGCAGGGCGGTGCCGGCCGTGGTGCTGGACATCGAGGCG
>JAABUL010004434.1_pt1 | contig 18821 bp, 18 predicted proteins | sample 5559151 | NCBI WGS metagenome assembly JAABUL01 (sample SAMN10711876, study PRJNA513368) | rock metagenome | isolation source: Antarctica rocks | place: Antarctica: Victoria Land, Pudding Butte sud | reverse complement strand
GCCGCCCGACGAGCAGCCGCCCTCAAACCCGCCACCATCCTGCGGCTACTCCACCGACCCCCAAAACCGGACAAACCTCCGATGTGACGGAGCCCTGGTCGCACGTGGCACCCGGAGTTGCTGTAGTCACTCCTGTGTACTCGTCAAGAGGTCAGAGGCCCAGCGTCGAGCCCAACGTTTTCGCATGAACCATCTGACCCGCCCCATCTCACTGCTGCTCAGTTCGAACTCTGGCCAACAACGTTTTTCGGATTTCCCCGCCTCCCGGCACCCGGCCCCACCACCAGCCTTGCTCACCATCGCCTTTGCGAAAGACTTGCGAGAGCAGGTCGTTGGTGTCGTCGACAGTCGCAGCAAAGAAGCCCTCGTCGAGAGCGCCTAGCACAGTCCAGTCTGAGGACGACAGTCGTTGGTTCGACAACATATCCCGACTCACGTACCAGCCGATCAAATCGTCGTAACTCAGTTGGCGCATGTCCGAGTTTACTAGGCGAACAGCTATCTTCCAGTTGTCTAGCAACTCTGCTACCAACTCAGGTGCGCGCACACCAGCTCCAAACTAACGAAGACCCTCGAACTTCTCCAGCGTGTACAGGTACGTCGTAGAGTTGTCGAGCTCGTAGGTGTTGACGATCACTAGCCTTTTAGCCGCCGTATCGATATAGCGATTCGGCCACCGGAGAGGTTGCTTCGGAGGACGGTAGCATCCTTCGTCAGGGACCGGTTTAGGATGTCCAGCACGAACCCTCTGAGTTCTCCCTTGGGTAGCCCACCCGTGTGCCCGAAGTCCGATGCCTTTCCGGTTGTCTTTAGGTGATCGACGACGCTGTCGGCTATCTCGGCGTTGTTCGGGTCCTCTGGATGGCTGCTTATCACACTGGGTGTTAGGGGGCTGGACTCGGCAGACTTGACCTGGCGCGTAAATACCGACCCAAGTATCTCGCGCTCCGCTTCCCGCCGGCTCTTACCACCGCAACCAAGGCCCCGTCATAGCGAACCTTTGTCCCACTTTGGTACCCCGTGGAGAAGATCTACCGGCACGCGGCTGCCACCAGATGATCAAGAGTCCGCCCCTGTCCTACTGGCTGGTCGAACACCAGAATGTGGACGAACCTACGCAAGAAGCACATGTAACTGAACTCGTACATATCTCCGATGTGACGGGGCCCTGCCACCGCAACCGCCGCCGGTGGTGATGCCTCTAATCCCGCGTACTATTCCGCCCAGGCCACGGAGGCATTGCTGCTGGTACACAGCCACAGCATGCTCGACAACTCCGCAGTCAGAAATGCACAGACCGGTAGTGGTGCTGACGCTCGGCGGCCCGCAGTCGTGGTAGTTGTCTATGTACGGTGGGCAAAATACGACTCCATGGGCCGCTGGCGGGCTACCAGCGAGGTAATCGCCAGCTTCCTGCTGACCCCTGTCTCGCGTGAGAATCAACTCTAACTACTAGATATGCGTACGGTCGCCAGTCCAGCTGCTGACCGTGCCACCTGGCCCGGTTCGATGCAGGCAGCCCGAAACACGCAGCTCAGTGCAACCGGACGCCGAGAAGCACCTCCAGCTCGGCGATCGTGCCGGCGGGGTGGGTGTGCAGCACCCCCACCATCCCCACCGCGGCGGCTCCCCGGACGTTCGGGGACAGGTCGTCGACGAAGACGCACTCGGCCGGCTCGACGCCCAGCCGGCGCGCGGTCAGCAGGTAGATCTCGGGGTCGGGCTTGCGCAGGCCCACCTCACCGCTGATGACCACCTGGTCGAACAGCTCGGCCCACGCCTCGCGGGGATAGTCGTTGTCCCAGCTGTTGCTGAGCAGCGCGGTGAGCAGCCCGGCGGCCCTGGCCCGACGCAGCACGCCCACCATGGCCGGCTCCTCGGCGAATCCGGCGAACATTCTGGCCAGCAGCCCCTCCGCCGGCACGGGCGCGCCGTCACGGGTGCGCAGCCGGGCCGCCAGCGCCTGCTCGAAGTCCCGGCCGCCGAGCGCACCCGTCTCCAGCTCGTGCACCGGGTTGACAGCGGCACCCGGGGTCAGCCACTCGCGCATGAGGTCCCGGAAGCCCGCCGGGTCCACCCCGTCGGCCGCCACCCATGCCCCCATCGAGTCGGCCAACGGCGAGGTCAGCACCCCGCCGTAATCCACGACCAGCGCGCGCGGGGTGACCGGCTCAGGCACCGCACACCGCCCTGGCCCGGGCCAGCAGGGCCGGCACGCCGATCTGGAGGGTGGCGAAGAACGGGTCGTCGGTGGTCCCCGCGAGGTGGCGGTGGTAGCTGGCCTCCAGCAGCACCGCGAGCTTCCAGATCGCCAGCGTCTCGTAGAACACGACGTCCGACAGGCGCCGCCCCGTCCGCTCGGCGTAGCGCTCCACCAGGTCGGCCCGCGAGGGGAAGCCGGGCGCGGTGACGACGCCGCCGCCGAGTGCGCGCGACAGCGCCGCCTCCGCGCCGTCCTGTCCGGGCTCCGGCCAGAACGACAGCAGGTATCCCAGGTCGGCCAGCGGGTCGCCGACCGTGGCCATCTCCCAGTCCACGATCGCCACCACCCGGCGGCTGGCCGGCGACAGGAGCACGTTGTCCAGCTTGTAGTCGCCGTGCACCACGGCCGGCCCCTGCTCCGGCAGCCCGGGCAGCCGGGCCCGCAGCCAGTCCCGCACGGCGTCGTAGTCCGGCAGCACCCGCGCCACGCCGCCGGCAGCCGCGACGGCCGCCTGGATCCCCTCACGCTGGCCGGCCCACCGGCGTAGCTGCCGCTCGAGATAGCCCGACGGCCGGCCGATGCCGTGCTCGACGAACACCTCGTACGGCGCTGCGTGCAGCTCGGCGAGCGCGTCGACCAGGTCGAGCCCGAGCGCGCGCCGGTCTGCCGGCTCGCCCAGCCAGTCGGGCAGGGCGTCCCGCACGACCACGCCGGGGATCCGCTCCATCAGATAGAACGGCGCACCCAGCACCGTGTCGTCGGGGCACGCCAGCGCGACCAGCGGGACCCGCACCCCCGCGTCGGCAGCCGCGAGCAGCTGCAGCACCGTCGCCTCGCGGATGACGTCGTGTGCCGTGGGCAGCAGCGAGCCGAGCGGCGGGCGGCGCAGGATCCAGGCGGTCGGTGTGCCGGCGCGGGTCACGGTGAAGGTCAGGTTGCTGTGACCCTCGGCCAGCCGCTCGACCTGCAGCGGGCCGGAGCCGGGCAGCGAGCCGCCGGCGTACGCGGTCAGGGCCTGCGGATCCACCAGGTGGGGCTGAGCTGTCACGGCGGTCACACTAGGAGGACACTGTCGGCGTGGACTTCGCCCTCTCGCCTGCCGCCCAGGACCACCACGACCGACTGTCGGCCTTTCTGCACGAGCGCATCGTGCCGGCCGAGCACCTCTACGAGGAATACCGCAGGGAGAAGGGGTACGGCGACCACACCCTGCCACCGGTCGTGGAGGAGCTCAAGGCCGGGGGCTGTGGAACCTGTTCCTGCCCAGCGAGTCCGGGCTGTCGAATCTGGACTACGCGCCGCTGGCCGAGCTGACCGGCTGGTCCATCGAGATCGCCCCCGAAGCGCTGAACTGTGCGGCGCCGGACACCGGGAACATGGAGGTGCTGCACATGTTCGGCACCCCGGAGCAGAAGTCGACGTGGCTGCAGCCGCTGCTCGACGGCCAGATCCGGTCGGCGTTCGCCATGACCGAGCCCGATGTGGCCAGCAGTGACGCGACGAACATCGAGACCTCGATCCGCCGAGACGGCGACGAGTGGGTCATCAACGGCCGCAAGTGGTGGATCACCGGCGCTGCCGACCCGCGCTGCGCCGTGATGATCGTCATGGGCAAGACCGATCCCGAGGCGCACCGGCTGGTGCAGCAGTCGATGGTGCTGGTGCCGACCGACACGCCGGGGGTCCAGATCGTGCGGGCGCTCCCGGTCTTCGGCTACCAGGACCAGCACGGGCACTGTGAGATCCGCTTCACCGACGTGCGGGTGCCGGCGGGCAACCTCGTGGGCGAGGTGGGGGGTGGCTTCGCGATCGCCCAGGCGCGCCTCGGCCCTGGTCGCATCCACCACTGCATGCGCTCGATCGGGGTGGCCGAGCGCGCCCTCGCCCTGATGGTCGACCGGGCCAAGCACCGCGTGGCCTTCGGCAAGCCGCTGGCCGCGCAGGGGGTCGTCCAGCAGCAGATCGCCGAGTCGCGCATGGAGATCGAGCAGGCCCGGCTGCTGACCTACAAGGCCGCCTGGATGATCGACAAGTTCGGCGCGAAGGCGGCGCGCACCGAGATTGCCGCGATCAAGGTGGTGGCCCCGCGGGTGGCGCTCGCGGTGATCGACCGCGCCATCCAGGTGCACGGCGGCGGTGGTGTCAGCGACGACTTCCCGCTCGCCGGGATGTACGCCGGGATGCGCACGTTGCGGATCGCCGACGGCCCCGACGAGGTGCACATGCGCACCGTCGCCCGTGCCGAGATCGGCGACCGGGTCTGACCCTGGCCGCACGGCCCTCGGCCTGAGCGGGTGAGCGGCCGCCAGGGTGAGAGGCTGCACGGGTGAGCGAGGCCGGCGCCGCCCAGGCGCGGGAGTCCCAGCCGCGGGAGTCCCAGGCGCGGGAGTACCGGATCGACGACCTCGCCCGTGCGGCCGGCGTCACCGTGCGCAACCTGCGCGTCTACCAGGACCGTGGACTGCTGCCGCCGCCGCGGCGGGTGGGCCGGGTCGGGATCTACGCCGAGGCGCACCTGGCCCGGTTGCGGTTGATCTCACGGTTGCTGGAGCGCGGCTATTCCTTCGCCCAGATCGGCGAGCTGGTGTCGGCGTGGGAGCGGGGGCGCGACCTCGCCGACCTGCTCGGCCTCGAGGCGGCGCTGACCAGCCCGTGGACCGACGAGCCGGCGCGAGTGGTGAGCGCGCTGGAGCTGCGTCGGCTGCTGGGTCGGCAGGCGACCAGGGCTGCGCTGGACCGCGCGGTGCACATCGGGCTGCTCCGTCGCGAGGGTGCGTCGTTCCGGGTGCCGAGCCCGACCCTGCTCGACGCCGGCGTGGAGCTCGTGCGCGCCGGCGTGCCGCTGCCCACCGTGCTCGACCTCGCTGAGGCGCTGTCGCGCGACCTGGACGTGGTGGCGCGCCGCTTCGCCGAAGTGGTGCAGCGCCAGGTGCTGCCGGCCGCCGGCGTCGAGGGCCTGCCCGCCGGCACCGACCTGGCCGCGGTGGCCGCGCTGGTGACGCGGTTGCGACCACTGGCCCGCCGCGCCGTCGACGCCAGCTTCGCCGCCGCGATGGAGCGCCAGGTCAGCACCGTGCTGGGTGAGGCGGTCAGTGCCGCCGTCGCCCGCGCCAGGACGCAGGCACAGGCCGACGCGCAGGCACCGTCGGCCTGACGGTCCCACCTCTGCGGGTCAGCCGATGGGCCGTCGGTCCACCAGCCCCTCGCGCTCCCACAGCCGGCGGGTCGGGCCGCCGATGAGGCCGGCCTCGGTGAGCACGCGCACCAGCCTCCTGGTCAGCCGGTAGCCGGCCGCGCGGCGCGCCGGGTTGCGCGCCGCGGCCCGCACGGCCTCGGCGGGGTCCAGACCCACGGCGGCGTAGACCCGCGGGTCGACCATCGCGTCCTGGATGACCCGGCCGCTGAGCAGCGTGACGAGACGCGACCACTCCCGCCGCAGCGGTCCCATCGCCGCGACCCGGCGGGCCAGCTCGTCGCGGGCATAGGACACGTGCCGGGCCTCCTCGGTGACGTGGATCCGGCACAGCTCGCGGAACAGCGGCTCACAGGTCGGCTCGCGCACCACCTCGCGCTGCCCGGCATCGAGGATCTCCTCGGCGATCAGTGCCGCCGCGAAGCCCTCGCCGCCGCGGGCCAGCGTCTTGAGCAGCCAGCCCCACCGGCGGCCGCGCCGGTCGAAGCCGTAGTCACCGGCGCCGCCCATCTTCGCCACCATCCGCATGAACATCAGCGAGTGGCGGGTCTCGTCGCCGACCTCGGTCAGCGCGAACCGCGCATGGGCGCTCGCCGGGTCCTCCCGCCAGAGGTGGCGGACCAGGATCTGGTCGAGGATGAGCTCGAACCAGTAGCCGGCGCAGAGCATGCTCACGGCCTCGTGCCGGGACAGCTCCTTGCGCTGCGTCTCGCTCATGCGATCCCACAGTGGAGTGCCGTAGAGGCTGACCAGCCGTTCCGGCACGAACCACGACCCCTCGAAGGGCTCGTCCCAGGCGATGTCCACCTGCGGGTCGAACGACAGCTTCAGCGAGCTCTCGATCAGCCGCTCGGCCACGCGCTCCCGGTCCGGGGCAGCGTCGGCACGTGCGGTGGGGACTGGCAGGACGTCGGTCACGATGACCTCCTCAACGGGGTGGTGCCACCAGTCGACTGCACATCCACGAGTGTGTCAAGCGCCAATGGCACAGTTTGGACGGATACGACGACGGAGGCAGCCGTCAGCGGCGCATCCGGCGACCCCTGGCGGGTGCCGGGGCGCCCAGACTGTGAGCAGCGAGGGTGGCGAGCGCCAGCCGGGCCGGCGACGTCGGTGCGACCTCCCGCAACGGGCGCCCGGCCGCGACCGCGGCGTCGTGGCCCGCCACGTCCATCGGCACCAGCGCGACCGGCACGAGCCCGGTGTGGCGGTGCAGCGCGGCGGCGACCTCCCGCTCCGGGTCACCGGGAAAGACACCACGACGGACCCGGTTGAGCACCACCTGGGGAGGGACCACGCCGGGGACCGCCTCCCGCAGCGCCGCCAGGCCGCGGACGAGGCGGTGCAGCCCCACCGGATCGGCCGAGCCAACGGCCAGCACGGTGTCCGCGCGCGCCAGCACCTCCAGGGTGGCGCCGTTGCGGCGCGGCGCGAGAGTGTCGTAGGACAGCTCCTCGTCGGCCTCGAGACAGAAGCCGATGTCGACGATGGTGACCGCGGCGAGCCGCCGGGCGAGGTCAAGCACCACCTCCACCGATCCGGGGCGCAGCTCGGGCCAGCGGTCCGGCCGGGCGATCCCCGGCAGCACGCGCAGCCCCCCACCCAGGTCGCGGGCCAGGCCGGCCAGCGCAGCCACGTCGAGCGCGCCGTTGTTCGCTGCCCGGCAGGCCGCGGCAAGACCCGGCGCCTCCTCGAGCAGGCCGAGCAGCTGCGCCAGCGACCCGCCGTAGGAGTCCGCGTCGATCAGCAACGTGGACACGCCGAGCGCGGCGCTCTCCGCGGCCAGCGCCAGCGCGGTGCTGGTGCGGCCCGGGGCGCCGGTCGGCCCCCAGACCGCGACCAGGCTGCCGCGACTGGCAAGCGGCGACGGCGGTGGGTCGTCCAGGTCGTCGAGGTCGATGGGGGGCAGGTCGGGCAGGGCGCCGGAGGGGTCGCCGTAGCCAAGCGAGAGCCGTTCCCTGGCGTCGGCGCGGCCGAGCCCGGCCACCGCCTGCAGCACAGCGGCACCCACGGCGTCCGCGCCGGCATCGGCCGGCAGCACCCGCTCGACCCCGAGCTGGCGCAGCCGGCGCTCGGCGTCCTCGTCCCCCGGAGGGGCGAGTCCGACCACCGCGAGACCCGCGGCGGCCAGCCGCGTGAGCGCCTCGCGGTCCAGCCGGCGCAGGTCTGCCGACAGCAGCACCGCGCGCGCGGCACCGGTCGCCGCCGCCGCGAGCAGGTCGGCGAGGTCGACGCAGCGCCGCACCACCTCCACCCCGAGGTCCCGGCGCTCGAAGGCCGCGACCAGTCCGGCTTCCCAGGTGGGGTCGCTGACCGCCGTGAGGACGGCCACGGTCGCCATCGGCTGGCTACTTCCCGCCGCAGCTGGTCGTCGTGAACGAGCCCAGTCCCTGCACGGCCGCCGTGCCAGTGTCGCCCTGCTGGTCCCCGACGGGCAGGTGCCTGGTGACGTCGAGCGCCGCGGTCTCGCTGGCGTGCACCAGCGTGCCGGCGAGCCGCGGGTCGACCCGCAGCAGCACGGTGGTGGTCCCGCTGGCGACGGTAGCGTCGACGTCGGCGCCGATCTCGACGTCGGTGGCGACCACCTGCGTGGTGCACTGCTCCGCCCCGCCGGCCGAGGGCTTGAGCAGCCCGGTGGCATAGACATCGACGTGGTCGCCGGCCGACAGCCCCGGCAGCCGCCCCGCTGCCACCGTCACCGGCACCAGCCGCTGAGGCGTAGCCGCCGCCACCTGGCCGATCGCCCCGACCGCGAGCAGCTCGCCGGCCCCGGCCCCCCGCCCGAGCGGACGCCCGGCGATCTGGTCGAGCTGGGCGCCCCCGACGTACTGCCCTGCCGTCCTGCCGTCGAGCCGGACGCGCACGACCCGCAGGTCACCGGCGGCGAGCACGTGGCCGGCCGGCAGGTCGCGGGCGAGCGCGACCACTGGGGCGGTGGCGCCGCCGGTGCTGAGGACGCGGGCGCCGACGACCACCGAGACGAGCAGGAGCAACACTCCCGCCAGCAGCCGGCCGTCGCGCCAGCGGGGCGGCTCCAGCCGGCGGGCCGGCGGGGAGGCCGGCAGCCGCTCAGCCGCGCCGACCGAGGCGGCGGGCGCCGTTCCGACGTCGCTCACGGGCCCGGACGCTACCGGCGTCGGCGCCCGTGGGGACGGTTGTCCACAGCTGCCGCCCGGACGGCGCAACGCCGGCGGGGCCGGGTGCAGACTGCGCCGCATGGGTGAGCGGTTCCTGCAGCTGTCGGAGGTCGCCGAGGTGCTCGACGTGTCGGCCAGTCAGGTCTATGCCCTGGTGCGCCACGGCGAGCTGGCGGCGATCAAGGTCGGCGGACGCGGCCAGTGGCGGGTCGAGCGCACCGCTCTGGAGGACTACATCGCCAAGGCCTACGCCGAGACCCAGGCGTTCGTCGCGGCCAACCCGTTGGGCCGCGAGGAGCTGGCCGCCGACGCGGAGTGACCGGGGGCGTCCTCAGCGCCGACGGAGGACGGCCAGGGCGCCGAGCGGGACGGCCCGGACCGCCCGCACGTCGCCGCGGCGGCGCTCCTCACCGGGGGCGGTCACCGCCAGCTCCGCATGGTCGGTGCCGACCCGGTCCAGCACGCCGGTGAGCAGCTGACCGTCACGCAGCAGGAGGCCCAGCTGCGCGCGGTCGCGCACCAGGCCCCGCAGCGCGCTGGCGAGCCCCAGCCGAGCGGCGACCCGCCCCTCGGAGCCGGGGACCGCGCTGGCGGCGGGAAGCCCCTGCAGCCACGACACGGCGCCCAAGGCGACGAGCGCCTCACCGCCCTCCTCGGCCAGGAGCAGCCAGTCCGGACCGACCGCCCGGGCCTGACCCGAGGCCGTCCGCCCCGGCCCGACGCTGAGCGTCAGCTGGTGACCCAGGGCCGGCCGCAGCCGGTCCACGAGGCGCAGCCGGGCCAGGTCGGCGCGGCTGCGCTCGGCGACCTCGCTGGCGAGCTCGGCGGCCTCGAGCGCGTCGGCCTGTGACTCCAGCTCCGCGAAGAGCCCCTCCCAGCGCACCCGCTCAGTGTGCGCCCCTCGAGGATTGACGGAACTGGTCGGAGGCAGTAGGAAGCAAACGTAGGCAAACGCAGGACGGAGGGACGAGATGATCGATGCTGGGGGCAGGAGCGCGGCCGGCACCGTCGCGGGCTGCTGCGCGGCGGTGCTGGCGGTGGCCGGAGCCCAGCCGGACCGACTCGTCGACCTCGAGGGGTGGTCGCAGGGGATCGCGGCGGACCCCACCCAGGCCGTTGCCCTCGCGGCCGGTTCGCTCGCCTGGCTGCTGCTGGGGTGGCTTGGCCTCGGCGTGGCGCTGTCGGCGGCGGCGGGGCTTCCCGGGCTGCTCGGCCGGGTGGGTGGCCGGGTGGCGGCGCGGCTGGTCCCAGGGGTGCTGCGCCACGTCGTCGAGCTCACCCTCGGCCTGACGGTGACGGTGACGGGCGCCGCCGGTCTGGCCGTCCCCGCCGCGGCGTCGGCAGCCCACGCCGCCCCCGCCCCCGCGGCCGCGCCGTCCCTCCGGCTGCAGCTGCCGGACCCTGGCGAGCCCGTCACCCCCGTCCGACCAGCACCCGGTCGCGCGGCCACGCCGACGCCGACGCGTGCGGCAGCGTCGACGGCCGGCACCGGCCAGCTTCCCGACCCGGCGCCTCCCGCCAGGGCCCCGGACCCCGAGGGCGCCGTCGTGGTCCACGCGGGGGACTGCCTGTGGGACCTGGCTCGCTTACATCTGGCCGCCGGCCACCCCGGGCACACGCCGACCGACGCCGAGGTGGCCGCGGAGTGGCCGCGCTGGTGGCAGGCGAACGCCGCCGTGGTCGGCCACGACCCCGACCTCCTCCTCCCCGGTCAACGCCTCACGCCGCCGCACTGAGTTCCCCCACCAAGCGCCGCCCACCAAGCGCCGCCCGACACCCGCCGCCCGCACAGACAAAGGAGACCCTGATGACGCTCACCCTGGTCAGCTTCCCGCCCCATTCGAGCCGCGCCCCACGCCTGGACCCGCCCTACGACGACGAAGCGCCCGTCTCGCCCGCGATCGACGGCAGCCTCGCGCTCGCCCTGGCCCTGCCGCTGCAGCTCCCGGCGCGGCCGGCACTGCATCTCGTGCCGCGCATGCCCGACGTAGCGATCGGTCCCGCGCCGGGTGCGGCAGACGAGGACGCCGCGGACGACCCGCATTGGGGGTACGCCGTGACGCCGCGCTCGGAGCTCCCCGACCCACGTCCACGGGCCGCGCAGCTCGTGCGCGCTGTGCTCGAGGTGCTGGCCGGGGACCGCCCCCTGCAGCACCTCGTGCGGGTGACGGCGACCCCGGTGCAGGGTGAGCTGGACGCCTTGCCCCCGCCGGTGGCGGGACGCCGGCCGTGGGCCCGGTCGGTGCGCAGCGTGCACGTCAGCGAGCCGACCGACGGCGTGGCGGAGGTGACGGCCGTGGTCGACCGCGGCTCCCGCTGCGCGGCTCTCGCGCTCCGGATGCAGGGCCTGGACGGACGGTGGCTGATCACCGCCCTGGACCTGGTCGGGTAGGTGCAGCATGGTCGTCGTGACCGTCGACACTGGACTGACCCCCGACTCAGAGCTGCTCGCCGTCACCGCCGGACAACGGCTGCTGCTGGAGCACACCGGACCCTGGACCGTCGAGGACTGGTGGTCGCTGCCGGCGATGACCTACGGGCGGCGCTACGAGGTCGTGCAGGGGACGCTCGTGATCTCCTCCACGCCTGACCTCGACCATGCCTGGGCGGTGCACACGTTGCGCAGGATTCTCGAGAGGGCTGCCCCGACGTTGATGGCCGTCGAGGTGGTCGGGTTCACGACCGAGGACAGTGCGCTGGTGCCGGATCTGCAGCTCGTGTCGCAAACGCTCGTCCGGAACAGCTCCGCCCGCTCGTTGACGGGCGACGACGTCGCCCTGGTCGTGGAGGTGCAGAGCCGCAGCTCACGTGGCTACGACCGGCTGGTGAAGGCCGAGGTCTACGCCGAGGCAGGCGTGCCGCGGTATTGGCGGGTCGACCCGAGAGGGCCGACGGTGCATGCCGGAGTGCTGCGCAACGGGGCCTACGTCGAGGAGGCCGAAGCCGACCCCGACGACGTGCTCCGCGTGGAGCTGGAGCACGGGGGGGAGCGCTGGCGGGTCGAGCTGCACCTCGCCGACCTGGTGCGGATCGGCTGACGCACCCGGCGTGCATCGATTGGCTGGTGCCGCGTCTGGCGTCGTTCGCCGCGGCGGTTGCCGCCCGACGACCTGGCACTCCCGGCGCCACCAGGCCCCACCCGCGCAGCAGGACGAGTCCGGCTACCGGCGGCCCTTGCCCTTCTTACCCTTCTTGGAGGAGTTCCGCGACGGGCCGCCCTGCGGCTTGCGGGGGGTGACCCCGGCGTTGTCGGTGGTGCGCTGCACGCCGCCCTCGCCGTCGACCGTAGGCGCGCTATAGGTCAGCCCCTGCGCCCGATTCACCGCGAACGCCGGCAGCACCTGGGCTCCCGGTGGCAGCGGGGAAGGGGTGGGCGGCGCCGACTGCCCACCAACCGGGTCGACGTGATGCGGCGCCTGCGGGTCGTCCGGGTCGACGTCGTGCCCCCGTTCGAAGGCCACCGGGGCAGCGCTCGGCACCGGGTCCACCGGCGCCTGCCCGTCCCCTGCCGTCACCGGCGGCCCGGCCGGTGCGTCCGAGCCCAGCCCGAGCAGCTCAGCCGGCATCTCGGTGAGCATCCCCTCGGCAGTCGCGCCCGCCTGGGCCTCCGATTGGACCTCCGATTGGACCTCGAGGTTGAACAGGAACCCGACGGACTCCTCCTTGATGGCCTCCATCATCTGCACGAACAGGTCGTAACCCTCGCGCTGGTATTCCACCAGCGGGTCACGCTGGCCATAGCCGCGCAGGCCGATGCCCTCCTGCAGGTAGTCCATCTCATAGAGGTGCTCGCGCCACTTGCGGTCCAGCACCGAGAGCACGACGCGGCGCTCGAGCTCGCGCACGGCCTCCTCGCCCACCGTCTCCTCGCGATGGGCGTAGGCCTCGCGAGCGTCGGTCTGCAGGTCCTCCAGCAGGATCTCCGCGGTGAGCGACTCGCGGCCCTCGTCGTAGGTCGAGGCGGGGTAGCTCACCGGCCAGAGCTGGGACAGCCCCGTCCACAGCAGGTCCAGATCCCACTCCTCGGCGTACCCCTCCGCCGTTGCCCCAGCGACGTAGGCCGCCGTGGTGTCCTCGATCATCCCGCGAACCTGGTCGCCGAGGTCCTCGCCGTTGAGCACCCGGCGCCGCTCGGCGTAGATCGTCTCGCGCTGTCGGTTGATCACGTCGTCGTACTTGAGCACGTTCTTACGGATCTCGAAGTTCTGCTGCTCGACCTGGGTCTGGGCGCTGCGGATGGCGCGGGTGACCAGCTTGCTCTCGATCGGGACGTCCTCGGGGATGTTCAGGCGGGTCATGATGCCCTCGACCGCGGCGGCGTTGAACAGCTTCATCAGGTCGTCGCCGAGGGACAGGTAGAAGCGCGACTCCCCCGGGTCGCCCTGGCGCCCGGACCGGCCGCGGAGCTGGTTGTCGATGCGGCGCGACTCGTGCCGCTCGGTGCCGAGGACATAGAGCCCGCCGGAGCCGACGACCTCCTCGTGCTCGGCGTCGTAGACCTTCTTGGCCTTCTCCAGCGCGTCCGGCCAGGCCGCCTCGTAGGACTCGGCGTCGGACTGCGGGTCCAGGCCGCGGGCCCGCAGCTCGCCGGCGGCGGCGAACTCCGGGTTGCCGCCGAGCATGATGTCGGTGCCGCGGCCGGCCATGTTGGTCGCCACCGTGACGGCGCCCTTGCGGCCGGCCTGGGCGATGATCGTGGCCTCGCGCTCGTGGTACTTGGCATTGAGCACCTCGTGCGGCACGCCCTTGCGCAGCAGCAGCGCCGAGAGCCGCTCGCTCTTCTCCACGCTGGTGGTGCCCACCAGGACGGGCTGGCCGGCCTCGTGCCGCTCGGCGATGTCCTCCACGACCGCGTCGAACTTGGCGTCCTCGGTCTTGTAGACGACGTCGCGCTCGTCCAGCCGGATCATGTCCTGGTTGGTCGGGATCTGGATGACGCCCAGCTTGTAGATCTGGTCGAACTCCGAGGCCTCGGTCATGGCCGTGCCGGTCATCCCGGAGAGCCTGGCGTAGAGCCGGAAGTAGTTCTGCAACGTGATGGTGGCCAGCGTCTGGTTCTCGTCCTTGATCTCCACCCCCTCCTTGGCCTCGATGGCCTGGTGCATGCCCTCGGAGTAGCGCCGGCCGGCCAGCACCCGCCCGGTGAACTCGTCGACGATCAGGACCTCGCCGGCGTTGACGATGTAGTCCTTGTCGCGCTTGTAGAGCTCCTTGGCCTTGAGGCTGTTGTTGAGGTAGCCCACCAGCGGGGTGTTGACGCTCTCGTAGAGGTTGTCCACACCGAGCTGGTCCTCGACCCGCTCGACGCCCTTCTCGTTGATCGCGACGGTGCGCTTGGACAGGTCGACCTCGTAGTCGCGCTCGGGCTGCAGCCGGGCCGCGATCTTGGCGAACGTCGTGTACCACTGCGCGCTCTGCTCGGCCGGCCCGCTGATGATCAGCGGCGTGCGCGCCTCGTCGACGAGGATCGAGTCCACCTCGTCAACGACGGCGAACCCGTGCCCGCGCTGCACCAGCTCGTCCTTGGCCCAGGCCATGTTGTCGCGCAGGTAGTCGAAGCCGAACTCGTTGTTGGTGCCGTAGGTGATGTCACAGGCGTACGCCGGCTGGCGCTGCTCCGGGCGCATCGTCGGCTCGATCACCCCGACCGTCAGACCGAGGAAGCGGTGCACCCGCCCCATCAGCTCGGCGTCGCGCCGGGCCAGGTAGTCGTTGGTGGTCACCACGTGCACCGGCTCGCCGGACAATGCGTTGAGGTACGCCGGCAGGGTGCTGACCAGCGTCTTGCCCTCTCCGGTCTTCATCTCGGCAATGTTGCCGAGGTGCAGGGCTGCTCCGCCCATCAGCTGCACGTCGAAGTGGCGCATCCCGAGCACCCGGGTCGCCGCCTCGCGCACGGTCGCGAATGCCTCGGGCAGCAGGTCGTCGAGCGACTCGCCGTCGGCCAGCCGGGACCGGAACTCCGGGGTCAGCGCCTGCAGCTCGGCGTCGGTCAGGCCGGTGAAGTCATCCTCGATCGCGTTGACCTGGTCGGCGAGGCCCTTGAGCTTGCGCAGGGTGCGCCCCTCGCCCGCGCGCAGGATCCTGTCGAGTACCACATCACTCCTGGGCTGTCGCTCGTGCCGTCCGGTCCCCCCGATGCTAGGTGTCGCGGGACGGGCCCGTGGCGAGGCAGCCGCGGCATCTCGGGTGACAGGCGGCTGCCGGCTCGGGAGGCTGGCGGGGTGGACGGGCTGCCGGCGTACGACGACCTGCCACCGCTGCTGCCCACCGACCGGGAGCTGCGGCTCCGGCCGTGGGAGCCCGCTGACGTGCCGGCGGTGCTCGCCGCCTGCCTGGAGCCGTCGACGCAGCGGTGGATCGATGCGTTCAGGGGCTACGACGAGGGATCCGCCCGGCGCTACGTGCTGGGGGCGCCCGATGCGTGGGCGCGGCGGCGGCACCTGCGGCTGTGCCTGACGGACGGCTCCGACACCGTGCTCGGGGCGGCCGACCTCGACGACCTGTCGGTGCAGCATGTGTCGGCCGACCTGGGCTGGTGGGTCGCGCCGGCGGCGCGCGGGCGGGGGGCCGGGGTGCGCGGCGCCCGGCTGCTGGTGGCGCTGGGGCTCGGCCGCCTCGGGCTCGCCCGGCTGACCGCCCAGATCCTGGCGCCCAACACCTCGTCGCGGTGGGTCGCTGCCGGCGCGGGGCTGCACCTGGAGTCGGTGGCCGCGTCGGCGGAGGTCGACGCCGGGGGCGGCGCACGCTGCGACCGGGAGACCTGGCGACTGCTGGCGTCGGAGGCCCGGCTCGACCCGCAGCCCGACCTGACCGCAGGGCGGCTGCACTGCGCCCGCTCGTGCCGTCGGACGCCGCGGCGGTGCACGCGGCCCGCCAGGACCCCGAGGTGGCGAGGTGGACGACGGTGCCTTCGCCGTACACGCTGGCCGCCGCCGAGGACTTCTGCGGGCGCCGGACGCTGGGCGAATGGGCGGGCGGGACGGGTGCGACCTGGGCGGTCGTGGGGCGCCGTCGACGGGCGCCTGCTCGCCGTCGTCGGCCTGCGGCAGCACGGGATGGGGGTGGCAGAGGTCGGCTTCTGGTCGGTCGCGGCCGAGCGCGGCCGGGGGGTGACGACGGACGCGGTGCGGGCGGTGTGCGGGTGGGCGCTCGGGACCGGGTGGTGCTGCGTGGTCGAGTGGCGGGCGCTGCCAGGCAACGCCGCCTCGCTGCGGGTGGCGCAGAAGTGCGGCTTCACCGTCGAGGGAACGCTGCGGTCGCGCCTGGTCGTGCGGGACGGGCCCCGGCAGGACGTCGTGGTGGCCGCGCTGCTGCCCGACGAGCTCCGCTGACGCCGGGTCGAGACGCCGGGATTACTGGATCTCGAGGATCTTCTCGCGCAACGCGTAGGCGACGGCCTGGATGCGCGAGTGCAGCTGGAGCTTCTCCAGGATGTTGCGGATGTGATTCTTCACGGTGTTCTCGCTGATGTAGAGCTGCTTGCCGATGTCGCGGTTGGCGAGGCCCTTGGCGACGAGCTTGAGCACCTCGAGCTCGCGGTCGGTGAGCCGGGGAGCCGGCACGCTCGCGCGCTCGTCGCCGCGCCGCATCGAGGCGAACTCGCTGATCAGCTTGGACGCCATCGAGGGGCTGATCAGCGACTGGCCGCCGTAGACGGCCCGGATCGAGGAGGCGACCTCCTCGATGGAGATCTCCTTCAGCAGATATCCCATCGCGCCAGCCTTGATCGCGTCGTAGAGGTCGCCCTCCTCGTCGCTGATGGTGAGCATGATGATCTTCGCGGAAGGGACGATCTCCTTGATGGCCGAGCAGGCGTCGATGCCGCCGCGGCGCGGCATCCGCACGTCCATCAGCACGATGTCGGGCATGGTCTCTGCGGCCCGGTCCACCGCCTCCGTGCCGTCCCCTGCCTCCCCGACGACGTCGATGTCGGGCTCCTGCTCGAGCACCATCTGCAGGCCGCGCCGGAACAGCGCGTGGTCGTCGACGACGAGCACCCGGATGGAATCGCCCTCGTCCACCGACACGCCGGGCTGCTCGACCCGGGTCGGGTCGCCAGCCTCCTCGTGCTGCGTGCTCACGGGCGACATCCTCACACGCCGCGCACGCGCGGCCGGGCACGATTCGTCAGGCGGAGACCGCCGTGCGGGTGCTCGCCGCGGTGGTGAGCCGCAGGACGCCGTAGTCGTATCCCCGGCGCCGGTAGACCACAGAAGGCTGGCCGGTCTCGGCGTCGCAGAACAGGTAGAAGTCGTGCCCGACGAGCTCCATCCGGTGCAGCGCCTCGTCCAGGCGCAGCGGCTCGGCGTCGTGCTGCTTCTCCCGCACGATCAGCCCTGGCACCAGCTCGGCCGTCCCGTCGCCCACCGCCTCGGGCCCGTCGTCAGCCGCGGCCTCGGGCCCGGCCGAGCTCGGTCCGGCGGCCGGCAGGTGCGCGTGGTGGCTGTGCGAGTGCGAGGCGGTGCGGCGGGTGGCGGCCCGACGCATCCGCTCCTCGATCTTGGCAAACGCCGCCTCGAACGCCGCGTAGCAGTCATCGTCCGCTGCCTCGGCGCGGACCACCGGGCCGCGGGAGCGGACGGTGATCTCCACCCGCTCGCACTCGCCCGCGCGCCGCGGATTCGGTTCGTGGCTGAGCTCCACGTCCAGGCGGCGCAACCGGTGGTCGAACTTCTCCAGGCGGGACAGCTTGCCCCGGCAGTGGTCCCGGAAGCTCTCGCCGACGTCCTGGGAGAGGTGCCGACCCTTGATCACGATCTCCATGCGCGACCTCCGCTGTCGAGTGCGTGTGCGCAGGTTAGACCCGCTGACCCGCCTCCGGGGGGCGCCCGCGACGCGCCGTCGCGGCGACGACGGCACAGCCGTGCACGGGCAGGCCGGCTGCGTGCAGCGCCCGCGCCGCCTCGGCGAGCGTCGCGCCCGTGGTGAGCACGTCGTCGACGAGGAGCAGGCGCGACCCCGGCACCAGCAGGGTCCCGGGCCGAGCGGCCAGGGCGCCGTCCAGGTTGGCGGCCCGGGCGCGGGCCGACAGGCCGGCCTGGTCAGCGGGGGTCCGGACCAGCACGAGGGCGTCGAGCACGCGGGCACCCGGCACGGCGGTGGTCACCGCGGCAACAACCCGACGCAGCGGGTCGTCCCCACGACGACGGCGGCGGGCCGCGCGGGAGCTGGGCACGGGCACCAGCGCGAGGGCGTCAACGTCCTGGCCGGCGGCGTCCTGGCCGGCGGCGTCTTGGCCGGCGGCAGCCAGCACAGCCGCGGCCAGCGCCCGTGCCAGCACGGGTGCCGCGGCCCTCCTGCCGCGGTCCTTGTGCGCCACGATCAGGCGGCGCAGCACCCCGGCGTAGTCCCCCGCGGCCGTCGTCGGCGGCAGACCGGGCGGACAGGGGGTCGGCACCACCGGGTGCGGGCGGGGCGCGGTGGCCGCACGACAGGAAGGGCAGACCGCACACCCCCTCGAGCCGCAGCCGGCGCAGGCCAGCGGCAGGACGAGGTCGAGCAGCCCGGCGAGCACCCGCCGAGACTCGCCTGCCGCCGGACCCGCCGCCGCCGGGGTGGCCTTGCTGGGGACGACGACGGTGCGCGTCCACACCTGTCAGCCGAGCGGCCAGGTCGGGAACCGGCCGACGCCGACCGGTGCCCACGTCTGCCCCTCCAGCCGGCGCACGGTGCCGTCGGGGCAGCCGACGAGGGGGGCCTCGCGCGGGCGCCCTGTGACAGCCGCGGCCTGCGCCCGGGGGCAGGGCACGGGCAGCGCCCGCACGTCCCCCACCAGGTCGCCGCCGTCGGGATCGGGGGCGTCCACGGACACCCGCGCGGCACTGCCGGTCCCCCTGCCAGGGGCGTCGCCGTCCGCCCCGTCGCGCAGGACCACCACGTCGCCGTCGGAGCTGTCGAAGGCCACGTCCACCGCGTCCCGGACGGCCGGCGCTACCGGCCGCAGGGCGAGCACCGCCGGCCGGCCCGGCTGCGGCAGCCCCACCACGCCGGCGACGAGCCCGCTGTCGGCGGTGATGCCGACGGCGTGCACCCCGTCGGGCGCAATCACCAGTCGCCGCAATGCGACCGGGGTCCGCACCGGTTGGAGGGTCCCATCCCGGGGGCGTTCGAGCACCTGCCCCCCACGGACGAGCCAGAGCGAGGAGTCCCGACCGAAGGCGACCGAGGTCCAGGGTCCAGGGCCGGCAAGTTCGGAGGGCGAGGTGGCGTCGGGGGTCTGCAGCAGCTGCGGGTCGACCCCGCCGGCGGTGGTCTGCAGGCGGGCCGTGCGCCTGCCATCGGCGTC
>JAABUL010004432.1_pt1 | contig 18826 bp, 15 predicted proteins | sample 5559151 | NCBI WGS metagenome assembly JAABUL01 (sample SAMN10711876, study PRJNA513368) | rock metagenome | isolation source: Antarctica rocks | place: Antarctica: Victoria Land, Pudding Butte sud | reverse complement strand
AGACGATCGCGACGAGCGCCTCGGGGTCGCCAATCGCGGCCCCTTCGGTAAAGTACGCCTGCAGCAACGCCTCTTTGACTGCGTCCTGACAGCCGTGCGCGGCGGCGAGATGGATGAGGCGATGGGCGTCGAACGTGTTACCCGGTTGCGCCCGATCCAGGTGATAGGTGAGCCCGTCCGCGGCGGCCAGATCCGTGAGCCGCGCGTTGGCCGCCTGGGCCTGCGCGGGCGTGGTCCCCATCTTCTTTGCCAGGAGGTCCGTCAGCGTGCCGGGATAGCGTTGGGGCGCGCGGGGGTCCAGCTCGAAGCTACGCCAGGTTATCTGTGAGACGTCGCTGACAACAGGGACGGCATGATCGTTGCAGTACAGGGCGTGCATATCGATAGAAACATAGCGTATAAGGAGTAACGATGCAGCGCATCTTGATCACGGGAGCGGGACGGGGAATCGGACTGGAACTGGCGCGGCAATACGCCGCGCGCGGCGGTCGTGTCCTGGCGGGGTGCCGTGACGTCGAGCGCGCGCCGGGGCTGCGCGCCCTCATCGACCAGCATCGCGATCAGGTGAGCGTCCTCCCCCTGGAGGTCACGGACGCCGCGTCCCTCACGGCCGCCGTCCAGCACGCGCACCGCGCGGTCGAGGGGCTGGATATCCTGATCAACAACGCGGCCGTCAATCCCGGCGACGCGACCGTGGAGGGACCGGACGGCCAGCGCCTGCTCGATGACACGCGCACCCTGGAGGTATTCAACGTCAACGTCGTTGCGCCCGTGCGCGTGGCGCAGGCGTTCATGACCCTGCTGCACGCGGGGACCACCCCACGCGTCGTCAATATCTCATCAGGGGCGGGCTCGCTAACCCAGGCGACGGGACCTGACGACTACAGCTACGCCGCGAGCAAGGCCGGTCTGAACATGATGACGCGGACGTACGCCTGGACCGTGCGCGATCAGGGCATCACCGCGGTCATGATCGACCCCGGTTGGGTCAAGACAGATATGGGTGGCGCGGGCGCGGACCTCGCGCCGGAGGAGTCAGGCCGCGGCTTGCTCGCTGTCGTCGACGGGCTCACGCCTGAGGACGCCGGCCGGTTCCTGCGCTACGACGGCTCCGAGGTACCGTGGTAGACGCACGACCACCTGTTACCGCTGGCCTATCGGGGGACGGCGACCGGCCCAACGGGCGCGGTGACGTCGTGGAATGGCCGGCAGCCGTCCATTACCACACGCACATTACAGAGAAGAGATAGGAGTACAGCAATGACACAACCACACCGCCCCCTGGGACGCAGCGGCGTGACCGTGTCCGCCCTTGGCCTGGGCTGCATGGGCATGTCCGACTTCTATGGCGGCCGCGACGAGGATGAAGCGATCGCGACCATCCACCGCGCCCTCGACCTGGGCGTGACCTTCCTCGATACGGCTGACATGTACGGCGTCGGGCAGAACGAGGACCTGGTGGGCCGCGCCATTGCTGGCCGCCGCGCTGAGGTCACGCTGGCCACCAAGTTCGGCAACGTGCGCGGCGCCGACGGCAGCTTCCAGGGCGTCAACGGACGCCCGGACTACGTGCAGGCGGCCTGCGAGGCGTCCTTACGCCGCCTCGGCGTCGAGACCATCGACCTGTACTATCAGCATCGCGTTGACCCTGAGACGCCCATCGAGGAGACCGTCGGCGCGATGGCCCGGTTGGTCGAGCAGGGCAAGGTACGCGTCCTCGGCCTCTCCGAGGCGGCCCCCGCCACGATCCGCCGCGCGGCGGCCACGCATCCGATCGCGGCGCTCCAGACAGAGTACTCGCTCTGGAGCCGCGACCCCGAGGACGAGATCCTGCCAACGTGCCGGGAGCTCGGCATCGGCTTCGTCGCCTACAGCCCGCTCGGGCGCGGCTTCCTGACCGGCCAGATCCAGCGCGTCGAAGACCTGGCCCCCGACGACGTGCGGCGCACGCACCCGCGCTTCCAGGGTGAGAACTTTCAGCAGAACCTCGACCTGGTCGCCCGTGTGCGGGACATCGCCCAGGAGAAGGGCTGCACGCCGGGGCAGTTGGCCCTCGCCTGGATCCTCGCCCAGGGCGACGACATCGTGCCCATCCCCGGCACCAAGCGGCGCAGCTACCTCGACGAGAACGTCGCCGCGCTCCAGGTCACGCTCACGCCCGAGGACCTGCGCCGGATTGACGGGGCTGCCCCACGGGGCGCCACCGCCGGCACACGGTACCCGGCCCACACCCTCCAGGCGGTTAACCGGTAGGGGAGGGCAGATATGACGATGACCTGTGCTCCCACGCGTCCGACGGTGTGACCGGGGAGCGTCTCGTGGCGACCGACGTCGCGGCGTGGCCCGGCGGCCGCACCAGCTAGCGTCGCCGCATGACCCGACGCTTCCTCAGGCACGACAGACATCGCCTCTGTTAGGCGCCGCGCGCGGCGCGCCCGGCGCGTTCGCTGAGCCAGATCAGGAACGCGGCTCCGGCATAGACCGCGCCCAGGATGCAGACGCCGGGCCAGCCGGCGGCGCCGAAGACGACTGCTGATGTCGCCGAGCCGACCGCGCCACCAATGAAATACGACGTCATATAAATGGTGGTTACGCGGCTGCTTGCCTCTGGACGCAGGCGGTAGATCTCGCTCTGGTTGGTGATCTGCGTGCCCTGCACGCCCAGGTCCAGCAGGACCACGCCGGCGATCAGCGCGCTCAGGCGTGTGCCGCCCAGCGCCATCAGCCCGTACGCGCTGACCGTGGTGAGCAGGAACGCTGGCGTGGCATAGCGCGCGAGGCCACGGTCGGCGAGCCGTCCGGCCAGCGACGCGCAGAGGGCTCCAGCCACGCCAACGAGCCCAAAGAGGCCGATGGCGCCCTCGCCCCAGCGGTAGGGCGGGCGCGCCAGCAGGAACGCCGCGCTGGTCCAGAAGACGCTGAACGAGGCGAAGGTCAGCGCGCCGTAGAGGGAGCGGCGGCGCAGCACCGGCTCCTCGCGCACCAGCGGCCCCATGGACCGCAGGAGGTATCCGTACGACTGCGTGTTCGGACGCGGCGGCCGTGGCAAGACGCGCCACAGCACCGCGACCAGCGCGACCATCAGCGCGGCGGCGATCACGTAGACGGCCCGCCACCCGCCAGGCCCCAGCACCCCCGACGCCGCCTGGGCGATGACCCCGCTGACCGTCCGAGCCAGCAGGACACCGACCAACAAGCCGCTCATGATCCGGCCCACGACGCGGCCACGCTCTGCCTCGTTCGCGAGGCTGGCCGCGAACGGGATCAGCACCTGCGCCACGACCGAGGTGAGACCGATCAGCAGCGACGCCGCGGCGAGCATCGCCAGCGATGACGCCGCCGCGGCCGCGAGGAGCGCGAGAACGGTGGCGCAGAGGACCCCGACGACCAACCGGCGACGGTCCAGCAGGTCACCGAGCGGGACGATACAGGCCAGGCCGAGCGCGTACCCGACCTGCGTCAGCGTCGCGACCACGCCAACGGCCCCGCTCCCGCGGTGGAAGGCCGTGGCGATTGTGTGAAGCAGCGGCTGGGCATAGTAGAGATTGGCGACGACGAGACCGCAGGCCACGGCAAAGACCCAGACCAGGCGGGGTGAGAGCGCGCCCTCAGCCACCTCTGATGGTGAAGGCGCGACTCCCGACGCGGAGTCCGGGTCGGTCGCTAACGTCATGAGCGCCCCCCGCTGCCCGTCACGCGCGGCGACGCACACGGGCATCGGTCACGGCCAGCGGTTGATACCCGGCATCGACCGGGTTGACGTTCGTGCCCGGGGGGACAATCGCGTCGATGCGGTCGAGGGTCGCCGTATCGAGCGTGATCTCGGCGGTTTTGAGCTGCGCCTCCAGATGCTCCATCGTGCGCGGGCCAATAATCGGCGCGGTCACGGCCGGATGGTTCAGGACAAACGCCAGGGCCAGCTCGACCATGCTCAACCCCGCCTGCTCGGCCACCTCCGCCAGTCGATCGACCGCCTCCAGCTTGCGCTGGTTGCCTGGGTCGGACATATCGTACCGGGCCGGAAGGCGTTCCGCGCGGCGGCTGGAGTTGTCCTTGCCGGACCCAAAGCGGCCGGAGAGCCAGCCGCCCGCGAGCGGGCTCCACGGGATCACGCCCATCCCGTACTCCTGGCACACCGGCAGCACATCGGCTTCGATCGCACGGACCAGGATCGAGTAGGGCGGCTGCTCGCACCTAAAGCGCTCACGGCCGCGGCGCTCGGCGACCCACTGCGCCTGCACGATCTCGTACGCCGGGTACGTTGAGCTGCCAAAGTAGCGAATCTTGCCGGCGCGGACAAGATCGGTCAGGGCGCCAAGCGTCTCATCAATATCCGTGTCCGGGGCCGGACGGTGGATCTGGTAGAGGTCAATCCAGTCGGTCCCGAGGCGGCGCAAGCTATTGTCGCATTCGGTCATGATCCAGCGGCGGGAATTCCCCTGAGCGTTGGGATCGTCGCCCATCGAGCCATGCACCTTGGTCGCCAGCACAACGTTGTCGCGTTTGCCGCCGGCGAGCGCCTTGCCGACGATCTCCTCCGACTCGCCCCCCGAGTACACATCGGCCGTGTCAATAAAGTTGATGCCGGCGTCGAGCGCGCGGTGGATAATGCGGATCGATTCCTGATGGTCGGCCGTCCCCCACTGGCCAAACATCATCGCGCCAAGGCAGAGGGGGCTCACTTTCACTCCGGTGCGACCGAGGGTACGATACTCCATACATGTGCTCTCTTTCGACCTATTCTTAATTGCAGTGGTCCGTTGCTGTAGCGCCTGGGACATTGGCGGCCGTGCGGGGCCGCTCGGTGCACACCGCATCGTCATCCCGCATGCGGTGACCACGGCCGCGGCGCGCTATAGCAGCAGTCCGGCATGTTCTGGGCCACGCTCACCGCGCCGCGCCGGCGGTGGGGCACAATCGATGGAGGGACGTGGCAGCGGCGTCTTCTCATCGACGCAGACCGGATCGCCGTGGCGGGCATCGGGCCAGCGTCTCGACGGTGACAGGCCAAGGGATCGGCGTGTCGCACATGCGGAGACGCCAGGCAGCACGAACGCGCGCAGCCCGGCCAGTGAGGAGGACATGTGAGACAGTGGATGCGGATGAGACCCCTGCCTATGGCCTATATGCTTCGAGTGTGACCAAAATCGGTTCCGTTGGGTTCTGCTGACTTGACAGATTATTGCCGAAAGACCTTCGGGTGAGGCGCGTAGATCCTGACGATGCCGGCCGATGTAACAGCCCCAGTCCTCGATAAGGGGTCGAGAAGCGACAGTGTTGGGCGCTCGAAACGAACAGCTTTCACACACATCAGCAGAACCCAACGGAACCGTATGGACAGCTAACCAGCATGATGCCCTCTGAACGCGGCCACGACGACACGCGCGGGCGACACGATTGAGCTGCGATGATCACGGCGTCGGCGTCCACCCATGATCGGAGGGCGGCTCTCGTCGCCAGCGGCGTGTCCGGCGCCCGCTAGCAGCGCGCCGGCGAGGAGGCTGGCGCCCCACACAACCGCGCACAGGGCGGGACGACGGTGACTGGCCTGGGGTTGTGGTGGAATGTTTTTCTCCCGAACCTCCTCCAAGAGGAGAGATCGTTATGAGGGTACGGGAATGCGGATGCCAGGCTGTTGGTCTATCTAGCCCGCGTCACGACCCGGATACTCCATAACGCGGCACGCCGCAGCACGCCCAAGAGGATGTGCCACAGGGTACACTAGAATATGGACTCCTTGCCTCTTGTTCGCTCCCCACAGCCGGCGCCGGCGCCGCTCCGTTTATGGAACACGCCACACCGCCGCCTTAAAGAGTTCGTCGCGCGCGATGGCCGTCGTGTGAGCCTGTATACCTGCGGCCCAACCGTCTATCGGTTCGTCCACATCGGCAACCTGCGCACCTACCTCATGGCCGACTGGCTGCGCCGTACGCTCGACGGCCTGGGCTACGTGGTGCGGCACGTCAAGAATATCACCGATGTGGGCCACATGCGGCAGGAACTCGTCGAGCGCGGCGAGGATAAGATGATCGCGGCAGCCCTGGCCGAGGGCAAGACGACCGCCGAGATCGCCGCGTTCTACACTGAGGCCTTCCGCCGCGACGAGGCCGCACTCAACATCCTGCCGGCGCACGTCTTCCCGCGGGCGACCGACCACGTACCCGAGATGGTCGCGCTCATCGAGCGGCTGCTCACGCGCGGCCACGCCTACGAGGCCGGTGGGAACGTCTACTACGATGTCACCTCGTTCCCGGCCTACGGGAGCCTCTCCGGCAACGTCCTGGCGGGGCTGCTGGAGGGCGTCCGCGTTGAGGCCGACCCGCTCAAGCACAGCCCGGGTGACTTCACGCTGTGGAAGGCCGCCGAGCCAGGGCGCATGATCGCGTGGGATAGCCCGTGGGGCGCGGGCTTCCCCGGCTGGCACATCGAGTGCTCGGCCATGTCGATGCGCTACCTGGGCGAGGAGATCGACATCCACACCGGCGGCGTCGACAATATCTTCCCGCACCATGAGGACGAGATCGCCCAGAGCGAGGGTGCGACCGGTCATCAGTTCGTGCGCTACTGGATGCACGCGCAGCACTTGCTGGCCGATGGGCTCAAGATGTCCAAGTCCGAGGGCAACGCGTACACGCTGACCGATCTCGTCGAGCGCGGCTACAGCCCGGCCGCCTTTCGCTATCTCTGCGCCGGCGTCCACTACCGCACGCGCCTCAACTTCACTTTCCGGGGCCTGCGCGCCGCCGAGCACGGCCTGGCTCACCTGCTGCGTCTGCTGGATAAAGAGGGTCTCGATCCCACGGCCATCCCGGCGCTCCCGGCGGACGACGCGGACGCGCACATCTACCGCGCGCCCTTTTGGGCGGCCCTGCGCGACGATCTGCATGTGTCGAGGGCCCTAGCTGTGCTGTGGCGGCTGGCGCGGAGCAACGAGCCCGCCGGCCGCAAGCTCGCCCTGGCCCTTGAGTTCGACCAGGTCCTGGGGTTGGGTCTAGCCGCGCTGATCGACGCGGCCCACCGCCCTGCCCCGACCGCGCGGGTGCGCGACTGGCAGACCGTGCGCTCGGCGGGAGACTACCACATCGCGGACGGCATCCTCGTGGACCTCCGTGCGGATAGCGTCCATCCGTTGGACTATCCAGGCCGCGCGCTGCATCCCGCGCCGTGGGCGCCCTCGTGTGGCCAGATCGCGCCCCTATCGTCGTCCTCGGACGTCCCGTCGCGCGCGGGCGAGCCCGACGCCTGCGATGTCTCGGTCTCGCTGCTGGCGCACGGCTATCCCAACGATGTACGGCGCTGCCTGGACGCGTTGCTGCGCCACGCGGGCGATTATCGCATCGAAGTCATCGCCGTCGACAACGACGCCGACGCCGCGACGCGCGCCGTCCTGGGGGAGTTCGCCGGCCGCGACGCGCGGGTGCGGGTGGCGCGGACCGACCATCGCCTCGGCGAGGCGGAGGGGCGCAACGTGGCGTTACGGCAGAGTCGCGGCCACGTCGTCCTGCTGCTCGACACGGGCGTGGAGGTGACTGGCGATATCTTCGGCCCGCTGCTGGCGGCGCTCGCCGATCCAACGGTCGGCGTCGCGGGGCGGTGGGGCGTCCGTTCGCGCGACCTGCGCGAGTTCACGGCCAGTGAGGAGATCGAGGTCGACGCCGTCGAAGGCTACTTGTTCGCCTTCCGGCGCGCCGAGCTCGGTTGGCTCGGCGGGTTGGACGAGCACTTCCGTTTCTACCGCAACCTCGACATCTACACCTGTTTCCAGTTCAAACACCACGGGTTGCGCGTGATCCGCATCCCCGATCTGCCGGCCGTCATGCACGAGCACCGTGGCTGGCAGGAATACTCCCCCGAGGAGCGCGACCGGCGTAGCCAACGCAACTTCCGTCGGTTCCTCGACGAGTGGCACCATGACGAGCAGTTGTTAGTCGAAAGTTGAAAGTCGAAAGTCGAAAGTCAATAGTTTACGCGCTTGCAATAGCTCTACGTTGTGTTGCGGCCGCCTGTTTCAAGGATCAATTTACTTTCGACTTTCGACTTTCGACTACGAAAGGAGTGAGCCATGCCGGGCAAGATCATCCTGGCCGGGGGCAACGAGATGCGGCCCGGCTGTGAAGAGATGGACGAACGGGTGCTGCAAGAGGCGGGCGGCGCTGCGGCGCGGGTCGTCTTCCTGCCGACCGCCGTGGCCCGCCACGATCCCCGTGGCAGCGGGCGCGGCGCCGTGACCTATTGGGGACGGCTTGGCGCGCGCTGCGCCGTGGCCATGATCCTCGACCGCGCCGACGCGGATCGACAGGAATGGGTCGAGATGATCGAGGGGGGTACGCTCATCTACCTAGGCGGCGGCGACCCCGATGTGCTGCTGGACGCTCTGGCGGGGTCGGCGGCGTGGGCGGCTGCGTTGCGCGCTCACGAGCGCGGGGCTGTGCTCGGCGGGTCGAGCGCGGGGGCGATGGTGGTGTGCGCCAAGACGCTACTGCCAGGCTGGCGCGACTCCGAGCAAACGCCCTGGGTCGACGGCCTCGGCGTGGTCCCCGCCGCGCTGGTCCTGCCGCACTACAGCGCACGCGGCGGCGCTTCGGCGCGGGAACTCGCGGCGCGCCTGCGGCGGGAGGTCGCGCCGTCGATGGCGGTGCTAGGCATCCCTGAGATGTCAGGTCTGCTGGGCGACGGCGCGGACTGGGCGGTCGTCGGGCCTGGAGCGACCACCATCTTCGCACGCGGGCAAGCGGGCGCCTACGGCCGGGGGAGCCATTATGAGATCGGCGCGGCGGGGGCGTAGAGACTAAGAATGCGCGTGCTGTTCATCACGCCGTACTACCGGCCCGCGCACCTGGGCGGGATCGAGCGCGCCATCGAGCGCCTGGCCGACGCGCTGGGGCGGCAGGACGGCATGGAGCGCCCAGCCATTCTCTGCACGCGCTACGCCTTCCCGCCACGCTACGTCGACGGCCTCGCCGCGCACGAGGTCACACCCTCGGGTGTGGCTGTCTATCGCCTGTCCGCGTGGCCGCGCGCGCCGCTGCCACTGTTCCCCTACTACTCGTGTCCCGTGACTCTCTTCTCGTCGCGCGAGGTCGCGCGTATCCTGGACGACTACCGGCCGGACATCGTGCATTTTGTCGGCGACGGGTGGGTGTGGGCGCACCTGACTATCCTGGCGCGCCGCGCGCCGCGCACGGCCGTCGTATTCACGCCGTCGTTTCACGACCTCGCGGGGTCGCGCTGGTGGCTGCGCTGGCCCAATACGCTGATGTGCCGGCGGGTCGAGCGCGTCGTCGTCTTGAGCGGCCTCGAGTGGCGCGGCGTCGCCACGGCGTACCGGCCGCGGCGTGACCATCTGGCCCGGATACCATGGGGGACGACGGTCCCAGGCGCCTTCCTCCCGCGCGACGTGACTGGCGACGCGCTCACCCTGCTGTGTGTCGGCCGGCTGGGCGAGCACAAAGGCCAGGCGTGGCTGCTCGACGTGTACATACAAGCGTGCGCGCGGTTCAAGCGGCGGACGCGACTAGTCTTCGCCGGCGCCGACGAAGGCGACGCCGGCGGCCGCGCCGCCCTCGCACAGCTGATCAGAGCGCATGGTCTGGAGGGCGAGGTCGTGCTGACCGGCGAGGTCGACGACGCGGAGTTGGCGCGGCTGTACGACGCCGCCGACTTGTTCGTGCTGTTCTCGCGCTACGAGGCCTTCGGGCTGGTCTACCTTGAGGCGATGGCGCATGGTGTGCCGGTGCTCACCCACGACGCCGGCGCGACGGCCGAGGTACTCTCAAGCGGCGCCGTGATCGTGCCGCGCTACGACGCAGCGGCGGCCGCGCGCGAACTCGTCCGGCTCGTCGCCGACGACGCGGCGCGACGCCAATTGGGAGCCGAGGCGCGCGCGTTGGTGGAGCAAGCGTATAGCTGGAATGTTGTGGCGGCGCGCTACAAACAGGTCTACGAGGAGGCGATTCATGAACGACGACGAGCGACGGGCGCGACTGCGTGAGCGCGCGCGCGTGACCCTGGCGGCGGCGCACCGCACCGGCGTGTCACCTTGGGAGGGGCGCCACTACGACTACCACTGCCCCTCTCCGCGCAGCTACCCCTTCCAGTGGTTCTGGGACTCCTGCTTCCACGCCATCGCGCTGACGCACATCGACGTCGAGCTCGCCAAGGCTGAGTTGCGCAGCCTTCTGCAGGGCGCGCGGCCCGATGGCTTCATGCCGCACATCATCTTCTGGCAGCCCGACCGCGCGGTCATGGACAACCAGACACTGCGCCTGTCCACACCGTACCTCTCCGCGTCGATCCAGCCGCCAGTCATCGCGCTGGCGATCGAGCGCGTCTACCACGCCAGTGGCGACGAGGCGTTCCTGGCCGAGGCGCTGCCCGTGGCCGCCGCCTTCTTCCGCTGGCTGCGCGACAACCGCGACCCCGACGGTGACGCGCTCATCGCCGTGGTGCAGCCCGACGAGTCGGGCGTTGACGCCAGCCCCAAGTACGACCCGCTGCTCGGCTACCCCAAGAACAACGACGACCTCGTGCGCGCCATCAACGGCATCTACGCCCGTTACGAACCGCTGGGCAACGACGATCGGAGCCTCATCGCTGCCGACGTTTTCGTGGTCGAGGATGTGCTGGTCAACAGCATCTACGCCCAGGGGTTGCAGGCGCTAGGCCGCCTGACCAAAAATCCGGCCGAGGCGGAGGCGTACCGCGCGTGGGCAGGCCGCGTGCTGAGTGCGCTCATGGAGAAGTGCTACGATCCGGCGCGCGGCCTGTTCCTAGACCTGCTGCGCGTCGCGGAGGAGCGTACGACGGTCAACACGATCAGCGCGCTCTTCCCACTCATCATCGAGGGGCTGGACCCGGAGGTCGCCGAGCGGCTGGTGCGCGATCACCTGCGCAACCCGGACGAGTACGCGCCGCCCTATCCCGTCCCCTCGGTCGCCGCCAACGCGCCGGGGTTCAACCCCGACCACCCGTATGGCTTCATCTGGCGTGGCCCTACCTGGGTCAATAGCAACTGGTTCCTGGCTCATGCCCTCTACGAGCGCGGCTACATGGAGGACGCCCGGCGCATTGGTGAGGCCACACGGGCGCTGGTCGAGATGAGCGGCTTCCGCGAGTGCTACAACCCGTACACGGGCGAGGGCCAGAACGCCGGCGACTTCGGCTGGACTAGCCTGGTTATCGACCTACCAGTCTGAGCCACGGAGCTGGGGCACACCCGGATTAGTCACGAGCAAGCATCAAGGGGGAGCGCCGACTGCCAACCGGCGCTCCCCCTTGATGCCCAACTCGCACCGCGGTACCGTGTCCATAATGATCGGAACTAGACCGCGCCAAGCGACGCCCCGGCCTTGGGCAGGTTATCGTCGAGCCGATCGATGCGGCGCAGTTTGTAGTAGAGGATAGAGCCTATCCAACTCACCATGAAGATGCCGATGATGACAAACCCCATGTTGCTGATGTCCAACTGATCGTGGATGTATCCCCACACACCGCCGGACAGTCCCGCCTCCTGGATGATGACCTGCAGGCACTCGATGCCTCCGATGACCAAGGCGACTAGGACCGAGATGAGCGTGATGTTGAGGTTGTAATAGAGTTTGCGCACCGGGCGGATATAGGCCCAGCCATACGCGCCGAGCATGGCCACGCCATCCGTCGTGTCGGCCAGTGACATCCCGGCCACGAAGAGCAGCGGCAACAGTAGGATGAGGTAGACGGGCATGCCGTGCGCGCCGGGCGCGGACGAGGTCGTGGCGGCGATGCCGAGGATGCCGACCTCGCTGGCCGTATCGAACCCGAGGCCGAAGAGCAGGCCGATAGGGTACATATGCCAACTCTGGCCGACGACCTTGAGCATGGGTTTGAAGAGACGGGCCAGGAGCCCACGGTTGTTGAGGTAATCGTCGAGCGACGCCTCGTCGTACGTCCCGCCCTTCACGACCTTGCACCACGTTTTGTAGATATCGATCAGGACGACCAGGTTGAGCGCCGCGATGAGAACCAGGAACACCCCGGACACCGAGGTGCCGATGACCGCGCCGACCGAACGCATCTGCGGCAGATTCGTCTTGACGAACCCAGCCGAGATCGCGATCAGGACAGAGAGCGCGAAGACGACGGTCGAGTGGCCCAGTGAGAAGAAGAATCCGACGCCGACGGGGCGCTTACCCTCTTGCATCAGCTTGCGCGTGGTGTTGTCGATCGCCGCGATGTGGTCGGGGTCGACGGCATGGCGCAGGCCGAAGCCGTAGGCGATCACCGCAAGCCCGAGCAGGAGGGGGTACCTGGCGGCCGCGACGAGCAAGGCGACCCACACGGCGACGTTGAACACGATGAGGAAGGTGTAGATCGTGATCAGGCGACGGCGCAGGTCGGGCGGCGCGTTCTTCCAGATGAGGGCGAAACGGTTCAGCATGTCGTACAACTCCGGTTATGGGCGCGCGGCCGGCGCGTCGTCATAGCCCGCACAAGCCACTGGCATAGCCCCGATCCGTGCGATGGGGGCGAGCGTGAAAGGGATAGGCCGTGGTCACCCAGGCGACCCCTCCGCGGCACGCTGTAGACTACCCGCTGGCGCGACGATCTGCAAATGCAGCCCGTTGCACGCGCTCACAGGACGGCGACCGGCCCGATACGCCACGCGACCGGACCCCGATCCTGCTCACCGCGACGGGCCGTCGTTCAGGGCGTGACGACGTCGACCTCCGCGATCGGGTGGGGCCAGGTGGGCGAATCGCCCTTGCACGAGGCGCTGGTTGCGCGCGTGCGCGCCGGAGCGCACGCTGTCGATGCCCAAGCCGTGCTCCTTGGAGCGATAGAGGGCGACGACGGTGTCCACGAAACCGGGTGGCCCGTAGCGGTCGACCGAGCGCAGCCACAAGTCGTAATCCTCGCAGCAGGAGAGCGACTCATCCCATCCCCCAAGGGCCAGCAACGCGTCGCGGCGGTACATCGCCGTGCTCACGTTCGGGATCATCGCGCTGGTGTAGAAGAGACGGGCGCAGCGGGCGCGGTCGGGGCAGAAATAGTTGGTGACATCCTGGCCGATGAGGTAGCGCCCCGTCTCGTCGATGCGCAGCGCGTTGGCGTGGACGGCCCAGAACGCGGGGTGCGCCTCAAGGTAGCGATAGCGCCGCTCGACGCCGGCGACGGTGAGTAGGTCGTCGTCGTCGAGGTCGACCAGATAGGCGCCGCGCGCGTGCCGTGCGGCGCTGTTGCGCGCCGCGGCGACCCCGCGCGTTGTCTCGTGATAGAGGGGGCGGATGTGGGCGTCGGCGGTGGCTTGCGCGCGCAGATAGTCCGTCGAGCCGTCGTCCGAGTTGTCGTCGACGATGACGTGCTCGTAGGGGCGGGAGAGGCGCAGGGCGCGCACGCTCGCCAACGCCAGCGGGAGGAAGCCACCACCGCGATTGCGTGTCGGCGTGAGGATAGACACGGTCACCGCATCGTCCGCGGCATCCTCCATCACGCTTTATACTCCGTCAATCGCCTCGGCCAGGGGCACTGGCCGAGGCAGCAGTATGTCGTGGATCGTGTCCTCCACCCAGCGCACACGGCGCAGCGACTGCAGCGCCGCCGGCGCACGACCGTGCGCCTTTTGGTCTGGATCATCGCGCGCCGGATGTCGTCCCACGGTTCCGTGGGTAGGGCCAGCAGCGCCACCGTCGGGCGGCGCGAGGCGCGGTAGGCGACATCCAGGTCATCGTCATCCTCCCACAGCGTGTGCGGAATGCGCCGGTCGCGGTCGTGGGCCTCCAGGTCCGTCGTAGGCGCCGTCAGCCTAGGGTCGGCGCGCGGTTCCTCCATCAGACATTCCCCCTCATCAGTAGTGTACCCTTGTCGAGGCGCGCACCCTTCCAGCCACGCGACGAGGTGGCGCAGCGCCCATCATGGCCGATAAGCACCCGCCGCCGACCGCTGCCGGCACCCTATCCCGCGTACTCGGCTCATCAAATGGGTTAGCGGCCCGGCCTGTCCAGCGCGGGGCTAGCGTACCGGCAGAGTCGGGGGCGCGATCCCGGCGAAAACCGGACCGCTAACCAGGCTGCGCCGATAATAGGTGTGCGTTGTCATACAGAGTGCGGTCTCGGCCACACACCCTGACCCGCGTGTGTCACAAAGGATGCGCCGGAGCGCTGCCCCCGCCCCACGGTCGGCGCGTGGCCGTCCGCCGGCGCGCCGTCTGGCATGGGTCCTGCCCAGTCGGACAGCCACACCCCCGCGACGACAACGCCCCGTGGAAGGAGGAGCGCGATGGCGGGCACGGTGCTGGTCATTGAGGACGACACGGATGCGCAACGCATCTTCAGTGTCACGCGCCACGACGGACACGGCGGCCGGCCGTGGCGTTTGATTCAAGAGCGTCACCCGGAAGGCGCCCGTCCGTCCCCGCGTCGCCGGCGGCGCCAGGTCCATGCGCCACCCGCCACCGCCCTGGAGCGGGAGCGCCACGACAGCCGACGTATGGATCGCTGGATCGGTCTCGGAGGTCACCCGGATGGTGATGGCGGACGTATCCGGCGCGGCCAGCGTCTCGCTTGGCGGATACACCACCAGCTGTACCCGCTCCTCGGCGCCTGGTTGGACTATCACAGTCGGCTTGTCGAGGGTATACCAGTCACGCGGGATGTCGCGGAGCTCCACATGGTAGCGGTCCGCGGTGTCGCCGCTATGGCGGATCGTGAGCAGCAGCGCCAGTTGGCCCCCGCGCGCGCGCCCCGCGTGGCCTCGACCGTCAGCTGGACCGGCGAAGAGATGGTCGGTTTCGTTGTCACGATGGAGAGCCCCATACACGGCGGATCATTCTCTCCCTACCTTAACACAAGCGCGCCGATAAGCCCTCATCGGCGTCGCGCCCGCAGCGCTTCATACAGGAAACCGGCCTTCCAGCTCAGGTCGGCGGCGACGGCCAGGACCGCGAAAGGCAAGCGGTCGCCGGGCGTGGCGGCGCGGCGCGCCAACAGCAGCCCTTGGTAGCACGGGTCGACCACGAAGAGGAGCGCCTTGACCCAATTCTTCCAGCTACGCAGGCCGCGCGGAGGGTGCGACGGCAAGTCGGGCCACTTGCGGCGCGTGCCAAAGTAGCCGCGGCCGTACCAGAACTGCTGGCGCAGCATGGGCCGGACCCTGCTCCGGTTGTGATGAGTCAGCACGATGGAAGGATCGTATAGGATGGGGTACCCGGCGCGGGCCACGCGCCAGTTGTAGTCGACATCTTCGTCCGATGTGAGGGCGGTATCGAAGAGACCTACCTCCTCCATCACGGCGCGCTTGTACGACATGTTGACGCCGGCGACTGTGCGGACCGGACGCGCCCCGTCCGCCCCGTCCGTGCCAGCCGCGCGCACGTCGAACGCCCGCGCCTGCTCGAAGCGGGCCACCAGCGCGTGGGGGAACTCGTTCAGCGTGCGCCCGCCGATCCCGCCAGCGTGAGGGTAGGCTAGGTGCGCCGCTTTGATCCGCCGCGCCCAGTCGGCCGCCACGATCACGTCGTCGTCCAGCGTCGCCACGATCTCGCCGCCGCACTGAGGGTATCCGGCGTTGCGCGCGTTGGATACCCCTATATTGGGAACGTCGACGAGCCGTACGTTGGCGCCGCCCGCATGGTATCGCGCCACCACCTCCGCCGTCTCGTCGCGGCCGCCGTTGACGACCACGATCTCGTCGGGACGCTCGTCGCCGCCGTGCAGCAGGTGGTACAGGGTACGATCCAGCAGCGCCGCCCGGTTGACCGTGGCGAGCAGCACCGCTCAGGCGCGGGGCCATGCCTCCCGCCGTGTCTTGTCGTGCCCAAGTTCGCGATTCCAGCGGCATGGCCGCCGTGTCGTCGCCATGAGCGTGTTGATCGGACTGGAGAAGGGCGAGCAGGCGCTCCGCGACGCGATCCCAACCATAGCCGTCCTCCACATGCCGGCGGGCCGCGTTCCCCATCGCGGCGCGCCGCACCGGGTCGCCAAGGAGGCCGGCGAGCGCGCCGCGTACCGCCGCGGGATCGGCCGGCTCGACCAGCAGCCCGGTCCCAGGCGCCACGAATTCCGGGAAGGCGCTCCCGGTGGAAACGACCACGGGGCGCGCGCAGGCCATCGCCTCCAGGGCGGCCAACCCGAAGGCCTCGTGCTCGGAGAGCAGCGCGAAAACATCGGCGGCGTTGTACAGGGCCGGCATGGCGCTCGCCCGTGCGATCCAGATGACCCGCGCGTCCAGGCCATCGCGCTCGGCCTGGGCGCGCAACGTGGCCGCCTCCGGCCCCTCGCCCACGACGATGATCCGATCGGCCGGCGCGTCGCCTGTCGGACACGCCAATGCCGCGAGCAGGCGGCCCATCCCTTTGCGCGGCTCCAGCGCGCCGACGGTGATGACCACGCGCTCGTCCGGCGCGATACCCAGGCTCCGTCTGGTCACGGCGCGCAGCGGGGCGTCGGGGCGGAAATGCTCCGAGTCGACGCCCAACGGTATAACCGTGCAGGAGACGCCCAGATGCGCGCGCACGGACGCGGCGATGTACGCGCTGACGGCGATACGGTGCGTGGCGTGGTCGAGCAGCCCGTAGCGCTTGAACTCGAGGAAGCGGCCGGGCGAGGCCTCGTAGGGGAAGTGGAAGACGATGCTATAGCGGGTGCGGCCGCAGGATAGAGCGGCGATCAGACGCGCGGCCAGCCCCTCGCCGTTGAGTCCAAACTGGATCAGGATATGGTCGTAGCCGCCCCGCGCGAAGTCAGCCGCGTAGAAGGGGATCGTGGCGATGGGCCCATAATAGCGGGGATGGGCGAGGGTATGCACGCGCACGCGCGCGTCCAGGTCGGGGTAGCGTAGCGGTGGGAACGACGGCGGTTGCCGCAAGGTCACGATGGTCGTGTCGACGCCGGCCCGTACCAGGGCGCCGGACAGGGCCACGATGTAGCGCTCGATACCGCGCGCGAAGCGGAAGACATGGGCGTGCGCCAGCGCGATGCGCATCCTACGGACCCTCCGTTCCCGCTATGGCCGGCGAGGAGTGAGCGGCGTGTCGCGCCAGGTGGTCGGCGCGGGCCAGGCGGTAGGCGAAGTGTGGCAGGTCCAGGTCCGCGCCAACCGAGATGCGCGGCAGGGCCAGGCGTGGGCTGGCGGCGGTGGCGCGCCCAAAATGAGTGGCGCAGGCCGCCCGGAAGCCGCCCTCGCGCACGGCCGCGGCGACCGTCGGGCTCCACTCGCCGTAGGGGTAGGCGAACAACGCAGGCGGCGCGCCGAGGGCGGCGGCGATATCGGCGCGTGAGCCGGCCACCTCGTCCGCCAGCGCGGCGGCCGCGAGGCGGGGCAGGTGGGGATGACCGCGCGAGTGCGCGCCGATGTCGAAGCCTAACGCCGCCAACGCGCGCAGGTCGTCCCAGTCCATCAGCCGCTTGTCTTGACTCGGGGGGCCACCGTCGGGGGCATGGCATGTGCCCACCAATCAAGTCGGCACGAAAATCGTGGCCGTCCAACCGAGCGTGGTCAGCACGGGGACGGTGTGGCGCGCCACACCCAGGAACGCGTCGTCGAATGTTAGCGCGACACGGCGGCGCGGCAGCGGAGCGCCTCTCTCCAGCAGGTCAATCAACTCAGTCAGGCCGATGGCGCGCCAGCCCAGCCAGCGGAGCAGGCGCATTTGGGCGGCAAACGCCTCGGGCGCCACCCGCAAGCTCGGCCTTACCCCCCCACGGTCGCGGGCGCGACCTGGTGATACATCAGGATGGGTATCGCCCCCCCGCCCGCCGCAGGGCTCGTGAAAGGTCTGGCAGCGTGGGCGTCTTGCCGGCGGGTTGTCCGGCCAGCAAACCATTGCGCCCGCGCGTGTCCGTGGACAGTGAACCGGGCGACCGGCGCGTCCCGGCGCGTTTCCTCTCGTGGAGGGACGCTGGGTGATGACGGCGCACCATCAGGCGCGGGCGTTCGGTAGCTGTCCAGGTAACGCGCCGCGACGGCCGGCCAGGTAAAGCGCGCGGCCACGGCGGCCAAGCGCGGCGGCGCGCGCCGGGTCCGTCAGCACGATCGCCAGCTTGTCGGCCAGGTCGGCCGGATCGCCCGGCCGCGCCAGCAGCCCCGTCTCTCCGTCGGCCACGATCTCGGGAATGCCGCCGGTACGCGTGGCGACCACGGCGCGCGCGTGGGCCATGGCTTCGAGGCACACGATGCCCAAGCCTTCCCGCAGCGACGCGAGGGCGAAAACCGTGCAGCCGTCGTAGAGGGCCGCCAACCGGGCGCGGTCGACCGCGCCGGCAAAGCGGACGCGCCCGTCCAGGTCAAGGTCGTGGACCAGGCCGCGCAAGGGTTGTTCTAGCGGGCCGGCGCCCGCGACGATCAAGTCGCAGTCGACGCCGCGCCCGCGCAGCAGCGCCAGCGCCTCGATGACCACGCGCATCCCCTTTTGCTCGACCAGGCGTCCGGCGCTGAGGATATAGGGGCGCGCCTGCACGACGGGCGCGGCCACGGCGTCGAGGTCGGCGCCATTGTAGACGATCCGCACCGCGCCGCCGGGGACGCGCGGCGCGATCATGGCGACGTGACGCGCGACATCGGCGGAACAGGCGGTGACCGTCCGCGCGTGCGCGATGATCCAGCGTGAGGCCGCGCGCGAACCTGTCGGGTAGGGCGGCGCGGTGACATCGGAGCCGTGGCAGGAGATGACGAGGCGGGCAGGGAGCGCGCGCAGCCACGACAGGGTGGCAACGTAGAGGGCTGGAACGGCAGGGTCTGTGAAAAGTCGGTGTAGAGGGGGATGATCGCCCGATGGTAGGGTATAGGGTGTCACACCAACCCGACTATCACGAGGAGACCATCCCTTATGCAGGATACGCCGGTACCGTCCTTT
>JAABUL010004431.1_pt1 | contig 18830 bp, 18 predicted proteins | sample 5559151 | NCBI WGS metagenome assembly JAABUL01 (sample SAMN10711876, study PRJNA513368) | rock metagenome | isolation source: Antarctica rocks | place: Antarctica: Victoria Land, Pudding Butte sud | reverse complement strand
TATATACCTAAGTAATTATAAGTTACTCTATAGTACTCTCCTACTCTACTCTATAGGGTAAGTATAGAGTATAGAGTAAATTAGCTACTCTATTACCTTAGCTAAAGCTATAGGATAGAGTAGTTCTCGTTCTACCCTAAACCCGCGCATTCTATATTATACTCGTAATATAGAATCGACCGAATAGGTACCGTATATTAGATAGTATTATTATATAGATATACTATCTACTACGAATATTTTAGCTCCGCTTAAGCTAAATGTCGAGAGTGAAAGCGCGTATAGTACTACTATCTTTACCGAGGCTAGTTAGAGAGCCTTTATTAACCCTTTTGCTACCTATATTACGGTATACGAGGCGAGCGATCTAGGCAATAGTCTGTAGGATCTATAAACTACAGCCGAGAGCAAGGCAGACGACAGGCAGTCCGAAGCGAAGGCGAACATGGGTCTAGAGAAAGACAGCGACACCTAGCACTAGCACGAAGTGTATCTTTAAGAACCATTCGTATATGCAGCGCCGAAGATACAAGATCGACGTAAAAGCTATGAGGCAAAGAGAGGACAACAACTGGTGCCGTAGTTAGATCGTAAAGAGCGCAAGCTCGATTCACTTACCCCCATGCAAGGGATGGATGTCCATATCGTCGTTGTCTCCATGTGAAGGCCTGCGTGTAGCAATGCTTGTATCACGCAGATGCGACCGAGCCATCGGTGAACAGTCCCGTAACTCTGTAGAGACACTCCGAGGATCGAGTCAGCCAGGAGGTTCGTGCGGCCACCCGCCATGAGCGAGACGAGGTTAAACAAAGATATGGCAGCCACCCGCCGGGCAAGATGGTTCCGCGAGGAGACGCCGAAGACGCAAGCCAAGATATTGGCCGCTGTGAGAAGTATGATCCCTGCGCAAGCGCTAAGGTTCACGCTGTTGGTCCCGGCCGGCCGGGCCGCGATCACACCCTGTGAAAGGCGTTTCCGCAAGACACTAATGCCACGCTTGCGCCAAACGGCCGTCCGGGCGGCTAAGTTCCATACGACCAAGACTACAAGCACCGAGCCCGAAGCAATCGCACAGACTTCACCGAAATCCATGATGGGCGTGTTTGAGCTGCAGCTCGCCAATTGAGCGAGAAGTGCGCAGCTTATAATGTCTACAGGCGTGGCGGAGTGTCTGATCGCTTGAAAGTAGGCCTTCTAATCAATTTCCGACAATCAAAAACGGGAACGAACCAACACAAATTGCCGCCGGGCGGTGGTCAGCAACAATGGAGGCTATATTTGGGCTGCAAGCGCCTGAATAGAATACGAAGAACGGTTGTGCGGCACAGCTCGTCTGCGAAACATAAGCATGGAGGCTATAACTGGGCTGCAAGCGCCTGAATACGGAGAACGGTTGTGCGGCACAGCTCGTCTGTGGAACATAAGAATGGGAGCGTAGCTGGAAGCGGTCTTCGGTATTCCAACTTGAACAAACATGCCGACGAACGGCGGCTCAACTCATCGCAAGACTGTGAACAACACCTCGAAGTTCGTGCACGAGCGGAAGAATACTGTGTTCAAGAAAGCATGGAGAGTACAAGACTGGGTTGCTCAACGCCGGCGTCGAAGCCCGAATTGCTGTTCTGATCCAGGTCAATGGCAAGTGGGAGATCTATCTGTCTACGCACCAGAGCGATTGGCCAGTCGACTTCGAGGTAAAACTACACTACGTCTCGGTGCACGCGCGCATACCTAACTCTCAGGATAGGCTATACCCGATCGGAAATTAGTGACGTCCAAAGAATTTCTGCGTCCACATGAGCGAAACAAATGGATCGAGGGCATCACTTCTGAAGGTGAAGCCGAAGACGATTCGGCCGGGCCTTACCAAGATGGATCGCCTCCACCACTGCGACGACCCCATACAGCTTCACGCTCGTCGGTACGCCACATGAAACGCTCGAGGGCCGGTGCAGCAGATGACTCCGAAGGTCAAGCTTCACGCTCTGTATCAGACGATTCGGATGATGGGCAGGCACTCCCAACGAAACGTGGTCGTACCGCCTCAACTCTATCGATCATGAACGTTGCACCGGTCCCTATCGAACCGCCGCCGGACAGGGCGCCGAGAGCTGCGTCGAGAGCTGCGCCGACAGGCTTTACTATGCGCCGTCTTAGCTCACCTGTACCTCTTTCCCGCAGTTCCTCCCATTCGCGTCACCCATTCCTTGATGGCACCGAACAGAGTACAGCACCCGCGCCCTCTACGCCACCTACCGGACGCAAGAGACAGCTGCCGAAGTTCCAAGAGTCCTCGATCTTCCCTAAAGGTTCTTAATCACAGAATAGACATTGTATACTACGTTGCAGGAGGCGTTAATCTGGATGAATAAACTATGTACCAATGTGTTGCAATTGCTCCATACGTACTGTTGGCAAGTCATCACAATGCTGCAGGCAGCCATGCTGAAGGCCGTTGTCACGCTGGCATAATCATTTTTCTCCGTCCGCCTGTGGCCATGATCACTTTTCTCTTTCCTTGGTGGTTCTCGCTACTGGACTCCATATCGCTCTCTGCAGCCCGTTGAGGCTGAGTACCACGCTTACCAAGGATTTGGTAGCGCGAAGTCAAAGCCGGCATGATATCATTCCTTTGTGATAACGGGCATAGTGTTAGCGATCCATGATCCGCCCATGTTTCGGCCAAGAACGATTCACGCTCATCGCGCGAAGAAGTGCCATTCACTTCGAGGTCGGAAGGCTTCATCGTCTTCATGTATTTACCGATATAGTATGCTTGAGTCTTGATATTAGCAGGTTGGCAAAGACCGAACGACTGTACGGCCAAAAACTTCGCCCAGGAAGCTGGGAAGGCCAAAGTCCTCGTAGCGAGAGTCTGCGTCGAGTTGTCGCAAAGCTCAAGTTTGATCCACCTGTTGTCCCAAGCCATGTCTTGGTACACCTTCGTGAGTGCTTCCGCTGATGCAGCTTGCAATTTTGTGAGCTCTTCAGCGTGTGCTCGGTTCTCGTTCAGGTTGACAACACTCTGGCCGTAGGCAACAGATTCTTGCCGCTCGCATTGCTCACGGAGTTCCTCAAGCTGCTCTGTCAACGTTGAGATCTCTGCTGTCAGCGCTTGGGACTTGGTCCCGCATTCTGAATTGTGCCTCTCAAATTCCGCTTTACGTTGCTTGCGCGACTCTTCTGCTCGTTCTTTGGTAGTCTTCGAATGCGCAAGTGCTTCGTCATACTTTTGTTGCCAGTTTTCCTCCGCTCGTTGCAACGCTCGCGAGTTGGCTGCGTTGATGTTGTCCAACTCGGCACCTTAGGCCCGCTCATTTTCACTACAGGTTCTTTGCCACTTCTCTTGCTCCTCAATAGCGAGTCGGTGGTCTTCTTCAGTCTGGTCCTGTCTATGCTTTGCGTCGGCAATGCTCTGTTCCGCGGTAGCTAGGTCTGCTTGCAAGCCTAACGCTCGAGCCTCGGATCGTTCGAGGTCATCTTCAAGACCTCGTATACGAGCATCCAGATCACCGTCATGCCTCAACTGGTCACTTAGACGCTCTACCTCAGCTGCATGTTTGGTTGCAGCTTCGCGAGACTCCTTCTCAAGCCGAATCTGAACATCCTGGAGCAATCGAACTCGCTCCCGCAGCATGGAAGTACTTTGCTCTTGTTCTGTAAGGCCCGTCTTTAGTCGTTCAATCTGTTCGTCGTAGGATGCCGCCGACCGTATTCCAAGGGCTGTAGTGCGGGCTTGAGCTAGATCTGCCTTAGCTTGATCCAGGCCGACTTTCAGCGTCGACATCTCTGTCGCAGTTGTAGCTGCTTCCTGACGCAGCTCCGCGGCCTCGTCTTCCCTCACGAGAATAACACGCTTCACAGACTCAAGCTCCGCCTTGAGCGTCACCGCCTCCGTCGCCTTTGCGGCCATCTCTTGACGGAGATTCGCCGTCTCACTTTCGCGCATGAGCGTGACACGCTTTGCAGTCTCCAGCTCCGCTGCGAGCTCGTTGCAAGTGCACTAGCCACGGGTGACCGAAATAGATGGTGACTCTCCTCCATGACTTAGTATATCTAAGGGCAATTGAGCGGTCTAATCCTCGTCAGCCCCAGCATTGAAGCTACTGTGGATGGAAGACATACCGTCGTAATGGCAAAAAAACTTCGGAACATGTGCCGCTTACGGAAAGCAGTTGTAATGTCTCCTCCGCTTTCGCCTGCCTCCTGATATATCGTGGGGAGGAAGAGAACATCCTTGTCGTTATGGTGATCCTCCTCAAACGGTCTTCCGTACCGTCTGTAAGCACTGAGGACGTCGTCGGCGACAAATGCCGGAGGAGAGTATTCGACATTTGCCCTACGTAGGCGTGCCAATAAAAGAGACAGGTCTTCAACAGCATCCCGGTTATGTTCGACTTGGAATCCTTGTTGCTGTATTATCTTGGACGCCAACTCCTGATGGGTACCTTGGCTAGCAAGCGCTTCCGCCGCAGGAGTCCTGAAACCTACCTTCAGAGTTAAGGAGCCAAACTCCCGCCAGAGTCTGGGATTTGGCTCTACGATTTGCGGCTTGCTCTTCGTAGGGTCTTTGCGGGGGGCGATGTTGATCATCTCGGGAAAGTTTCGAAGCGCGAAGAGCCACAATACATAATAGCCACGCATCTTGGCGTCGGCAGACCAAGCTGGATCTAGATTGTTGAACTGACCTTGCGGACACTCGAAGATACTTCGTGCTGGGGTGAAGTAGTACGCCGATAGAGCCGGCCAGAGCGACCTCTTCTCTCTCTCAGGAAGTAGTTTCCGCAGAATCTTAGCGGCAGGCTCCAAATACTTCAGGTCCTCGAAGAACGTGAACAGGCTGGGGATCATTCCGTCGAACGACATTATGTTAGTTAGCAACTGGGCTCTAGCTGCTGGAATTCGTAAGCCAGGGAAAAACGTGCCGTCCTGTAGAAGGGCGGTCACGCTAAATGCATCTGACCGAGAGGTTCCAGGAGCTAGGGCCTGCAGCTGTCGCACACTGGCTTCATCTACGATTGATGCCAGAGACGATGGTTCAATGTTATAGCATATAGTCTTCCAAGAGCGCACGATGTACCGGAGATAGCTTTGAAGCTCCTAGCGGTCCGTCAGCGGCTGCCGGGGTCGATGTGTGGGTAGAAGACCAACATTAGCACACTTCATGGTTAGAAGGCGATGCAGGCTGCCCAGTTTGACACAGCTCCATAGTCCTGGCCATTGGAGCATATCATCAAAGGCCGTAGCGATGGCGCTGTTCTTCAGCAATTGCCGAAGGTCTTTTCGTTTGGTCTCTGTCAGACGAGACCACCAGCGGCTCTCAGCATCCTCATCGCCTTGGCGGTGGTATAGCCGAATCTTCCAGAAGATGTATCCATCGAGGAACGCGCCCTCATTCTGATATGCTTCTGCTCTCCTGACGTAATCGTCTTGCAAGTGTGCTTGATCTGCCACGTGTGTCAACCTGCAGGGCTGTTGAAGCTTGCGACCAAGCCTACCTTCCGTAAACAAGCGAACTGTCCACCACTTGTCATTATCGTCCAGAAACAGTTCCGCAGCAGCTACCCTGTGCAGGCCAGTCGAGCACTGGACCGCGCATTCTATACGTGGTATCGACTCGGGATCTTGCGGCGGATGCTTAGGTAATACTATGCTTTGGGCACCCAAGGCCAGATCCAGGTCGATCGAGGTAACGACGCCGTCGATGTAATGGTCATTGTCATCCCTTAGACAGCGGTCCAGCTGGAAGACCTGCACCAAGCGGCTGACGTTTTGCGGCTCGACCTGCCGGTGGAGCCGATTTTCTACGTCGGGAAAGGTCAATTGGGACAACGCGATGCGCGCTAGTCCTTGGAAGCAACGCCGGCCATGAGAAGGGCGATGTGCCATCGTTGCGACGAGCTCATTAGTCTCCAATGGGGGCATACGACGCGTTCATCAAGTGCAATACTTCCCTGCTTATTCTCCATGGGCGTCAATTGTTTACAGCTGAGGGTAAGGGATCCCGGATTCCGACATTCGAAAACGTGCTTCGGGGAAGGGCGCACCACTCACAACCATGGTCAGACCCAGCATTACTATATAATGAATCCACCGATAAGGCTTCGCACAAGATTCTTCAATCAAGATGGTCTCGCCCTGGTTGGCAGTAACCCACGGCCGGTGCCAGAGCACTCTGACGGAGTACATCCAGCCTGTTACCTCGCTCGAGGTGACGGAGTCTGCTACTCCGGCATTCACTGTTCTGGTTGGGCGAAAAACCAAATCGGAGGTTCTACGCCCTTGGCTCAGGCCTTTGGACAGGACGAGTGTTGTTGATCAGCATGGGCAAGTGTACGTATGGTCTGATGCCGATACAGCAGCACACTCGACTCCTATGGTGCACATAGATTACGAATTACAGACCTACGACTCTGCGCAATGGACGTCGCCTTCAGGATCAGGCTCAAGCGTGGAGAGACAGTTCAATAATTACCAGGGCAACTTAGGACCGCTCATCCGCCGCAAGCTTACCAACCTTCTGTGCGGCCGTGCTTTAGCTGCTCTATGTCATACACTTTGTTACTTCGCTGCTGATCTTGGAGGAATCAGAGTGGTCGCTGCCCTGCTAGCTCAGCAAGTTATGCTCGAGCCAGCCTCCGACCTCCCTTCGAGCTCTCTGCCTTGCGTCCTCGTCGTAGTTGATACGACTTCGAAGAAGCGCTTTGACAGCGCAGGTGCAGAAGCAGATCTATTAAGAACTATTGGCGAGATATTGCGGGCCCAGCACGGCTTCCACGAAACGGGAGATCATATCGCCTGCATAGCGTCGCACTACCGGCAAGTCTGTGTCTTGGGTGTCCCACGACAGGCTTCTGTCCGTCAACGCTCCTCCGTTGTCCGTCGCAAAATGACATCTATGGTCAAAGATGTACAAAGGTTTCGCAACGTCGACGGCATGCTGTTCAATGCGACACACGCCTTTGCTCTTGCTAGTAAGCTTCTTGACCATTTCTGTTCTAGTTCGTCGAGCACATGCGCCTTGATCGCGCTCTCTAGGCCGGAAGGCTTCACTATCGCCGAGCTCGAATCCCACGTAGAGGAATTGTTCTCGCTACTACCATCAGAGATCTGGCTGTGGCACCTCGCGGCACCGTTGATTTCAGGCGCGATCATTGTCGCCAATTATCCTCCATCCGCCCATCGTAAGGTCATAACACAGATGGGGAATCTGCTTAGAGTCCTACTAACATTTGAATAGTATTCCAAGGCGAACGCATCTTCACCCATCTCTACGAGAACAAGCTCAAGTCCAGCCTGTCAAAGTCTGTAGCAAGCATTGGCATACGTGACTCATTCGTTCAAGCGGTATTGCGTAACCTAACCGCGGATTTCAACGACCTCAAGAAGCATACATATCCAAGTGCTGTTGATCTGCAGAAAGATCGCCTTCGCTCCTTAGACGGCTACCTGGTAGAGCTGCGGAGCCACAAAGCCTGCCTCTCCTGTCTAGTCAGAGCGCCAGAGAAGGTCCTGACTTGCGGGCATGCACTCTGCGATACGTGCATACGGCTGTTTGGGTCCAGGAGCTCAGAAAGTCGACACGCATTCAACGTTGAGCATTGCCCTTTATGTGGCGCAATGCTCGTTGGTCAATCTTTTCAACTTTTACCTCCGACTGCTGGAGTGAGACTGCTCAGTCTCGATGGTGGAGGTATCAAAGGCATCGTGCTTTTGATATTCCTACGAGACCTGGAACAAGAGCTGTCTCACTTTGAGGTTCCATTACGCGATCACTTCGATTTTGTCTGTGGGACATCAGCAGGTAAAGCTGAAGGACCTGGCTAGGCGTATACTATACTAAATCTCGTGGCGTAGGTGGCCTTGTTGCTATTGGCATGTTTATCATGCAGTGGTCGGCGGCCTCGTGCCTAGAGAGATTCGTTCAGCTCGCGGAAAAGACATTCAACTCTAGAAAATCCACCGGATTGATGTTCCGCCGCCTGCATGAGCTTGTAATCTCCTGTATGCGGGATCACAAGTACAGCTCTCTTGCGATCGAGGATGCCTTCCGAGACATCGATGGTCACAGTCATGGGATGTTCAACCCTCTAAGCTCAGACACGAAAGTTGCAGTAACCACGGTCACTGCTCGGGAGGTACAACCGTGCCTGTTCACCAATTACAACGGGGGACCTCGTCCTCACGATATCGGCAAGTGCATCTCCACACAGCATGCCTACACGCTGACGCGCTTAGGCTACAATCTCGTGCGCGCTGACAGACCGGAGAATGATGTGTCAGTCAGTGAAGCGTAAGGCACCGAGTCCATCTCGTAGAGAGGCATGACTGACTTGTAGCAGAGCATCATGTACGTCTGCAGCTCCATGGTAGGCCCATTCACTTACACAGCCTCAATACTCTCTAGAAGATGACTGACCCAGAGCAAGGTACTTCAAAGCCAAGACTCTCAAGCATCTTGGCACGTTTCAGGATGGCGGACTGCAATATAACAATCCACTTAGCGTCGCCCTGTGGGAGCTGAAGCATGTCTGGCCCGAGAAGTCGGTCCCGGACTTGGCATTGTCAATTGGAACCGGCGGACGAGATGCATCGTGGACTATCGGGCCTCAGTCTCCCGTCAGAGATCGGTTTGTCGCGCGAGTCTTCCGGACTTTCATGAGAAGCATGGACGGTGAGAAAATGTGGCGAGAGTTCATTAACAGTGTACCTGAAAGCGCAAGACACCGCTACCATCGCCTGAATGTCACATTTGACGAACATGAGCCAGCCATCGACGATGTTTCGGAGATCGAAGAACTCGAAAAGATGACAGTCGGTCAGTTTGGAACACATCCAAAGAGAGCACCAATCTTGAATTCGATGTTGGCATCGATGTTCTACTTCGAGTTTGACACGGTCCCGGTCTGGGATGGCGACCGATTCCTTTGCGAGGGCAATATCTTCACCCGTATGCGGCTGCCCATCGAAGGGAGAAGGGCTTTGCTTGATGCGCTCGCAAATACCTCCTCATTCTTTCTGGTCTGCGGCGTCCCCACAATCTGTATACCCAAACGCACGAAAAGCTCGCCACCTTACAAACGGCAAATATGCTTTGACCTAGAAAGCTTGGATGATGACGTAGCAATCACGTTACGGGGGGTCACCACAGAGCCTTGTACTATCAGCGGTCTACCAAAGTCGGCGAAAGACCTTATTGCAGCACAGCGATTGCAAGCACCTTTCGGAAAGAGCGATCATGGCGTACCGGAGAAGAGTTTGCCTCATCGAACCCAGAAACGGAAGAGGGCAGACATAGAGTTGTAAAGACAAAAACGAGGTCTATAAATTGTTCTAGCCTTTACCGCTGTTAGTTGACAGGCTTAGGCGCTGCTTAAAGGTCTCAACAAGTAGTCCGAGGCCGTGATGACTCAGTCTGGCATTGTGTTCTGTGTTATCGCGACGCTCACCGCCATTCTGCTTGTTGCTCTCTCCGCGATATGCACCAACAACTCGCACCATGCTACGTACGAAGAAGCCGACGAGGGATGCGAGGATAGTGAGTTCATTCAATAATACCAGTCAGGATCCAGAGGCAGAGAGGCAGAATAACTAGTAGGAAGAAGTTCCCTAAGTTATTTCGGTCAGATCAGTTGAGTGTATTTCAGCGGACGAAAGGTTTCTTTCGCCTTGGGTTATCTGGCCCGCATTAATGCATTGGAACGATTGGCCCATTCCATCTAATTGTACCGAAGGCTACTTGTGTCTATTAGATGCTGTTGGTGACACTAGGCGCAATCGTCTCTAAAATCTCTCGTAATTCCTTCCAGACCTTCTCGGACGCTCGCTTGCCATCGGCGCTCCTCACAAAGTTGGAGAGCGCATCGTCATTTACTTTTGCATCGGACATGTACTTGCCATGTGACTCCGGCCCTGACACTGCGGCGGCTACGAGCGTACGACTGCCCACTTCGCCCGCTTCGCTGTTGCGGACTCCTAAAATGATCTTTGACGCACCTAGCCGGGCAAAATGGCGGGCCGCTTCCTTTCCAAGACCCGTGTTGGAGCCAGTCACGATGATGGTCTCTCCTGCACAAGAGACTGTGGGGTACGCCGGGGTCACGAAGAGCTGAGAGTGGAGGAAACCCATCTTGACAACCGAGTTGTTTGGCGCGGGTAAGTTAGAGTAAGTGACTAGTCGGGGAGGCCTGAATGGAAGGTGTAGCTACGATTGCATTCTACGGCAAGGTAGTACTTCTATATCACATTAGTCCTCTGCGGGTTTTGGGTTTTATTTTAGAATATCACCGTAGATAGAACTCTCCTACTCCGCTATCTCCTGCAAACGCTAACCGCATACAGGGTTTCCGACTTGTGTCCGTGCACCTTGCGGCCGTTCCCTCCGAGGGCGAAACGTGTGACCCTACCTCAACCCTTGAATGTTCCTTACTCCGCTAGTAAAGCAGTCATCCGTATGATCGCCCGTTGTCTACAGTCTTCGATGGGGAACTGAAACAGTGTCGGCTTTCCCTCCTACCTCCTGCTCCCCGAGATGCCGACAGTGTCCTACTGCGCATGGCACTTGGGAGCTAGGTTTCGAAGGCTGTAAGAGGCGTTCTCGCGGTCCGACGAGCGAGTGATTAGGAACGTTTTTGAACTACCGAATGTTCGACCGATAGCACAAGCATCAACTGAACACAGTTTCGCTTATCCTCTTACAAGCATCCGACATGCTATACTCGGCGCTGCTAGTAAAAGCCATGGGAACGTAAGAGTATTGTCAAGCAACTCTAAACTTGCAACCTATCCTGATGACCTTGCTCTTAATCAATGTTTCGTCCCCGCCACCCGTAGTATCTGCGCGGTGTATGGGTTGAACTCGATCGCCTCGGTCTCTCCGATCATTACTGTACCACCCATGTAGGCCAGATGGCGCCCGAACGCATAGTTGGGCTCTAACGCAAAGCACATACCAGGCACGAGCTTCATGTCAGCGAGGATGGTGGGATGGTCGGACAGGGCAGGGTAGTGCTCAATGCCATCCACCTCTACGTTTCCTGGGAAGCTGGACAGCGCGATCAAAGGATTAAGCCCATGTACCGGGGGGCCGAAAACCCAGCCACCGGCTCCCTCCATCGGCTTGAGCATTTCATCAACTACGTCTCCAAACCTGCGACCTGGCCGCAATCCTTGGATGCCCGCGTCGTAAATGGCACGGGCGACTCTCGCAGCGCGCTCAAGGTCTTGGTGTACCTCACCAATGGCAATCAGGACCTGGTGTTGGGTATGACGGCCGCCGAAGTTGCAAAACACCTCTGCCCGGATCACATCTCCATCCTGCAAGGTTCGGGGCGCCTGAGGACGATAGCCCCACTGCGGCCAGCCCGAAGCAACAGGTTCCGGTCCTGACCAGAAGTGCATCGGCGACGGTACTGCTCCGCGCGAGAACCCTGCCGCCATGCCCGCTGCGTACACCTCGCTCTCCGATACTCCAGGACCGGCCGTCTCGACCATGGCTCGCGCCATGGCGTCGCCGATGCTCGCCGTGTGGCGCACCACGGCCGTCTCCTCCTGGCTCTGCGGCATGACCAATCGAGCCAGAGCGTGGGCAACCGGCTTGAAGTGAGCATAGGGAAACTGCTTCAAGATGTTATTCCAAAGGGTGTACGGCAAGATTCCCTCCATATGCCACGGAGGGTATGGCTCTAGCCCCACAACGCCGATGGTCCCCTTGGCTAGCCCCGTCTCGTTGAGTACAGCTGCTAACGTGGAGGAGTCGCGAGAGTTGCGGATGTTTTCCGCCGGGATCCACATTACATCGCCTCTGCGGCATGATTCCATGTGGTCCATTGAGAACAGTGACATTGGGAAGAGCGAGACTGGGTCGCCGACTTTCGGAAAGACGACGGTCGTACCGGGGCGGCCGTTGGTGAACCAGATGTCGAAGGCGAATGGCGCAGGACCAGCATCTTCATGTTCACCGAAGATGAGCAGCGCGTCAACGTTTTGCATTTCCATGAACTTGCGTGTCTCGCTCCAGCGGCGGTCGCGCTCAGCCATAGAGAACGTCGGGACGGTCATGTTGCTCGTGTGGCTTGAAGCCCCTATTTTTTTCAAGTCTCAACACGAAGGAAGATATATTCTACTGCTGGCGCTGCACGGAGGAACGTGGTGGAACAGTAGTTGAAATGGGAGAAGGGACTATACAAAGGAAGAATACTCCGTCGTGAGGAACAGAAAGTCCCTACGTTGTCTTTGAGAGAAAATACTGTGGAGAAATGTGTCCTCCGGAGCGGAGATAACACAACACCCGAAGACCGTATCGCAACTACGTCCCGCGTATCGAACGTCCCGAGACTGTGGCAAGAAAAAAGGCGGAACAGATTAATGTCCATATTGAACTAGGTGCACCACTACGGTGCTCTTCTCTATTGTTTAATAACTTATTATTTTATAGTTGCTTACTTACATTCTCTAGCTCTATCTAGAACTATAGGATCTAAGCTTTACGATCTTCTTATTTAATACTAGAAATTGCTTAGTATACTTTATTTTCCTCTAGTATTACTAAAATTTATCTTCTATAGCTTTTCTACTATATATATACTAGTAATATAATTATATTTCTTATCTAGTTACTTAGCCTAGACAAACTAGCTAGATCTCTTTTATAATCTAGCTATTAATTAGTATACTATTATATAGCTTTATTAAATTAGATCTCTATAATTAGCTATAGGTATAGAGAAGCTTAAAGTAGGATAAGAGGTAGAATATACTATAGAAACTAATATATAGTATATCTAGCTAATTAATTAATTAAGAGAGAAAAAGGAGAGAGAGTAGTAGTCTTATAGAAGTAAGGCTACTTAACTAATACCTAAGGCTTACCTTCTACTAACCCTCTAAACTACTAACTCTTAATAAGCTTATCTATTATATAAGATAGATAGAAGATAACTATAATAGATAGAATATCCTTATAGAGTATCTATATTTTATAGTAGTATAATAGTATAATAAAGAAATAAGAATAGTATTATAGCTTCTAATATACTTTAGCTTACTAATCTCTTAATAATAATCTTTAGTATTATAGAAATATTATTAGAAAAGTAAAAAAAGAGTATAAGAGATAAGATAGTTACTATAAGGGTACGAGATATAGCTATATAGAATACTACTAACGTAGCCTCTTAACGCACCGCTAGCGTATATCCTGCGCCGCGCTCCCTCTTTACGAAAGGGCAGAGATTAGTCTTACTACGTTCTAACCTTTCGGAACCGTAGTATTTATACGTTACTATATATTTTCTATAGCTTATTAGCTAATAGTTGCCTTAGTAGCGCTAGTAGTATACTAGGTTTCTAATAGCTAGCGCCTAAGTAATTTACTATACTAAGCTACTAGTAGTATAATCTCTAGATCTAGAATTTAGAGTTTAAAGTTTTAAATTATATTTTGCAACTGTTTTAAATATATGTTTATTCTAATTGTAAATAAATTAGAAAATTCTATACTATATATATATTTGAATATAATAGATTACAGGAAAATAATTATTATCGTAGGGGACTAGTGCTCCCATCTCGCCAGGTAGGTACAATTGAACTATGATCGTACCCATTCGCAATCATTCGGAATGTCATGTTTCTGACAATATCAATACCTGACCTCTTCGCTCAAGAAACGCTTCTCACGCTGTTCACGGTGATGGCTATGCCGCAGTCGCAGTCCTGTCATCCACGCCAAAAGAAGCGGAAGACGTTGGATCCAAACCACCAAGCGTGCTCAGCTTGTAAGACCCGGAAGGTTCGGTGTGATGCTGCCACCCCACGATGCTTGTACTGCGCCCAGCATGACAAGGTCTGCGTCTATCCACCAATGTATCGGCGCGCAACTTGCTCCCAGGCGTGCGTTCTCCCCGATCTGCGCATCTCCTCGACGAGAGGCTCGGGTAGTTATCTGACCAAGCATCTTCGAATAGGCATGTGGATGAGCTCGAGGCGAGAGTCCGTCACTGCGAGAATTTGCTGGCATCACAGTCGCGCGTGACGAGTCACTCGCATGGTACAAAGGACGGCCCAGGCTCAAGCCTGGTATCGCCGAACAGTGCAGATGTGAACGGCCAACGTGGTTCCAATCCGCGATCCTATGGAGCTATTGAGGTGCAGGACTCTAGCCGACTAGAGCAACAGGTGGATCCTACTCAGCCTTCTACTCGCGAAAGTGTTTGGTTGCATCCGTTCGATACACCTCCAGAGAACGAGAACGGCCAGATCCCGGTCGAGCAGGACGTCCATCCGGACTCGTCTCCCAAAAACTCATTCGATGAGGCAGACGAGAACAACGCCGAAAACACCAACGTGTCGCCGGTGATGGATGGTATGGTCGAGTACACAGGTTCCTTCCCCCCGGCCACTCAGCAGGATGGTGCTTTCGGCGACTCGTCCACGTTCAATTTTGCGCTGCAAATGCAAGCCTCCACTGCTGAGGAGAAATGCAACCCATCGGTAATGGGAGGTGTGACTTCGACCGTGGCGCCGGTGCTTGGCGGTGAGGTTTCCGATGCCAGGCCCATCACTACCGGCTTTGGGGCAGCAGAGACGCGGAAGAATGAAGAGCAGCAAGCCCATGATGAGCTCGTGGCCGCTCTCAGGTCCTATCTCGACCAATCGGCGTTCCAATATCTGCCTCAACGCCATGTGGCGGTCGCCTTGTTAAACAAATACTTCATCGCCGTTCACCCTATCTGGCCCTTCCTGGGCGAAGAAATCACCCGAAAGAACTTTGAGCAGACTTGGTCGTCAAACGACCCTCCCAGTCCCATGTGGATGGCACAACTGAACCTCGTCTTTGCCCTGGCCTGCCAGTTCTATGATTCTGAGGAGAGCACACCCCTCGCCGATATTTACAAGGCGGGAAAGCAATTCTATCAGCGCGGCAATGGCTTTGTCGTAGCGCATGCTTTCCACGCCTGCAGCGTGCCAATGCTCCAAACGTTGTTACTCATGGCGCAGTATCAGCAAGGCACCACGCGGCCCAACGAGTGCTGGCTCACGATCGGGCATGCGACGAGGATGGCATTGGGACTGGGCCTCCACACAAGCTCAGAAGAGAGCGATTCCGGCTCTCCGCTGGACAGAGAGCTTCGAAAGCGGCTATGGTGGGGATGCTTCTCACTTGACCGGTACGTACCCATGGCTCGTCGAAAGAACTGGTGAGCTAAGCGCGTCTAGAGTGTCAAGCATGATCTATGGTAAACCGATCGGAATCCCCCACGTGGGTTACCCGCGAAACCTGGCCGATCTCCCTCTAGCAGTTGACGACAAGCTTATTGCTCTTGGGGAGAATCAGCGAGAAGATGTGCCGTCACTTAATGCCTTCTTCCTGAGTAGTGTACAGCTATACCGAGTCATGGACAAGATCCTGGAAAGGCTTCTCGACACACAGACAATGACTAAGGCGGATAACGAGGACCGCCCAGGCGAAGCACAAGGACTATGTGGCTGCAGTGCGCTCTCTCAGCTCACCGCAATACTTCAGCTCGACGGATTTCTTCTAAGCTGGCACGAAACGCTTCCGACCCATCTCAAGTTCTCTCTTGACAGTGTCGAGATGGTGCGTTCCTACCCACCGGGCATCTATCGACAGAGAACAGTCCTTCAGAACAGGTTCTTGGGTATGCGTATCCTCCTGCATCGCCAGACTTTGCTCTTCTTGCTCCAGCCTTCAAAGTCGCGCCGATGGCCAAGAAACGCATCGCAGACATGGCCACCATTATTCTCCGACCTTTCAGGCTGTTCACCTGTCAATTGTCGACATAACGGGTACTCTGGCAAGAGCGCATTACCTACGGTCGAGAGACAGCTGGCTCATCTCAGTGCGAACATCTGTGTTTCCATGGCTCAGCTCCAAATCGAGCAGATCGATCTCCGTCGTCCAGCGAAATTCACCGGCGCCTGGTGGTGGGATTTTCACTGTAAGCAAATCCACCTTGTCCTCCAGGAAATTGGGAAAACCAAGAGAAGACTACATCCTCCTGACCAATCGTCTCTAGTCATTTTCAATTCGCTATGCGTTATGTTCGGAACTGTTGGCCTCCCCACGGCCGATCTAGTCGCAATACTCCCGAATCCATCCAAGGCCAAAATGCTTATCCAGCGAGGCTTCGAGAATATCCGGCATATGTCCACCCGAGCTGGTCCCAGAGCTGCTCAGAGTGAGAAATTTCTCAGACGGTTGATGAAGACTATGACCCGCCACGGACAAATGGTAGGCTCGTCCATCCACCTTCAGCCTACAATTACTGACACCTCGTCCGTCCGATGATAGAAGTCTTCACAGCAGCAAAATGATTCCCACGGTCACTCTCTAACGTCAGGCCTATCTCACCATGTGAACGGCGTTCTGCCAAATAGACACCCAGATGTCACAGCGATGGGACTACCATCCGGGTCGGCGGACATCGATAACCACAGGTCGAACATGGCCTCAGGTACAAGACTGGATAGCACGTCAGGAGCTGTGGACTTCTCCGATCTCGATAACATCCTCTCTTGGCCTGGAATGGAAGAGGACCTCTTCTTCAGCGATCTCGCCATCAACGCTAATGTGGATACCATGGAGAGTCTCATCTACAACTCATTTGACACGTGGAATCCACTGGAAGGGTCTTTTCATCCAGTCGTGCACGACTTTACTCCTGTAGCTCAATTTCCACTGGCTACCGCCGCCTCACTGCCTACGACTGGCCGACCCTACTAAGACCACACCGGTGGGAAACGCTCACCGGTTTATATCCACATCTCAGCGTCCACCTCCGATAAAACGCTATGCCTTTTTAACCCCTGGTGCTGTCTACCTCACCCCATCGTCCTTCCCGCCACGGTAGACTTCTCCCTCTTTCTCGCCACCAACGACTACATGCTCACCATCAGCTTTCTGTCCTTTCCCACCTCTTACGGCTTGGCCTGGCTGTAGTGGCGCTGTCCAACTTTGGCCCCCAAATTGGCCACGTCGTCGGCATCATCTATGGAGGGGTTCTTCAACGACCGGATAAACCCTCCACCACTTGCATGTACACTGAAACCTAGATTGACGAGGTCTCTTCCAGGTTTTGGCGACGCCAGCGCGCGGGCGGCGAGTTCGCACCGGAAATGCGTCTTCCCACGCTCATCCTGACGGCCATCATCGGGACCGGGCGGACTGATCATGTTTGCTTGTGGCACCTGACATCATACGCACTGGATGGTGCGTCTGACTGGTGATTTCCTGATGGCATTCGGGTCTATCGTCGGCGGCAACGTTGTCTACACCTACATCGCCGACACTTACGTCGCACGTGCGGACATGGCGCTGGTGGTGGTTAATGGCCTCAAGAACCTGACTGCTTTTGGCACTGTCTTGGCTGTCGTGCCGTGGAGCACCCCGAGCGGATATACCGTCACCTTCGGCTGCCTCGCTGTCATCCGGTGTGCCATCCACCTGCCCATCCAGGTGCTCTACTTCTACGGCGCTGTGATACGTGAATGGCAGCTGGAACATCTGGTTCATGCCAAGAAAGGTCCGCATGGTGAGGGAATCAATTGATGGGGGAATAGAAGGTTCGCTCACCTGGCGCACGGCCTCACCTGGCGCACGATTTTAAGCTTTTATCTATCCCCGATAACTCTTAGATTACGCTAATTATAAGTATTAAAAAACCTCTAGCTAGATTTATAAGTATTATTAGGCTAATATTATAATCTTAAATTAATATCTTATATTACATAGCGTTAGTTATAATAGATTTAAATAAAGTTATTAAATACTTAAACTATTAATAACTTAATAGCTATTAGTACTTATACCTTAAAAATTGATTTTAAGTTAGATTTTAGTATATACTTTAGGATTATAAGATAATAATATATAATACTATCTATTATTCTAAATAAATAAGCTAATAAAGTCAATACTTATTTTAATCTATTTATAAGGCTAATAACTATAGCTATATTAAACTTTTATAGATAAAACTTTTATGTATTAAAGTTTATATATAGATAAAGCTACTTCTAAGCTTTTATTACTTTATAACTACTATATTAGTAAAAATAAAATAAAAACTTATAATAATCTTATTTCTTATTATATCTTAATATTAAAGCTAAATATAGCTTAACTTACTATTATATATTTAAACTTTATTATATTTAAAAGCTTCTTATAATATAAATAATTATTATATCTATTATAGTTAAAGAGATATATTAAATAGCTTATTTTTAAGTTAAATAAAGTAAATTAGCTTATAATAGTAGTAATATTAGCTATAAAGTAGTTTACTTTTATATAAGAAGAATTATCTATTAAAATTTCCTAAATAATATATTTTAAGACTATATAAACTTATATCTATTTAATAATCTATATATTATTTATTTTTTAGAAATTAAGTATATTAGCTTTATAAAGCTATTAATAAGAGATAATATAATTTTATAGTATTAATAAAGCTATTAAGATACTTATAAGTACTTTTCTTATATATATTATAGATATAGCTAAGTCTACTAATATATTAAGCTAATTTCTATATATATTCTTAAATTTAGATCTTAAGCTATAATTTAGTAGATTTAGCTTAATATTATAAACTTTAATATTAAGATAAAGAAATATATATATTATTTAGTTAAAATATATTTAAAATACTTATATTACCTATTACTCCTATAGTTAGATTAATATTAGATATTTTACTAATATTTAGGTTTTATATAGTATATAGCTTATAATTAATATATATATCTACTCTATATTATAATATTAATTATATATCTTAGTTATATAGAGGTTATAAGCT
>JAABUL010004430.1_pt1 | contig 18833 bp, 7 predicted proteins | sample 5559151 | NCBI WGS metagenome assembly JAABUL01 (sample SAMN10711876, study PRJNA513368) | rock metagenome | isolation source: Antarctica rocks | place: Antarctica: Victoria Land, Pudding Butte sud | reverse complement strand
AAACTCGATCAACGAAACAAAGCGCTTATGTCGCAAATTTATAACGCAAAATACAAAATTATCAACAATGTTAAAGAAACGATTCTTTATAAAAAGAAGAAGAAATCGAAGTTAAATTGAGTTATGTAAAAGTCAAATTGCGAATTCGCATTATTTTGCAATTTCGTAAACGATACTTTTGAAAGATTAACATTCAAGTCTTTGACGCTTAATTTTTCGCAATCACAAACGTTCTTATCGTCGCATCAAATATTCAATTTACGACGTTAATCAAATATAATATTTATAAACAAACTAAAATAATTCAACTTATTTGCAATTTCGACGACGATTTAAGCGATCGAGAAAAGCTTCGATAAAGACTTTAAATTATCGAAGTTAGAACGATTTTATGCGATCGACGAAAAACTCAACGTTGCGATCGTCTCAATATTATCGTCAAATAATAAAAGTTCGAAAAAACGATAAATAAATCGAAGAAAAACGAAAAGAAAAATTTCTTTATAATTTATCAATTTATTTAATGTTTATTTTGCTTAGATAATAAAAGATTATTCTATTTTCATCGCATTTTCGAATATTTCAAATTGAACAAAATAATAAACAAAATTGAGCGACATTTGAAGAGATTTGTTTTAAAGAATTAAATTTCATGTTTGCATTCACAATATAAAGCAATAGAGTTGATTTTGCTCAATATAATCGCTTTCAAAAATTATATTGCGATTCTACATAGAATACTCTTGCGAACATAAATTCGATCAATTTTGCATATACGAAGTGTTTTGTATTTTTTTTTATAATTCTTTAATAATGTTCAACGATTAATATATTCAAATTATTCGACTAAATTGACATTAACTAAAATTGTAAATAGATGCGCATACATGTGTCTTGCGTCTCGTCTTGAAACGCTATTATCGAAAGAATTTCGTCAAATTCAAAAAAAAACAATATTTAATTATTTTGATCGAAAATCTAATGCAATGTGTTTCATCTACTTGAAATAAATAAGAACGTATTGTATTATATTTGGCACACTTAAATTTATAAAAAGAATCTTGTCGATCGCAAATAAAATATTACGAAGTCTATTTATCTTGTGACAATAACTTAACTATTTTTAAAGAATTAATATATTTGAATTATCAAGAATAATCTTTAATCAAGTGAATGTTTGTAGAATGTTCTTCAATACTTCGAATTCTATAAGTTTTTTGCACTTTTAACGTCTTGTTTTATATTTCTTTTTTGACATTATTGTTGTTATACTTAATCGAAGATTACGATTTAAACGTATTATCTTAATTTTCAATCTTTTGATTAATTCGTATTTTTTATATTAACAATTGTAAATAATAATGTTTGTTTTCTTGTTGTTTAATTTAGAGAACTTTTTCTTTTGCAAAAGATTGACAACAATATTGTTATACTTTCTTTCAAATTATTTATTATCGTAGAGTTCGAAATCGCAAGTAATATAATAAAAGATCGAATCGATTGCGAATTGTTCGATGCGAAAATCATGACATTCGAACGTTCTACGTTTATTAACATCTTTTTTATTCAAGATCTTCGCGTAAAGTAATTGACAATCGTCAAAGTCAAATTTCGTCTTGATTATATTGTCGAAATCAACAATTTTCAAATAATTGTTATTGTTCAATAAAAGATTAAATGAGCAAATGTTGTTATATACGTATTCGAAGAACTCAAGTTATGCAATCGCATCGATCAATTTTATTATTTATTTTTAAATCAAGCTCTTTGATTTACTTTTTGTTATTTCGATTATTCGATTATTCGATAAATTTTTAATTTAATATTATCGAAGTCGTTGATCGACGATATTGTCGCTAAAATATTGCAAGAAATTCGCAAATTAAATTCGATAAAAGCTTCGAACTAAATTTGAACAATAGAATATATTGCTAAGTACGTCGTAAATGCGATATTTATTGTAAATGTCTTTGTTGTTATTCGCAAAGATACGCTTTACAACAATGTCTTCGATAACTTAATAGACAAGTTCAATACTATTAAAGCTTAGTAATCTTAATTTACGAAGAGTGTTTATACTTGAGAACAATTGGTGTTTCAAGATAAACTTAATGCTAAATTGCATTATTATTAATATGTTCGATGCGAAAATCTTTCGCATTTAATCAATTAAAGAATTTCAAATGAAAACGAATTCAAAGTCGATTATTTCGTATATTCTTCAATTCGCAATTTTCTCTTATCAAAATCAATATTTCCAAAATACTTGTCTCAATTTTATTGTTGTGAAAAGTGTAATCGAAATATAAACTTATATTTAACTTTCGTAATACGTCGTTTATTTGTTGACTTTTAATTAATAGCTTGCTTATACGCAATAATTAAAACAAAATATGTAAAATGTTAATAACTTAAAGCAAGATGTTCTACAAAGATAAAATCGACTCTTTAGATTTTTCGATTTCGTATAAGAATAAATGCGAAAAATATAAGACGAATAACAATATTGAGTTTATTATAAAGAAAGTTCTTTATAACAATTGTATTGTTAATAAAAAGTGAATCAAGAATGTCGACAATAAATGAGTTCGAGCTTGAAGTATCGTAACTATATGCAAATTTGACTACGTTTATATTATAGCGATCTATAAGATGTAAAACTAAGCGAACACTAAGAGTGAGAAACAAAAAGAAACTTTTCTCTCAAGAACAACTTTATTAAAGAACAATTGTCAAACGTTTAAATGCGCAATTATTATTATAGCAATTATATTCTAAATACACTTCTTATTTACACGTTTTTGATTCGATATAAAAACAAAAAACTTTTCGAAAACTAATAAGATATTGACAAATTATACTTGCTATTTTTCAATAAGCGATTATTGTCAATAGAATCTTGCTAAAGACTTTTCGATTGATAACATATTATGTCTTAAGCAAAAAATACGTTAAGTTCAACAATTTCGACTTATTTTGGACATGTATAATTGATTTTTTAAAGAGAATTGACTCTTAATGTAATTTCAATAATCAAAAAGCGTACGAAACAACAATTATAAAATGAACTTTTAATAATCGACGTTTGATTTGATTTTTGTCAAAAAAATTGTTTGTCGAACTTACAATCAAAGATTGTTGTTGTTTGTATTCTTTTAAATATATCGATTTGATATTAAAAGAATATAAGAGATTTACTAATAATTGAACGTCAATAAAGCTCTCTAGTTGTGAGTCGTAATTATTCTTATTGTTCGAAAAGTCTAAATCTTAAACATTGCGAAAATTTAGAATTGCAAAAATGTGATTGAAGATATAATGTTTTATTGAGCTTTTATTATTCTAATTTGAAATCTCTTTCTTCGTAGTTCAAAGAGCATCTAAAAGAATAGTAATAAAGTTATTGTTATCGCTAATTGTATCTTGAACAATTATTTGTCGTTTTAATATAACAACTTTTAAATTAAAAGATTAATCGTCGAAAAGCCCAAAATCGCACTCTTTCGTCAAGTAAATATTCGCAAAAAGTCGCTTTTCGAATCTTATTCGTAGCATTTCAATTGTAAAAAAATCTATCAAGATTTCGAATTTTTAATTATTAGCGCTAGTAACAATACGATAATATCAAGAGAGATCTTAATCTTCTTATATTGATTGTTTACGTTTTTGCGTAGTTGTTTTCGAAAGATTATATATATATTAAAATATAATTATCTCTAATGATTAAAGATTTATTAAAATTATGTAATTTTTTTTCAAGTAAATCTTAGAAGCGATGTATTTTCGAATGTTACAAAAGATTTTCAAGTTGAATTTATTATTTGCAAAATCGAAATCAACGAATTTAATATTTAATGAAAATTAAAACTTAATAAAAATATTCTTCGATATTAAGTTTCGATGCGTCACATCGCGCAAATATAGATATCTAAACGCATTGAGAGCTTGAAAGAACAAATTTATAATCTCTTGCTAGACAATTGAACTTTCGTTGTGTAGATTCTCTAAATTTTTAAAAGAAAAATAAAACATTATTAAAAAGATTAAAAACTTTTTTCGAAAATTTAAAATTTGAATAATGTTTTTCTTTCGAACGATCAACTTTTATCAAAACTTTACAATTATTCAAGCTTACATGCAAATTCTATTATATAATATAAATCTCTCTACGAATCTTATTTAGTTAATCTTTCTTCTATTGTTTATTGCGTTCTTCGCTCTTCTTCAATTGAGATACGTAAAACTCTTTACGAACGTATATAACGTCGATGCTTATATCGATAACTTTGTTTATTTTATCGAAAGAGTCGCTTTTCAATGTTTGTTTACAAATATATATAAGAACTTGTCTAAGAGTAAGAGATTAATTAGATTGTGCGATAATAATTTAATTGTCGATTTTAAGTACATCGAACGAAGAGAGACAAATGCGATTGCTTTAAAGAAAATTCTCAACTTTGTTGTTGTATTTAATTTCGCATCTCTTATAATTAGTCAATTCGATTTTAAATCGAAGCTTCTAAGTATTGATCTCGATTTTCTATTTTCTTTCTTTCTTTTTAACGTTCAAAATTCAAGTGAAGTAACGTTGCAACTTCTCTTTGACTTCGTCGCTATAATTGATCACTATTTCATTAATTGAGAAATTTCTTAATATAAGATGCTTTTTGTAATCGATAATGTTATCAAAAGTAATACAAAAATGCAATTTACTAATATAATGCGCACTTTTGCTTTTTAATAAAATATTACAATTTTGCGAATTAATATCGAAAGAGTATTTCTTGATAAGATTTTTTGATGTTTTATCGAAAGCGATTTAAAGACGATATATAAAGTTGTATTTGCGATAATAATTATTCGATTGTTCTTGAGCGAACGTAAACTTTCGACTTGAAGATAATAAGTCTTTTACAATTCTTTCAATAAGAAGCAAATAACGCTTTTTATTTCTTTTCAAGCAAAATGCGTTTTTAATCAATTTTTATTTATTAATCGATATCAAAGTTGCGATAAAATTCAAGTTTTTTATCTTCGATTTTTTGATTGAATATATTGAGAGAATAATAATAATTTTTACGTTATCAATCGCAAGTTTGTTGGCGACGATCGCTTTGCTTTAAATGTCTTATATATAAAAGATAAAAGATGTTAAACAACGTTCAATTGATTTTTTCGCAACGTCAAAGATTCGACGCGTACGCTTTGATCAATCGAAAAACTCTTGATAAGCAAGTTTCAATTAAGAAAATTCGAGTTTGAGTCAAGTTAATACGTAATTTCGCTTTCGCTTGTAATGTCTAAGAGAGTATCTTGTTTTATTTATTATCTCTTTATCTTATATTTCGATTTAAAATGTATTTTATCGAAAAAGTTTTGAACTTTACAATCAAAGATATTCAAGAATCAAAGTAAAAAACTCTAAATTTATAACTCTTATTGATTGCGTTGACTTTTGTCTAGAAAGCTTCGTAAACGTTAAAGTGAGAGACTAGCTTTAATTGACGACGAAACAACATAAAGAATGCATTATAAAGCTTCGATACAAATATTCTTCGACTCAAATCGACTTAGTTGATTTCGTTAACAATATAAGAGATTTAATGCGACAAAGAAATAAGATAACTCAATCTAATATTGTGAATACAATCGAATTGAAGAAAAGACTAAAGTAAAACTTAGTGTGTTTTTACAACAATTACTCTATGTGTATTGAAACGTTTATTAAACATAATCGAATCGAACGTTCTCGTTTGTATACTTCAATTGCATTTTCTTTCGATTTTAATAATTCGAAACAAGTCGAAGAAAATTTGAGAACAAAGAGACAAGTTTACGAAGTTCTTATCAATAATTACGATCGATTGTATTATTCGATCAAACTTAATTTCGACGTCTTCAAGCATTCTAAACAATACAAGAGAATTCTTGAATATTGAAAAGAGAAATTCGATGCAAAAAAGAATACGAAACGATAGATATTCTTTCGACAATTAAAACGCTAAAAGAAATTTCGTCAATTTCAATAACAAAATCGACGTTATCTCTTATTTTATAATACGTTTTCGAAGTTTTTTCACAACGTTATTTAACGTCGACGAAGATATAAATTCAATAATAATATGCGATTGATTGAAGAACAAATCAATTAAAGCAAGCTAAACGATTGAATAAAATATTAGAACTACGAGCTTCGAATTTATGAACGTTTGCAAAAAGATTTCGAGAAAGCTCTAATACAATTGGCATTCAAACGATAGATATTGGCGAAAACAAGCATTTCGACACTTAAAGATATTCAAAAATTCGAGTTTGTTATTTATTATAATTTGATTATCGAATGCGATCGCAAGAAAATCAAAGCGAAGAACAAAAAAAAACTAGCAAAGCGAGATTTGAGATTGATAAAAAAAAGATTAAAGATTATTGAATCGAAGAATCTAAGAAAAATAATTAAAAGAGCTATTTGAATTACATTGTTTTACGAAAAGATTTAAAGTGCACAAATACGATTTGACAAGTTACAAATCTTAATTAATAACGTCAAACGAAATTTTGAATCGTTCAACAATTGATTTAAATCGAAATATAATAAATAAAATAAAGAATTTGAAAAAGAGCAACGATCAATCAAGCTTGAGATCGAATCTATAAAGTTTCAAAATCAAAACAAAAAGTATTATAAATTGCAAAAGAAAGAGTATAAGATAAAGTTTGCGTATTTTTTAACAAGAAAAAAGATTAAATTCGCAAAAGAAGAATACAATGTTGTACGAATAAATAACTTTGAAACAATTATCGAACGAATTGTCTTGATTAAAATAATTCAAAAAGAAATTCGATTCGCACAAATTCAATTTAAGAAGACGAGAAAGTTTGCTAAAAAGATCAAACTTGAAAGAAACGTAATAAATGCGCTAAATTCAATATCGCTTGTAAAGGATAAGATAAAACAACATAATATTCTATTAATGTGAATCAAACAATAGCGTCGAAAGATCGCTAGCAATTACGTTATTATTATGCAAGAGAATTAAACAAAACGAATTATTTCGAACCGAACTCACTTTATTACTAAATCGTCGAAATTTAATAAATCTTCGAAAACAAATAATTGTAAACGAAAGCAATTGACGACGAAATCGATTCTTAACTTCTTTGATTTAACGAAAATTTTCAAGGCGCTCAATAAGAGACGAAGTTTTCGTTAAATAATAAGTGTTTTATGCGATACGTCGCAAGCAACGAAAAAGACAATTATCAATTTCAACAATTTCGAATCGAAAATCAAATAAGTTTTCTTAATTAGAGACGCGATATTCGTCTCTTTTCGTCTTATTTGTTTATCAAGAGTTATCAAATTCGACGAAAAACAATCAATTAAATTGCGCAAGAATAACATAAAGTTGTTATTAACAATTGGCACACAACGATTAAAAAGAGAAGTTAACTTTGGCTTGTTATTAATTTTATTAACGAACAAGAAAATAATATAACAATTTGATAACGTATTGTTGCGAAGAAGCACAAAAACATCAAAATCGCTTGAGAGATTTCGTCTCAATTATAAGTGATAATCAATTATATTGTATCGATATAATTGTTTATCGAATCTAAATCACAAACAAAATATCTTATTATAAAATAAACAATCTCTTTCTTGTAAGATCTTTTGCGTTTTACTTTAATTGTTTTCTTTTGTCTAGTTCGATAGTCTTTCGAGATTTTGTCAAATTATTCAATAACATCGCAATTTTTTTATTGTAGTTCTTAATTCAACAAATACGCTTAAATTTTTTGTCGAAAGTCAACGTTTATCACAAAACAAACAAATACTTATTTTGACTCTTTTAAAGTCTCTTGCAAAGATACAAGATTATTCGTCTTCTTTTTCTCTTCTAGTTTCTTCTTAGCGATAATAAAGTCGAAATCTTTAGAGACTAGACTAATAAATAGTAAGTACGAATTTTTCTTGAGTTCTATTAATTTAAAGTCAAATAGTTCAAATTTATCTACAATTTCTAATCTTGTTGAAGATTATTGTTTGTAATTAATCGATCGATAAATATAGTATTTTTTATTTTTGCGAATAATAAGCGTTACGTTTGCGTTATATAATCGTATCAATTAATTTGCTTTCTTGATCAAATTCGATTTTCTTTTAGCGAATTGTTGCGTTTTCGCTTTCGTTGCGTAAATTATTTTATCAAGTTGTTTCGATTAAGCTAGAATACAACGAATAACTTTATATAGTATTGTTATCTAGAATTTTAAGATTGAACGACGTTTTATAAGTCGAATTTAATAAAATAATTGCTTTTAATCGAGATACGTATTCAAGAACGTCGTTTTAGAAGACGATCGTCAACTTTGTCAACGTCAATCTTAAAAATTTTGTCAAGAGATTGTAATAAAAATCTAAAAGTCTATTATTAGATTACGTCAATTGTGGCTTGAAGTTCGAAATTAATAAAAATTGCAAGATATAACAAGATTTCGTCGAATATCTAACTTTATATAACTTTAAGTTAACTTTTATTTATCAAAAGAGAATGCTTTGTCTTTTGTTGCAATAGCTTATCGACTCTAGATAAGAAAGTTAAACGTTATTTTTGACAAAAGATATTGCGAACATTTGTTATTCAATATTACTTTTTTTTATGCTTAATAACAAGCTTAACTTATATAATTTAATTTACACAATCTAATTTACACAATTTGATTTATACAATTTGATTTACATAATTTGACTTATATAATATAACAAACAACAACTTATCTTTGACGAAATCTACGTAGAACTCTATATCAAGACTTTCTTTAACGATACGTTTTCGACTTTTAAAAACAATAAGTATTGAATCTTTATCTTAAGACGCTCTCTTTGCTTTTGACACTTAGACTATAAGTCGAAATCGTATTGTCGAAGAGACAACATCGCTTAAGTTTATTAAACTTCAAGAATTTTGCGAAACGTTTCGTCTTTATTTTACGCATCTAATGTTAGCTTTGCTACGAAAATATAATATAAGAGTTCAAAATCTTCGACAATGCACGCTTACTCGTCAATGCAAAGATAGTTTATATTACTTTTGTCATTTTTATGCTTTTATTCAATTTTTTATTTAATCAATTTGTTCAATTATCGAAAGATCTTGATCGTAATCAAAAATATAAAAGAGCGAACAACTCTCTTTTTATTTTTATTTTTTTTTTCTTTCTTTCTTATTCTTTCTTTTTATTTCTCTTTCAATTATCAAGATTCTAAGCTTTATATTAAATTTGCTACGATTTAAGTCTTAATTATAATCTAAGATATAAGAGAGCGAACAACTCTTTCTCTTTTGTCTTCTTTTTTTTTTTTCTTTTTTTTTCTTTCGTCGCTTTTTTAATTGCTAGCTTTTACATTGACTTAATTGCGATTCAAGAGATTTAGAACAATAAGATTCTTGAAAGTGATTATTTAGTCTCTTCGACTTTATCTTTATCTCTTTGTTTATGTACGACGTTTTATTTTTCGTTTAGCTACAATAAGACAACGAAGAGCAATTGCGTCTTGTAGACAACAAGACTCAAAAGCACGTAAATTACGTGCTAGTGATAAACTCAATCAAAATCAACTTTTTAACATTTTCTCAACGATCGCGAACAATATTACTCAAGAACTATTGCGTATCAAATCGCAAATTGTAGTGCTTAGCGACGTTAATATATCAATAAACGCGAAATGTAAGCGAATCTTGTCTTTTCTTAAGCTATATCGATTAACAATTTTTCTCTTAGTTTTTGACTTTCGTTTCAAGATTGATCTTTATCGATTTCAAAGAGAATTGTTCGATATCTCTATTTATAACAACGACGAAAGTACTTGTAACTTTTATTATATAATCGAAGAATTGTACAACAAATTGTTGTACATTGTTTTCATTTATTTTCATTTATTTTTAAAGAGATTCGCTATCTTTGATTAACTTGTACGATATTATACACAAAATATTGATTGTATTGAAAATAATTTATCGTATTTGAAGTTTAATGACGCTTCAATATTTTCGAAAGAGCAAAGATTCAAGACGATTTAATTGCATGAACGTCTTCGAACAATAATATGTCAAAAATGTCGTTTGAAGAATTTCTTTGCATTAAAATTATTTTACGAAATAAGCGTTTCAATTTGCTTGCGTTGCGATGAAATAAAGACGAAAAGAATTGTCGAAAACAAAAGATTACAAAATATTGAAAAACTTAGATTTCGAATTGTGTTGTATAAGAAAGCCAATTCGAACGAAGATGTTATTGAAAAAACAATTGAGAAAAATTTGCAACAATCAATCAATGTCGTTCTAGTGATCGAAACAACTATAAAAGTCTTTAGTATAAAACGTTTGATGACGAAATTTTCTTGCGTCGTTAAAGTACAATCGACAAGCCCAATGATTTGAATAAATAAGAAAGCATTATTAATATAACTAAAGCGAGTGTTTAACATTATTTTATTGAGCGATTGCGATAATACAATCGTTTTGTTAGAATAATCGACGCAAAAGTTTATTTCAACTTCAATTTAACAAGACTTGCACAAACCCATTAAGAAGTAATAGCAAGATCGAAACAACGCTTAAAACAAAATTATTTTTATTATTCTTCTTTCTTCTTATCTTCGTCAAGTATTACGAACATCTTTTTTCTTTTGATTTTTCGTTATCAAAAATTTAAAAAGCATTACTTAATTCTTATTAATGTCAAGATCTTATGCTTTATACAAGAAACGAATTATAGAAATTATGAATTTGTACAAATTAGAAGTCTAGAAGTTCTCGATAATAGGCTCTATCTTTTCGAAATACTTATAGAGACTATTAAAACAATTCGTAGATTTAGTTCGCTACTTGAAAACATTACAATCTCTATTTTAGATTAGATTGCGCTTTATTCTTTATCTTCGAAACAAATAAAGAATTTCTTATTTAGAAAATTTTGACAAAATCATCTTATTGACGAATTTCATGTAATATTGTATAATGTGTTTTCGTCGATTTCGAATAATAAAATCGATATTATTTTGAAGAAGCGCTTTTATTATTTCAAAATTGGCTTGCCACTTACAAGTCAAATGTAAAGCATTGTTATTATTAAAATCAGCAATATTGATTATAGCGTCGCAAATAAGCAAGTCTTCTATTTTATTATCAATAAGATATCTAGACATTAATGTTGTTTTCTTTCGCTTATTCGAAATATTTATATCGATGTGCTTACGCAATAACTCGTTTATCAAGATTGATTTATAATTGTTGTCAAGTTCGCAAGCGAATCTTAACGCAAAGTTTTCATTGAAGTCAATTTGATCAACATCGATTTTATTTTGTAATAAGTTATCAAGATTTCTATATTAATTCTTCAAGAAATAATCGTTATTTACAAAATTTAAACATATTTTTGTTTCGTAAATTGATCAATATATCGTCGATTTTTCTAGTATTATTTGATCGATAATAACTCTAGCGATTACGAATTTTGATAGAGTTTTCTCGATATAGTTTGAATTCTTATTATTAAAGAGCTTATGAAGCGCTTTATAGACATTGGCTTTTCGCTTCAAAAGAAATTCGACGAAATTTCGTAAATCGATTTACATTGCGTTTGATAGAGAGAAACTCTTGTAAACATCGATTTTATAATTCAACAATATTGTGGCAACATCGTCGTTCTTATTCTATATCGCAACGACAAATGAACTTTTATACACATTATCTCTCTTATTGATATTTACATTCGTCGTATTCGTCAATTCTTCGATTTCAAACAATAAATAAGACGCAAATTGAATAATATTTATTAGAAACGTCTTGTTTTCTCTTTTATAATTAATATCAACTCTCAAATTCAATAAGTATTATCAAAGTTGTTATTGTCGCAAAGCAACATGAAGAAGATAATATTCTACGTCGTTTATATTAGCATTATAATTTTTCACAAGAAGCTTTACGATATTGCAATATTTATGCGCGACAATTATCGTTATTAACGATTTTTTCTCTTAATAAGAAAATAATCTATTGACATTTTGGTCGATCGCAATAAGCAATTTGATAATACGCATTTTTCTTGCGATTACGATAATCGTTAATTCTTCGCAAAACAATAACGCAAAATCTATTGCGTTGTATTTAGACAATTTCATTACAATTCTAAGAGCAAAGATATTGTTTATATTATTTCATGTTGTTATTTGCTTGATAAGATTTCAATAAAAATTCTTGTTAATATATTTGCGAAGTTGAAAAAGCATTTCTCTTCGAATGAAAATGTCTCAAAAGTTTGTATGTTGTTATTTTCGTTCGAAAAGCTATTAATGCTTGAATTTACGACAAACGCAAATATAAAAATAGAGCTTTTTGCATAGCTTTGTATACTCTATAATATTATTAGCGTCGAACGTCTAGCGTTCGCAAGAATCTAAGAAAACAATAAAAAGAAGCTTTGTAAATAACGTCTTTATGCTTATTATTGTTTATTGCACATTTACTTCAACAACAAACGTTTTTATTTAAAAAAAATATTCTATATCGCAATTTTATTCAATCCAATTCTAAGATTTAGTCAATTGCTTTATCTTATATTAGCAACGTATAATTATAAGACAAGAGTTAATTTCAACGTATTAATCGATAAAAATCGAATCTTTTTCTACAATGCAATTGACTCAATCTTTTCTTGCGTTACACATCTTTTTTGTTTCGAAAGATCGAAAAAAATATGCGTTCTTCTTAATTCACGAAAGACTTAAAGTTCTTGTGTCAACGTACAAATCTTATTTGTTGTTGTAACGCAAACAATTCAATAATGCTTTTGAAGTTTAAGTTAAGTGAGACTAATAGACTTTCTCGACGATCAACAAGCTCTTGTACAAATTTATTATATAATGTTTTTAAGCTATAATTATTTTGCAACTAGTCTTATGCAACAATAATATATCTTATTCAATTGACGCAAGCGTCGATTGATCTTTAGCGTAGATTATGTCGCATGTTATTTTCAATTGATTAGCGCAAAATCTATTTTATTTAGTAATTATTTTGATTCGCAAAAGCTTGAAAACAACGTAAGAATTTTGTTCGAACGTATTTCTTTCAATTCGATTGACTAATTGTTAAGAAGTATCTTTATCGTATTATAAAATAATGTTTATTGTATTTGCGTACGTTCTTGCTAAATTATAAAGAGAATTTACTTGTATCAATTAAAGCGACTAAATCGTAAAACATTGTTTATTGTAGAACTTGTTGAGTTGCGAAAAAAATCTTATTGTAAAGAAACATTTATCGTAGAGTTAAGAGCATGTTTTTTAAAACAACATTCTCTCTACGATAAATTTTTTTCTACGATATATTTTTCTTTGCGATTATTATAATTTTATGATAAATGTTTTTCTACGATAAAATTTTTCTTGCGACAAACTTATAATTTTACGATAAATGTTATTTTACGATATTATTATTTTTACAATAAACTTATAATTTTACGAAATAAATGCTTCGAAATAAGTTTCTTTAATAAGCAAAGTGATTATTGTCGTACGATCTAGTTAGTCGTAGAAAAACGTTCTAAGAATTCTAATCGCTTCTTCGTAGAAGTACGATTTTCATTTGTTTATCTTCTTCGCATTCAAGTTATTTTAGAATGCCACATCTTACTTAGAGATGTCATTTTTGTTAGCAAGTACTAGAATGTTGTTGTTTTGCGCTTGTTATTATTCTAATATAGTGATATTCGCTAAATTATTAATAAGATTACTTCGTTTCGTTATATTGACGAAAACAAGACATTATGTACGATATAAAAAAACCACTAATTGTAATTTAATTACTAGAGTTTAAATCTACTTTATTGATTATTTTGCAATTATTTGCTATCTTGCGTTGTCGATTACGATCTCAATATTATTAAAATTCTTCGTCTCTAGAATCTTGATAATCACTTGTAAATCATTCTTGTGTACAACGTATTTGACAAGATCGTAAAGTTCATTCAAAAAAGACGCTATTCGTTTATTGTAATTTTTTAGATTTTTCAAGCTTCTAAGTTGCGACGTCAACTTGTATCAAGCAAAAATAATTATAATACATATTTTATAAGACTAATAATCTTGATTTGTGTTAGCGTTTTTACATCTTGCATGTTTTTAAACTTATTGTTTATCTAGCATCGCGATTCGTTATGCGAAATCAAGATACTTTTGTCGCATAATTGTTTGCTTATATTTATAATAAAAATTATTTATAAATCAATCGATATTTATAATATTTTATTATAATTCAACATTGTAGCTTGAGTTCATTATTATAAAAATCGTATTATATTCGAAATTGTTGTTGTTTGTTATATTAAAAGGATTTTGATCGTTAAATGCTAAAGAATTATTAAAAGTAAATAAAGAGAACGTTGATTTATAAGATAATGAGAGCCAATAGAAGATTAAGAACGTAGATTAGAAATATCGAAATCGAACGATAAAGCACTAATAAAATAGTCACATGTCAATCTTTATGTTCGTAAAGTGAAACTAGAAATCGACTAATACTCTTGCACAAGTTTTGATTTCGTACTCACTTTTCACTTTTAGCGTATTTGAAGAATAATACGAATGATTCAAAGTGCTCGATTACATATTGATTTCGATTTTCAATTATTTATTTAATTTCAATTATTAGCATTCAAAACAATAAATGTTACGAGAGTTAAAAAATAAACATCGATTCAATTCGATCTACTAAAGACAACGTATCTTGTTATATATAACGAGAAGATGAAATTTAATTGAAATCGAATCGAGAAACAATACAATTCGATTGCGTTGCACTATAATTTTCTCAAGAAAATCAATATAGACTTACGCAAGCGATAAAATTGTTTACAAGTCAATTATTTGCAATACGATTTTAATCGAATTGCAAAGTACGTTTCGTTTGTTTGACAACTTATAAAATAATCAAATACTAAATTCTTCAATTACGAATATTCTAGTTTATAATATTGCGAAGAATCGTTCAAAAGTTGATATCGAAAAAATTATTGACAACTACGAATATATTTACGACGTAAGTTGTCGATTGATTTACGTTTTTGACGTTTTGACATTGATCGACGTATAACAATTTTCGCTCTTTTCGACTTTGTCGCAAACGTCTCTTGAGTCGAGATACGAATCGTATTATAGTTTCGATCAAGAATTCTTCTTGAAGAGTGCTTAAAAGTAGAAAACGATCTAGTTATTACAATTGTTGCAAGATTTTCAAAAATAGCTTTAAATGCTAGATAATCTTGTGTTGATATAAGCGAGTTGAATAGTTTACAAGTACAAATCTTTATCAATCGTACACAATACTTAGTTGTATTCTATAATAGTCGCTACGAATATTCTTTGTTTATAAAATAGTTACGTTTTCGTGCGAAATCAAGATAATAAAATTCTTGAGCAAAACAAAAAAAATCGCAATATCGAGTCTCTTCAATAAAATAGAGCAATAATTTTTTTTATTTTTGCTCTTTAAATTAAGAGATATCGCTTAATTTGTTGAACAATAACATTGTTGTGTTATTTATATCGAAATTATTGACAATTATATTAACAAAAATATAAAAGTTGAATTTCGATAAACTCTTTTAAGTTAACTCGTAGAACTTTTCTTGTTCGAAATGGAAATCTTTATTATTTTGAGTTAATAATAATTTAATTAAATAATAATTATAACAAGATATCTCGCTAGTATTTATTTGTTGTTTGTTATTAAGAGAAAGCTTTTTGCGTTTTTTAAAAACAAACTTGTCTTTAGTCTTAAAGACTTGTTATTTGTAAAACATTTTGTTCAAGTAACAAGTATTTTACAAAGAAAGAGAATAATTAAAAACTTTGCGAATTTAAGATTGCAAGAAGATTTAAATAGATTCGCTTTTATTTATATATTGCTTGTTTTTATATTGTTGTGAAATAATCTATATCGAAAATAAATATTGTCTAATTGTATTAAGTATCAAATAAAAGTGTTATTCGAAAACAACATTAATATTGTATAATAGAGTGTTGTTCTAGTAGACTTACTAATTCGTTCTAGCAAATTTACTAATTTATTCTAGCAAACTTATTGATTTATTCTATCAAACTTATTGATCTATTCTAGTAGACTTACTAAATTGCAATTAGAACAACTTGTTGTTCTTATTCTCGATAGAGTCTTTCTACTTATTACAATAAGCTTTAGAAAATATCTATTAAGAGAATTAACAAAATACATTATTGTTGAGTTGTATATTCTTCGAAAGATATCTATTGTCGTAGCTTAATTACGCTTTGCAAAGCATTTGCTCTATTAAATAGAACTTGTTTCGCAAAGCGAAAAAAATAGCGAATGAAAATATCTTCAAAGTACGATTCGCGAAGTTGTTTCTAAAGAGATAACTAGTACTATATAATAAATAGATTTGACATAACTAGTATATAGTTGATTGACTAGAATACTAGCTATACAAAACTAACTATATATAGAAAATAAGTATAAATACTATAAGTATCAAGACGCTAGCTACTACTTGTAGTATACTCGAGACTAGAGAGCAAAGACTCAAAGAGACAAAGTCTATCTAGTTTGAAATCGTAACACTTATTAAAATAATAGATCTTTCGAATAAGAAGTATAATAAATGCGCGCTATATTCTTCGAACTCTATATCAATTAACACAAGTTATCTTCTTTTTTCTATTTATTTGATATTGTTGATTGAATTCTACCAGAATTATAAAGAAAATATCAAGAAATAATAGATTTTTTTTGTATTTTTCTCTTTCTTTAATAATACGAAATACTAAATCTATAATACAATTGCATTAGTTGCGTATATAAATAACTACAAAAATAACTAGAAAGATTATATTTGCTATAATTTTATTGTCGAAAATATCTTTCTATATTGAGTTGTTGTTATCTATAATTATAGAAACATTATTAACACTAATATTCGCGTTTTAAATTACTTGCTTTGTGTTACAGTTTTAATTAATACTAGCTATTGTTAGTATCAAATAGATTTCTATAATATAAATAATAGATTTAATTTATCGAGTATATATTAAATTATTTAGAAATAAAGAAGATCCGATATTTTTGTCAAAAAAATATTATCCAAACATAATTTTAGAGTTATTGTAGAGTTGTTATATAGTGCAATATCCACGTCTATAAGATGCAAAATTCCTGTCGCTTGCCACGTAGTCAATACTTGACATGTTAACATAATTTTTGGTTTTATATTTAGAGCTCAGCGAGAGCTACATGTGTAATCAAAAATCATCTTGTTATGTCAAAAACTCGCGACGTTATTTAGATGCAAAACTTGGGCTCTCGAGCGCACAAAAGTGGTCCATCAAGTTGCCCGTTACATCCACGTCTTTGAGATGCAAAAATACTTTTTTTTGTCTACAAAAGATCTCAAAGTCAATAATTATTTTCTTGTTTAAAACTGAGTTTCTTGTTCGAATTATTTTGTTTTCTATTTATTATTTTGCTAATCTTTGCGTCAATAGATTAATTGATTGCTATTTATACAAAATGCGTAATATTTATAAAGAGCAATTTGAATTTGATTCGATAAATATTGCAATCTAATTATAAGTTTAATATTTTGTATTGAAGATAGCAACTAACTAATTTAGACTATATATTCTTGTTTTTGAAATAAATCGAAAAAGATAATTTTGCTTATAATAAATTTTGTTAATTTACAACAACAAATTTAACAAACTACAACGTATTAATAGTTAAGCACAATTAGAGAAAAGATAAATAAGCGCAAAAAACAAATAATAGAAAGATAAAGATATTTAAAAAAAAATCAAGCAAATAAAATTGCAAATTTAGTAATAGAATTGAACAAAGAACAAAAAAACACTGCGCAATTAATTTTGAATTATTTAACAAAAAAAAATTGTAATACAATTAATTGTACAAAATATAGAAATAGTATTAAAGAAATATTTATCTATAATTGTAAAAAATAATCTTTATTTTAATTAAGAAGAATATAAACGTATATTTTCGAGTTAAATTGTCAATATTATATTATTGTTTTTTTTGGTAGTTGTATTAGCAACTAAAATAATATAGATTATTTATCAATATATATTAGAAATTTGATAAACTTCTATAATATTGATATTGATATTATATTAGTTCTACAATTGTTCTATTTGTTATTCTATTGTACTATTAAAGATTTAATAAACAATTTGTTTTGCTTAAAATCTTGCACTAAAATCAAGTATTATCTATTTAATTTCTATGCGCAAAAATATTGCACAATCTCAATTAAAAGTACAATAAGTAACTTTTCTATTAATATAATATATTTTCAATTTTCGAGTATATTCTTGTCAAAATTCTTTGTTATTAACGCAAATGCACGCTTTGTATCAACAACGTTTATATTTATATTTCAATTAGAATAAACAAAATTGTAATTATTGCTCTATTAATACGCAAATTCAAAAAGATTGTATTAACTTTTGTTATTAAATATATAGAGAAAATCTATATAAACAAGTATATTGCGTCAGATCGCTATTTTGTGTTTAATAAAGTCTTTGTAAAAATAAAAAAAAATCGAGATAAAAATTTTGAATTTGACTTAAATTAGTATTTATATTAATTTAATAACTTAGAATAAATATATTTTATTGATTTAGATTGTTAATAGATGCGAAATATATTTAAAATAATAATAGTTTTTAATATTTATATATTGATCTATATAATAGATTTTTTCAAGCAATATAATAA
>JAABUL010004429.1_pt1 | contig 18834 bp, 12 predicted proteins | sample 5559151 | NCBI WGS metagenome assembly JAABUL01 (sample SAMN10711876, study PRJNA513368) | rock metagenome | isolation source: Antarctica rocks | place: Antarctica: Victoria Land, Pudding Butte sud | reverse complement strand
ACTCTGCCCTACCTGGCGAGCTACCGGAAGTGTACTTTGATCGGACATTCATGGACTTCTTGAAGGACAATTTCAGTCGTATCATCAGAGCAATTGATCGTGCCCCTGGGCTCGAAGTCCCGGTCGTAGCAAATGGGATACAGAAAGGAATATCCCGGGAGCTGGTTGATTCGCTGAAATCGCAAGTCGATGCTGGGAATCAGAAAATACAGAAGCTTGAATCAGACATTCTGACTCTCGAAAGGAAGCTTGGGCAAGAGCAGGCCGATCACCGGAAGGCAAAAGACTCTACAACAGCAGAGTTGAGTCGCATCAAGAACATCAATGAAGCCCTTCAAAGGAACCACGAAGACGATATGGAAAGGACGGTGCAACAGCACCAGCAAGGCCGACTTGACACCCAAAGGACGCACGAAGCAGCTATGGAAGACCTCCAGACCCAGATGCATAAAGCAAGGGAGGAAGCCGATGCTGATGCTGCAAGGGTTCGCATAAGGAATGAGGAAGAAGTCGATGATCTAAAAGCCACGATCAACGGGCTTCGAAGCGATTTGGGAAAGGCTAGCAAAGAACATGTGCAGGATCTTCAAACTGCACACGAAGATTATTCTACAAAAACGGCCTCACTTGAGTCCAGGTTACAGCGGGCTGAGGATAAAGCCAAAGATGCTGAAGAAAGGGCCACTCGCTTACAGGGTGACCTAAATACTAAAGAAGACGCTCGGAAGTCGGCGCAGACAGAGCTCGATGACATGCTGATGGTGCTTGGTGATTTGGAAGAGAAGAGATCACGGGACAAGGTAGGCTATACAGTGTCTTTAATAGGCTTGGTTCGTGGCTGATGCACGTAGAAACGCTTACGAGCACTTAATGAGCCGGTCTCTGAGGGTGAAGAGGATAATGAGAACGCTGAAGAGGATGGCGCTCAAGAAGAAAGCGAAGTGGACTAGAGCCTCGTCGTGGTCCGTTACCGCAGATGTTGATCGAGTACCTTAGATTGGCCTGTCTTATGAATCTGTGGGTTCGATGAAGACGGCTGTAGCAGCCCCTTGTTGTGTGGCGCTATGTGTTCGTAATATCCCTCGAGGGAATTGGAGATATTAGAGGAATAGTCGTAAATTAGGCAACGTTAAACACTCTCATGATAACATTGTGAAGACTGCTGGGATCTATCAGTCTTCCAGTGTCGCTCCTTTTGCAATGTTGAAGTTGCTGAACTATGTTGTAGCCTCACAAGGTCGTGAGTCGCGTTCGACTCATAAAGTTTGAGTCATTTGATCCCGATTCGGGTTCATGGACTTTTTCAACATCATTTTTGTGCTTTGATCGACTTCCACATTCAATATTCGCATGACGAATCTTTGGCGCTCAAAAACATGTCCATTGACTTTCCGAAAGAAGAGGAGGTGGTACTCGAGCGGTGGAGGGTGATCAAGGCATTCGAAACACAAGTCGAGCTCTCGAAAGGCAAAAAGCCATATACATTTTATGACGGTCCCCCTTTCGCGACCGGCCTACCACATTATGGGCATCTACTCTCTTCAACTATCAAAGACATCATCCCACGGTACTGGTCTATGAAAGGGCACTATGTTGAGCGGAGATTTGGCTGGGATACACACGGGCTTCCCATCGAGTATGAAATTGACAAAAAGCATGGATCCTCAGGCAAGGACTTGGTGGCGCAGATGGGGATAGCAAAATACAATGAGGAGTGCCGGGCTATTGTCATGAAATTCGCTCTAGAATGGAGGCAGACCATTGAACGGCTGGGAAGGTGGATTGATTTCGACAATGATTACAAGGTCAGCTACCCCTGGGCTGCTTGCAGATGTTGTTGCTTACTGACAGCAGTGATGCTTAGACCATGGATCCCACGTTCATGGAATCGGTGTGGTGGGTCTTTTCAGAATTATTCAAGAAGGACCTCGTCTACCGGGGATATCGAGTCATGCCATATTCGACCGCTCTGAATACACCGCTCAGCAATTTCGAAGCACAACAGAATTACAAAGATGTCCAAGATCCGGCCGTTGTCGTCACATTCCCACTGCTCGCTGATCCTCTGACATGCCTCCTTGCCTGGACAACCACACCATGGACCCTGCCCTCGCATACAAGCCTTGCTGTTAATCCGGACTTTGAATACGTTAAAATCTACGATGAAGCCTCGGGCAATAATTATATCCTCCTTGAAGCGTTGATGAAAACTTTGTATAAGGACCCCAAGAAGGCAAAGTACAAGGTTGTTGGACGTTTCAAAGGCTCAGACATGCTTGGTTGGCGATATGAGCCTTTGTTCGACTACTTTTACGAAGATTTCAAAGACTACGGCTTCAGAGTCTTGAACGCAGCATATGTTACCGCCGACAGTGGGGTCGGCTTAGTCCATCAATCCCCTGCATTCGGCGCAGAAGACTACGACGTGGCTTTTAACGCAGGTGTCATCACCGAAAGACGCCTGCCACCAAATCCTGTCGACGAGCAAGGTTACTTTACGTCAGAAGTACGTGATTTCGCTGGTCAGCATGTCAAAGCTGCTGATAAGGCTATCATCAAACATTTGAAAGGAACTGGTCGCTTGATCGTTGATTCCCAACTCACTCACAGCTACCCTTTCTGCTGGAGATCAGATACTCCACTGATCTACAAAGCGGTACCCACATGGTTCGTCAAAGTACCTGATCTTATTCCCACTATGCTAGATAATCTCGATAAGTCTCATTGGGTGCCGAGCTTCGTCAAAGAAAATCGATTTGGCAGCTGGATTGCTAATGCGAGAGATTGGAACATTTCGAGAAATCGATACTGGGGCACTCCCATGCCTATCTGGGTGAGTGAGGATTTCAAAGAGATGGTCTGTGTTGGAAGCGTAGAGGAGCTCAAGAAGTTGAGTGGCTATGAGGGCGATCTATCCGATATACACCGAGACAAGGTTGACGATATAATCATCCCGAGCAAAGAGGGCAGAGGAGATCTCCGACGAATTGAGGAAGTCTTCGACTGCTGGTTTGAATCTGGCAGTATGCCTTACGCTTCTTCGCATTACCCATTCGAGAACAAAGAAGCTTTCCAGGCATCATTCCCCGGTGACTTCATCGCTGAAGGTCTAGACCAGACACGTGGATGGTTCTACACCCTCACCGTCCTTGGTAATCATCTCTTCGGATGTTCACCGTTCCAAAATTGCATAGTCAATGGCATAGTCTTGGCCGAGGATGGAAAAAAGATGTCAAAGCGACTTAAAAATTACCCCGATCCTTCATTGGTCATAGAAAAATATGGTTCTGATGCTCTACGGCTATATCTTATTAACTCACCCGTAGTCCGTGCTGAGACGCTTCGTTTCAAAGAATCTGGTGTCAGAGAAGTGGTAGCGAAGGTTTTGCTACCATTGTGGAATAGCTATAGATTCTTCTCGGACCAAGTTCTGCTGCTCAAAAAGGTAGCGGACGTCGACTTTATGTTCGATCCTGAATCGGAGTCTGGCAACACAAACGTGATGGACAAATGGATCCTTGCAAGCTGCCAAAGCATGCTCAAGTTCATCGATGAAGAGATGGCGGCATATCGCTTGTACACCGTCGTACCCAAGTTGCTTGAGCTGATAGACAATACCACAAATTGGTACATCAGATTCAACAGAAGGCGGCTGAAGGGAGAACTTGGTATCGAAGATACCAAACGAGCGCTCAATACTCTTTTCGAAGTTTTGTTCATACTTGTCCGGTGTCTCGCCCCCTTCACACCATTCATCACAGACAACATCTACCAACGCTTATTACCTTATATCCCGGCATCCGAACGAGCCAAAGATCCTCGAAGTGTGCACTTCCTCGACTTCCCGGAAGTTCGGAAGGAATTATTCGACGAGGAAGTAGAGAGACGAGTAGGACGTATGCAACGAGTAATTGAGCTTGGCCGGGTGTCCCGGGAAAGGAGAACCATCGGCCTCAAACAGCCTCTGAAAACCCTTGTAGTCATCCACCCTGATAAAACCTATCTCTCCGATGTTCGCTCTCTCGAGAGTTACGTGTGCGAAGAATTGAACATCCACGAACTCATCCTCTCATCCGATGAAGACAAGTACAACGTCCAATACAGCGTCGACGCAGATTGGCCGACGCTTGGCAAAAAGCTCAAGAAGGAAGCCCAGAAGGTTCGAAAAGCACTTCCGAACCTCAAAAGCGACGACGTTCGGCAGTTCGTTCAGAGGGGCCACATGATAGTCGACGGTATCGAGCTGGACAAGCAAGACTTGATTGTGAGACGCGGCCTCAAAGAAGACGATTCCTCGAAGCATCTTGAGACCAACACTGACAACGACGTCTTGACCATCCTCGATACCGAAATGCAACTGGCGCTTCTGCATGAGGGCATAGCACGCGAGGTCGTCAATCGAGTACAGCAGCTACGCAAGCGCGCTGAATTGAAGCCGACCGATGATGTCAAGATGGAGTACAAAGTGCTGACTGATCCTGACAACATCGGGATCGAGAAAGTCTTTGAGGAACATGGGAGAACGTTTGAGAAGGCGTTGAGGAGGCCGCTAGATAAGCACGTGATGACCCAGGTTGGTGGGGAGGCATCGGATGCGATGACTGAGGTCGTTATTGTGGAGGAGGACCAGAAGGTGCAGGAGGCAACATTCATGTTGCGGTTGGTAAAGCTTTGAGGGTGGAAGGAGATGGGAGGGAAGGTTGAGATGCGCATGGTGGAGCGCTGATTGCATGCCCTTGTCATGAAGCATTGCTGATAAGATAGAATCTAGCATGAATTGCTAAAGATAGACTACGAGCATTGCGAGGTTCAGATGCTTACTCCAGCGGTCTTCGAGTTGATTTCCTATGCATTCAATACTTGTTGATTGAGAACAGTCTACACTGATGAGAGGGTTGATGTCAGATTTTCGACCCAAGGATGGGATTCTCAGTGACGGTTCCTCGGACTCATATTCGTCTTGTTGATGAACAATCAGCATCAGGGAGCTGGGTTAGCGCTGTGTCCTATTTATTGGCGCGTTGCGTGGGATTGGATGTGGTACGAGGAGCCGTTCCAGACGAGTAGGAATGGTAAGAGTTTTCATCCTGTTGGTACGCACGGCAGATGTGTATGGTCTTCTTTACCGATCGGCCATTGGCGTGGCGACGATGATATAGACACAGGTCCCTGTGATTGCTTTTCGATGTTTTAGGTGGACAGAGGTATAGGTGATCAATCAATCCATCAATCCATCAAAGTTCGGGACTGGTTGTGTAATGATTGGGCAATGGCTCGTATGGGAGAAGCACCTAGGGTGTGAGGACTTCAAGCCGAAGGTTTTCTATTGCTCCTCTATGCATTCATGCAGCGGCTATTGCAGCTGTCTAGGTCTTGACCCAGGCTATAGAGTCGAAATTGCCAGACTCGTCCTTGGTGAGGGTTATACAGCCTGTGTCCAAGCACACAACCTAATTCCCTCCCTTCCCACTACCCCCACCCGTAGCCTTATCACCGCCACCTGGGACAACACCTTGACTTCCTGCACCGCTATGCGCCCCGCCTTTCATCTCGCTGACGCCTTCGGGCATGGGTGCGGCTTTGCTAGAGCGGTCGACGCCGGAGGATACAGGCTCCTGGTTGCGGTCAGCGACTGTGTTTGATGGGATTTGAAAAAGGAAAAGGGAAGGGGGGGGGGGGAGATGGTTAAGGGAATGCTTACATCTGAGTCGCCTTGAGGAGCTCCGGCGATTTTGTTCTCGCCAGACTCGATGGCGTTGTCGGATTGAACGGTCGGGCCATCGTCAAATTCTCCCCCGCGTGGCATGGTCACTTCTGTGGGTTTCTGGAAGATGTTGTATATTTGTTTGATCGTTGAGGGCTATGGAAGGAGCTTGTGAGGGTCGAATTTGAGTAGTGTTACTCTAAGTTTTGAGCATTGTGGGAGTTTCTCAACGTGCGGCTATACGTCACTATGACACACCCAATTAGGAAGTTCGACCCCCATTCACAGCGAGGAATGGGCTGATGTCGATACATGGGGCCCTTCAAGCGCTCCAATTCCGGTGTACTCTACGCCAGGAATGGCATGAGAGCACCTCATTTTCGTTTTGCAGCAGCCTGTGGATCAAGTTAGCATCCAAGACTCCCCCATTAGCTAAATTAGCATACAGTGTAACAGTCCTTGAGCTTCAAAAACTCGGTCATACATTTATCCTTGTATACGCCATTGTAGTCGGCGGCGATACATTTCCCGTAGACAGAGGCCTGGAAAGTGTCAGTACCGTCCTCGATGTGGTCACTTCGTAACCTGTGTCTTGTCACCTCGACTGAGCATTTCGCTACTGCTTCTGCAAACTTCTCAATTGGTCTCGTCCTACTCGGCATTGTTGATCCGCAGACCGATCAGCTCCTAAGTGTTGTAGACTGATGGTAGCCTATGAGACAGAAAAAGTTGGCAAAGACGTCCGCTCGATTTCGTCAATATAATTGAAGATACTCAGTCGATTTATTGAGGAGCGGGCACTTGCGGAAATCGTTCCGCCATAACAAATTCTTGCTGGCAAGGCTGGCTACATTCTAAGGATAATTTACTCCAGTCTCATGGCCCAGCTAACAATGTGTCAGATGACTAGGCTCATTAATCGGGATATTCCCCATCAAGATACGATCTTCCGGCCAAGGATGCAAGCTGCCTGTTCCTCCTCAGACACCGTTATCATCTTTTGAATTTATATGCAGGTGAGAACGCGCCCGATTCGCGATGGTCTGGACGCTGTTCTTGATTGAGTCTGCTGTTGATCTCGGGTGGCTGTGCTGAGTCTCCATGTTTCACAAACATATTGTAGAGTAGCTCGCAACACTGCCTCCATTGCTGCCTATTCAGAGGGTGGGAGCTGACCTTATTACAATATCTCATTATGCCCAACACTCTCCAATCTCCCCCACTTCGGATTGAGTAAAGCTATAAGAGCGCTCACTCCCGTCAAATAGCTGTCATGTCTATTAGCAACGAGTCGCAGCAGAAAGAAGAGATAGATCCTGGCGCAGATATAGCACAGGACGACGAAGACGAGGAAACAAGCGACGAGCAACCAGTCTTTGTGTTTGATGAAAAGGAAAAACATTATCCTGTCTTCTATCTCACAGATATTCCTGCTGGCGTGAGGCTTTTCCTTAGGTCAAAAGTGCTCTCGCTATGTATGCTAATTCGCAGCGACAGTATGCCGCCGAGATGCTTGGTGGCATCGTCCACGATGTCACGTTATGGGTCGCTATATCTTCCAATTCACCTACGAACGTTATCCAAGATATAAAAGCCAACACAGCCGCTGAAGAAGATCCACCCATGCCATTTCTTAACAGCACGGTGGAGGAGGTATATGAGTTCTTCAAAAACCACCTCCGACCAGCAGATGACGACCCTCGCGGCTTCGATCACACTTTCAGCTACTTTACTTTCCTGGTCGTCGATGCAGACTGTATCAAGTCCGAGCCGTGGCAATGTGTGAGCGCTCCTGCCTGTCACATCCACACGCAATGATTAGTTGCCTAGGAGCACTAAATCAGATGCCTGTCGATCCCCCCACCTCCACTTATGATTTACTGACGGACTGCAGATCCTCTGCTGCGACGCGCCTGACTACGGCGAGGCTCACCCGGAGACTCAACTGAAACAGCTACGCCTGCCAATCGCACGAGCTGTGGAAGGACTAAGTCTTCTAGAAAGCCTATACCAAACGCCAAGCGAATTCGTAAGCACACCTGATTTTTTGCTCGGTATGATACCCGCAGGTTGGTTGGTTGAAGTCCACAACGATCAGGGTGAGAGAATAGGACAGAGAGTGATAGCATCCCCAGGAAGGGCAAGGGCGAAGAAGGGCGGCAGTATATAGAAGCTGGAGGAGGAGGCTAGGCAGCAGAGAGCTGAGGAGGAATCTGCAGCGAGGGGTGAGCTGTAGGAAGTTGAGGCAGAGTGCGCAGAGAGAGGTGAGCTTTTGAGGGGAGTGATGCAGATTTTCGGAAGACGGCTTGCCGGACATAATAGAAAAAGGATCTACGAGAGGAAGTAAGCTTATGTATGCAGCGATTCTTGTGATGCCATGGATGCAATACTGATGAATGTACGAGCATGATTATGGCATTTTAATCGAGCGGATTTGGCGTTACGTATTCATATGTATCTCGTGAAAGGAAACTGTGTCCTATCATTCTGGCCTTGCATGTAAGCTACACCAAGCGTAGCAAGACATCTCTCCGCCTACAAGACGAGAGCGTATTGAATCAACCAAGGAATCCCTATCAGCAAAGCCTCTGTAGGGGTATCAAGACGTCTGAGCGAACAACATCAGTTGAATGGAATCCGCGCTCTCGAACCTAGTCTTTGATACAACCAAAATAAGCAGCACAGCCACCTCAGGAAAATCGACATATAGAAGGGTTCACCTATGTTGTAGTAACCGCCTGCACCTAGTAACCGTCCACGCCCTTTATCTCTACAGCTATAAGCTTTTACAGTTTACTTTAGCATATAAATTTGTAGCGCTTATAACACTAAAGAAGTTTTGTCGCAAGTATATTATTAGAATCTGCCTGTATGATAACTTGCAGAATATAGCGTTTTGGCCACTAGTAAGCCCGAAAACATTGCCCGGAGGTAAGGGAATCGAAAACTCCGGGTGGTAAGTCCCATAGGGCTGGACAGTTACTAGGTGTGGACGGGCTATTTTCAAGCGGGAGACCCCACCAAAATTAGGGGCTCTCTGCGCCTTGGCACGTACTAATTCTTGTTTCCACCGCGAGCGACAACCCTCTGAGCCCAAGTATATATAATTTTGTGACTGTCTCGAAATCTCCGCCGTCGAAACAAAGACCTGTTTTGCCCAACGGAGATGTCGGCTCCGATACAAGTATGGGGATTAGATATTTCAAGATGGTAGCGTAATATATTCTCAACAGCGTGGCCGTATTGGAAATAGCCGTCTTGGATCGCTGCATTGGACAGCCAAGCTCATGGCTTGCATGAGTAGCGCGTCAAGATTGATTGCAGCCTTATGGCAATGCCCAGGGGCAGCGCGAGATTGAGGCTGAGACATCCGTCACTGACAAGACCCTACGGAGTCCTGAGATCGTTCCATCAACAAAGTCATGGCTAATCTATTTGATATGGAGATACATGTTCTGGAGATTCACGAAATCTGAATTGCGCCCATGGAACCCCTTTCCGCCGTCAGCTTAGCAGGCAATCTCATTCAATTCGTCGAGATCAGCAGTAGTCTGGTATCTGGCGCTCTTGACCTCTATGCATCTGCGGATGGAGCATCAGCCATCAACGTAGAGTTGGAAACAATCACAGAAGACCTTGTTGGAATATGTTCGAGCATCCACCGCCCTCGAAACCTTATAGAGGAGAAGCAGATGCCGAAAGCCGAATCCGACCTGCTGAAACTGTCCCGTTCGTGTCTCAAGCTGGGAAACGAATTCGTTCAGGTGTTACAGAATCTGAAAGTCAAGGGTCGGAACCGCAAGTGGAGTAGTGTTCGCCAGGCATTAAGGAGCATGTGGAAAGAAAAGGATATTGAACGATATCGGAAGCGCCTGGAGAGTTATCGCTCGGAGATAGCATGTCACCTTCTATTTGAATTGAAGTAATTTCTCTCAGTCTGTTTTGATGGGAAATCGGTTTGACCATATTCCTGATAGCGGCAGACAGAATCAGCTTCTTGGGGATCAAACACAGATTCTGGAAAAGCAATCCAAGCTGTCAATCATCCTTGAGGACATCGCAGCGAGCCATCGAAGGCTAGAAGTCTCGATTGCGGGTGGGCCTGTGCGACTGAGAGATGACATTGTTGCTTCGTTGCAAGGTTTTGTGGCCCAGGGCAGCAACAGCACAAGAGTCCAATGCTCACAGTGGCATGACCTTCCGGCCCAATTATCTCTGCTCGCCGATACCGCTATCGCACATACAAAAGAGTTGGGGATCGTCGAGTCTCTGCGATTTAAAGAGATTACCGAGAGGGAAGAACGGATAGTTGAGGCCCACCCAAAAACCTTCGATTGGTTATTCGAAGAATCCCAGCTGAGTTTCAAGAAACGGCCGGAAGCGTCTATCTTGAAGTGGTTGCGCGCATCTGGTGGTATCTATTGGGTAAATGGAAGAGCAGGCTCTGGAAAGTCAACCCTTATGAAATATTTTCACAAGCATAAGAAGACGTTGGCAGCACTCGAGACGTGGGCAGGGACTAAGACGCTAGTCACAGCGTCTTTCTTCTTCTGGCATGCGGGTACAGATATTCAGAAATCGCAACAGGGTCTCTTGCAGACCCTATTGTATTATGTTCTTAGGAGATGTCCACAATTGGCGCCGTCTGTGTGCCCATCACGGTGGCAAGGACTTTCTCACGCGAGGGAGCCGTGGACTCGGGAAGAGCTTCGCAGCGCCTTCAAGTCACTCAAAGAGAATAGTCTTGGTATGACACGATTTTGCTTCTTTATCGATGGACTAGATGAATATAAGGGAGACCACACAGAGATCATTGACATCATGAACGATTTTGTCACTGGAAGCGATATCAAGCTTTGTTTCTCGAGCAGACCGTGGTTAGTCTTCGAGAACGCATATGGGGACAATATGGGCCGCCAATTGCAATTACACGAGCTTACGAAAGGGGATATTCAACGTTTCGTTACAGAAAAATTCGCAGAAGACAGGCGTTTTCAAGAGCTCAAAGGTACGGATCGCCGATACGGGATATTGGTCGAACGGATTGTCCAAAGAGCACGCGGCGTGTTCCTGTGGGTGTTTCTTGTTGTACAATCTCTTCGCCGCGGCCTGACCAATTGCGACACGATTGAGGAACTCGACGAAAGATTACAGACCCTCCCTGTAGATCTCGAAGAATACTTCCAGCATATGCTTGATTCTATCGAAAAGATATATCACCAGCAAGCCGCTCGAATCTATTTAATGTGTCTCTCCACTTCAGGAAGCCTGCCATTAAAAACTCTGTCATACTTCGACAGATTGGATATATACTTCTGTTTGACAGAAGGGAACAATGTGTGGGATAATGCAGAAATACGACAAAGACGGAAGAGGACCCGAACGCGAGTTATGGCACGTTGCACCGACCTGCTGGAGGTCTCCCTGGACTTGATCGCAGTGGACTTTCTTCATCGTACCGTCCATGACTATCTAACAACACGACAAGTACAAGAGCTGTTACTGGACCGTGCAGGAAGCGACTACGATGCCGACCTCCATTTGAGTAATGCGGTATTAAGCGAGCTGAAACATTTATCCACAAGGCAATTGCGCACGCCTTTTGACCAATATGAGCACTGCACGGCTCTCGTACGCTGTTTCATGTATCATACGCATAATGTGGAATTGCGAAATAATCAGAAATATTTACCACTTGTCACGGAGCTGGAGAGGACTGTAAAGGCGCTACAAGATGACGATATACCCACGTATAGCTCTGGATTGCCTACCAATCTGGCCGCTCAATATCCCGAAGGCTGGATTACGGTTATGGCTATCAAGGAGAGACTACTCATATATCTCTCCAGCGTGAAACAAGCAGGAACGCTGGATAAGGATGTCAAGTTTGCCGGAAGACCTCCCTTAGACATCGTTCTTCGACCGTATCGAGACACATTTCCCTACTCGAGCCCCCCAAGCATAAGTTCTCAACTCGCCGCCTTCTTCCTGGAAGCAGGCGCAAATCCGAACGCTTCTTACCAGCACAGCACGGTCTGGAAATTGTTTCTCGAAGATCTAGAACATAATGCCAGTGAGGATGCTGGCAGTGTGAAGAGCCGCCACGTAGCCGATGTCTGCGAAATGCTCCTAGCTGCGGGAGTGGATCCTGATTGCAGTCAACCCTTGACAGATCTATTATCCTCGTATTGTACACTCAAAGACGCTGAGCACGCGGAGCAGCTCAGACTTCGGCTACAAAATCAACAGATCCAGAAAGACGGAGCAAACGCAGCTGGCCGTGTTTCAGCCAACCCTTCGAAGCTTTCCCAAAGATCTCGGCAAAGCGGCTTCCGTGTCGCGACCAAATGGTTCGCAAAGAAGCATTGACTTGGACTGAATCTCTTGCTGTCGCTAGACATGAACCTGTGATTATTTACTTGACAGAGCTTGACTTGCTGCCAATTAAGGCCCGCCGAAGCCACTCAAAATATCGACCATATTACTTACAGCTCATCAAATGTAGCAAAACACTGACTTGGTCAAGTATATTGATAGTAATAGCTCAAGAAGGATCTCTACGATCAATTCGTAGAGTTTGTATATCTCAAAGTTATACTTCATCTTTAGTCACACATAGCTTGTAAGTGTAGAAGGCCATCGAAGGGAACGTGAATTATTAAGGAGATTTCTTAAGAAGATGAAAATGACTGAATATATACGGAGGATTGATACAATCCCTCACTTACTTCGCACTTCAATATACTGGCCGGTACCGTCCTCACCAGCCTAGATGCGCCAACATCTAATTTTCATATACATCCTTCCATTGAAGGGTTGTTCGCTAGATCCTCCGTGTTTTCAAATCGTCTTGTGGACTGAAGAATATCAAAGCAAGAAAAGCTACCCAGGCACCAGGTTACTCTTAGAACTACCGCAGTTGCTAAGCCTTATCGCACTAGCCACTATTGGTTCATTCGCTTGGGGTGGAACTTCGATGCTATCTTACTGAGGAAACAGTAGCAGCGAACAATATGTCTACTTTTAGTAACAGTACTACCACTGACGCCATAATTTACAACGCCGACTACCCCGGAACCCTACCAAAGAGAGTTATCTTGCGACTTCGCGTGAATGACTTTGAGGAGAAGGGTCACAGCTGGGAAGACCATGTTGACGCCATTCAAGCCTACTTCAGATGGGCAGGACTTCGAATGAGTGAATTTGAAGGCGAAAATCCCACGAAAGAATATTTTGCCCATGTTGAGCCCTTCCAAGCCCTTGAGGTAAAACAGAGAACGTTCCACGTGATCCTGGATATCCAACAACAGCCACTTAATGAAGCGAATTTTGATATCATACCTCATGAAGTATATCGGGTGCGCCGGGACTTAGATGGAGATTTGTAAGATACTGCACATACGGTTCTCTCTGAGTCTGAGAAAATCAAGCTGATCTTGTACAGAGAAATTCAGACATTCAAAACCATCTAGAAGCAAAGAATATAATTTCCAAGACGCGCGGTTTCACAGATATTATATATCCCTGGGCCGGAAAGTGGTAGCAGGAATGTTCTAAAAGTGGGCTCCGAGTATACTAATAGGAGTCGGTCTGCTGATAGTACTTCCAGGTAGTTGCTAGGGATTGCGAGTTTCGTCAAACCTCCATCGGGAATCAATTCTAAATACCAGACTATGGGGGATCCGAATGTTTGATCAAGAGTGCAAAAAGAGATCAGATGATTGCGGACAATGGTGAAAACAATGTGAGGCTATATCTCTATGTATCGCCAACCTTGACGGAAGCAAAGCCAGTACCATCCTGTATTAGCCGCAACAAATGCGCTATTGTTTCCCTTTCCTTGCTTTATACACCGTCTCATTCGCTGTTCTCATCAGACTCATCCTCATTCATTTCGTCGTCTTCATCATCGTCTTCGTCCTTGTCTTCTTTCATAAGTTCATCGTTATCGCCGTTATAATCTCCATCTTCGTCTTCACTTTTCCTCGCAAATTCACCAGTATCATCATCCTCGTCTTTATTATCACCCTTATATACATGTACATAGTCTTTCTCGTCCTCAACCCTCTCAAATCTAACTACATCATCGCCTTCGCCCTCGGCTTTCATAAGCTGATATATATGTGCCAGCAATATCTGCTCAATGGCGTTACAGTAGACTGACGGCGCTCGATTCTTTGCCACCTTTGTTGCCACCTCCAACCAATCAATTCGGTCCAGGAGGGAATCTGACACCTTCTGAAGTTCCGTTGATGAAACATTCAAAGATGGTGTCGGCGAAGAACGGCATAGGCCTGAAGCTGAAGGGATATAAAAGTGACTTTAACTGGCTTCAGGTTCTGCCGTGTAAACCAGGTTGTCCCATGCCACGAGCGCGGAAGGTGAACAATCCTTTGACTCTGGGATTATAGGATAAGGAGTGAGGGGGTATTTGGGGAGTTGGTAAGGATTCGGGAAGCTTTCATTTCTATGCAAGTCCTTCTGGGACAAGCTAGATGAAGTTTGAAGAAATTGAATAGGCATGTTTATCATGTCTGAATGGTCCATGAACACGGTGCATGACTTGCTGAACTATTGTTTCGAACTTGATGCTGACTGCTGAGAGAATTGACAGATATCCAGCTGTATTCAATAGAACATGACGCCCTGCTGCAGATTTGGCCGCTCTTTTACTTCAATCTTTTGGAGAGGGAGTAGGAAAGGTTAAAAGGCCTTTATTAGGCTAGGTACTATTATAAGTTATAATATTACCTCGCTTTACAAGAGCCTAATCAAAGTCTAGTCCTCCGTAAGGATAGAAACATTATAAAGATTATAAGTAGAGTAGGATATAAAGGTATATGATAGGAAGAAAGTACTTAAGAGCTATAATACACAGTAGTAGTTAAAACGCGAGGAGAGTAGTAGGAGGTAGAGGGCGGCGAGGGATAAGCTAGCCGGATACGGCACGCCTTACCGCAGGCAGTAATTGACCTACACTACGGAGGATGACACCAAAAGTCTTGAGCAAGCGCCAAATCTATAGGGATCAGCATGCCTAAGGCTTCAAGCTTGCTTCCGGGGCTTTCCGTGCTGATATGGTGCGGTTTCCGGGGTGACCGGCCTCCTAGCTCGGCAAGATGTTGGCGCACCTTCCATTAGCGCCAACTCAAGACTTTTGGTGTCATCCTCCGTACGCGACAGTCAGATCAACATCGCTGTCGCATTGCTTCCCCAATATAACGAATTTACGAATTGCTATGCACTGTATCGTCGCTTACCATCATTATATTGCTGAGCAAGAAACCACTCTTTCATCTCCATGCATCCGATATCGACGCGTGGTAGGCGTCGATACTGTCGATGCCTCCGGAGTCCGCGCTGTCACAAGAACACAATAGCGCCGACGAGTTCCCCCTTCTCACTGACGAAAGTAAGTGAATCCGATCCACAGAAGGATGTGTGTGACTTATTCTGCCCAATAGATGTCGCGACCCTTTACCAGATCATCAAGTCCGCCGAGCAGGATCCCCACGTGCAGACTCTCCCTTTCCGTGCGATCTTCGCCGCGTACGACACGGTCCTGCCCGAGATCGGACTCGACCCGGATCATGACCAGGTCTATCTGCGCTTCTTATTCAGGTTGGGCGACAGAAGAGAAGAGGGTCAATCTTTGTATGAGAGTTTCGAGGCATTACTCGAGGAGCTGGGTTTCCAGATCGAATTTGTCCCCGACAAAGATGAGATACAGGGCAATACACTCAGCGATGTTACCGACAACGGCGAATATACCGCCTATGCACAAGCCAGAATCCGCAATGGACCACAGAGACGATCCAGACGGGCTTCACTCAACTCTCTGTTCGATGCGGAGGCTGAAAGCACAAGAGCGATCGGATCGCGGCGAGCTTCGATTTCAGGCGTTGATTTCAGTCAACGATCCGTGTTGGACATTCGACCATCAACCAGAGCTACAACGAGAAAGACTGAAAAGACGACCTCTAATCCTTCACCTTCGAAATCGGCGGCATTGCAGGCTAGGAGGGGTAGGCTGACAGCGGAGGAGTTTGCCAACACGTTGCAGCACGCTCAACTCAAACGCAAACCAGCGCCTAGCCAAGGCTATGAAAGAGAGCAACAGCCTACTACGGCCGCTACTCCAAGACGAAACGTTCCAATCTATGCCCCATCTTCCACTGGGGATGCCTGGCAGGCAGCCAGTGTTGCAGGGGACCTGTCTACCAGAATTAAGGTCGATTCTCACGACTTTCAGCCAGTGTATGCAGTGCACCAGCACGAAAGACTCTATAATCCTTCAAGAACCCAATTGCTTAGAGATGCAGAAATCTTTCATCACTATCGCATCCGCTCGGTTGCGCGTGATATTGTCGATAAATGGTGCTTCGCTGCTTTGCAAGACAAAGATAATCATGAGCATATGGAAAGACTTGCGGCAGCTCATGATACAGAGATTCTTCTTCGCCAGGCTTTTGAGCACTGGCGAGCCAGATTACATGCAAGAAAGCAGGCTGCGCAGACAGAACGATATTTCAAACACCAGGAACGGAGAATAGCCAGAGCTCGCGACCTGATGTTGTTGGCCAAAGCGTTCAGCCATTGGGAACAATGCGTTCGTGATGAGAGGATACGTGCATCGAGTGCTCGGCAGCATATCCTTAGTATCAAGTACTTCCAGGCCTGGAAGGATATTACTTTAATCAATCAGCGTAACGTCCGCTTACAAATGCTAAGACGGTCTTTTGGTGTCTGGAAGCAGCGCTACATACGAAGCTTGACAGAGAACACCAGGGCGGGCCTGGTACTTCACCAAAGTATTGCAAGAAATACGTACTGGCATTGGTTTTGGGCCTTTTGTGAGAGACGTTCTCCACAATGGAGAGATGGAAGGCTCAGACGCAAATATCTTCTCAAGTGGGTCACCGCGTTCCGCGAAAACAGACGAACAGAGCAGCACATTATACTGCAGTCAGATGAAATTGCTCGAGTAAGAATCTTTTCGCAATGGCTTGGGAAAGCACGAGTCATTCTTGAAGGCCTGCGACAAGCAGCAGCCTATAACCAAAAGAAAACTGCCTCTCATGCCCTCCGAAAGTTGAAAGCGACCACAGTCTATGCCCCTTTGACTCGACAGGTGTCAAACATAGTCGACTGGAGAGTAGCTGGCGCGACCTTCACCACTTTCGTTATGAGATACAGATTCGAAAGGCAGGCAGAGGCCGTGAGTCGATTGAGGATTCTGAGGAAAACCTGGACTCAATGGAACGATTTTCTCCGCTGTCAAACAGTGGCTCACCGGATCGACGATAGGTACTGCCTGGAAGCGCTCTACAGGTGGGTCATCGCAGAGAGATTCCTCCTTCTGCAAAGGCTGTCTCGCGAGAAGCTTAAGCAACAATGTTTGTACAAGCTGAGAGACGAGTGCACGTCACGCCAATCTCACCGTGAACGTAGCCGCCAACTTGTCGAAATTTCTCGAAGGAGAGCCTCTCTACAACACTTCCTCGTTCGCTGGCACTTAAAGTTGGATTCTCATCGCCATACTGGCCGAATGGCTTTCGAGTTCCATGCTCCAAAAATTACCCAAGATGCTCTACAGTCCTGGACCCAGAGCTTGGCGCAACTACGGAAGTTTCACGGTTGGGCGAAAGACGCTCACTTCTACTTCATTACCCGAAGAATGTTGAAATGTTGGCACACCGCGTCCGTGGAATCCAAACGACAAAAGCGAAAGAACGCATATATTCAGGTAAGGCGCCAGTCAAAAATGAATCTTGCTGGAGGCGTTCTGCAGCGATGGCATAGTGTCTCTTCCGATGTACAACATATGCGGCAAGAAGCAGGCGCCGTCTATCACGATCGCTTGCTCCAAGTTGGGATTAAGCTATACGACCAATGGAAGGCCCACTTCAAATTGAGAATGAATCAAGACTCCCAGGCAAGTCAACACTACAACAAACGACTGCTAGAACGTCATTTATACACCTGGATCGAGAGGCTAGAGGACCAATTACCGCTTGAAGAGCTTGCCGATTTGACTTACGACATGCGGGTGAAGAACTTAGCTTTCAGCTGGTTCAACAAATTGCGCCTCAAGATCATCGAGCTGAAAGGTCAAGAGGCCAACGCCGAGCATCTGAGACTCTGGTACGAGAAGCGCCATTTCCGCAACATACTACGACAATGGCACGGTCAGACGACAAAAAGACCCAAACTCCAAGAGGGAAAGACCTTTTCGTCCCGAGTGAACAGAAGCAGGCCACGAGCTGTACGAGACGATGGACCCACGGACCGCGCCGAGGACTGGACAGACTTCGACATCGGCGACTGGATCCCATCATTGGAAGCGCAGTCGAGCACCACGCCCTTACCTGGGTATCTGAGCACGCCGTCGAAGAGGGCGGCTCGCGCGAAAGCGTTGGTTAGGATTTCTACCACGCCTGCCGGAACACCTTTTGAACAGCGGCTGCGCTCTCAGATGAGAGCGACGCCTCGGACGCCGCGGAGGGGTGGGCTTGGTAGGTCTGCGGCTGCTTTGAGGGGTGGTGCTTTTGCGGTTATATTGGAGGATTCGCCGAGGACTCCGGATAAGAGGAGGGAGGGGTGAAGGGGCCAGCTCTGGTTTTTGGCGGCTTTGGATACTGTTATGTGATACCCATGGTCACCGCGTTTCTTGGGCGGCTGTTATGTTTAGCGTTCTTAGCGCTGTTCAATGTACGATTAATGCCCTTATGAAGGCTTGAGTTCAAGTAACGCATCCATGTAATATAACCACTCCTAATGCTCCATCAACCCTAGGATCACCGCGATGTTTATCCATAACACGAGCACATCCCTTCCTTCCCATTCGAGAGCCGCCGATGTTGAATTCACGAGTCTGATGCTACCATCTTGAGCTACATTCAACCTAGCGGACCTAGTTTTGATTCTCCTCGAAATCAGTCTATCTTAGACATCCAGTAACCTTATTAATTCGTTGAAACGGAATATATGTCAACCGAGCCATGATAACCGGTATCATATAATCCTTGTAGTCTTAAAGGCCATAAAAAGACATAACGAGGTAACTGCACATGGGATGATCTTGTGTGTGTGTGTATACACGAATGAGTATCGGCAAGGAAAATCCACGA